>JABAOF010000195.1_pt6 | contig 30586 bp, 26 predicted proteins | sample 7062171 | NCBI WGS metagenome assembly JABAOF01 (sample SAMN14538628, study PRJNA623070) | marine sediment metagenome | biome: marine biome [ENVO:00000428]; feature: marine pelagic biome [ENVO:01000023]; material: deep marine sediment [ENVO:00002113] | place: India: Gulf of Khambhat ...
ATGGACGACGTGATCTCGTTCGATCAGATCCTCACAATGGTCTGGAACCAGCGCGACCTGAACTTCGAGCCCGGAGCCGAGCACCTCTACTCCAACACGGGCTACAACCTCCTTGCCGAGCTCGTGGAGCGGGTCACCGGCCAGACATTTCGCGAGTGGACCGACGCCAACATCTTCCAGCCGCTGGGGATGACCAGCACCCACTTTCACGATGACCACACCGAGGTTGTTGCCAACAGGGCATACGGGTATGCGCGGGCCGAGGACCGCTTCCGCGCGGTGCCCAACGGCCTGACGGCCCTGGGCTCAAGCTCTCTTTTCACGACCGTCGATGACCTTGCGAAGTGGGTCATCAACCTGGACGACGGGCGGGTCGGCGGCCGAGCAGTCATCGAGCGGATGTACCACAGGGGCACGCTCAACGATGGCTCCCGGATCGCGTACGCCTTCGGGCTGGGTATCGGTGAGTATCGTGGGCTCAAACGAGTGAGCCATGGGGGATCGTGGGCTGCGTTCCGGACCGTGCTCATGTACTTCCCGGAGCAGCACTTCGGCGTCGTCGTCCTCTGCAACTTCAGCCCAGTGAACCCCACGAGAAGGGCCTACCAGATCGCCGATATCTATCTCGCAGACGCGCTCGGACCCAGGGATCCGACGACTGACCCGCATGAAGCAGAGCCGGTTCGCGTGCCCACCGACATTCTGGATGACTATGTCGGAGTCTACCGCTTGGGCCCGGCTTGGTACGTCACGATCACGCGCGACGGGGACAGTTTGATGACCCAGGCGACGGCCGAAGACAGTTTCCCGATGACTGCGCGGTCCGACTCGACGTTCTGGGTGCAGGACTACGGCGCCGCCATCGTGTTTCGACGGGACAGCACCGGCCAGGTCACCCACTTCAGCTACCGCGGCATGAGCGCACCCCGCGTCGAGGCCGTGCAGACCGCTGGTCCGGAGCAGTTCCCCGAGTTCGAAGGGGAGTACTACAGCGATGAGCTCGGCACGTCCTACACGATCGCCATCGAGGACGGCCGCCTGGTTGCCCGCCACCGGCGGCACGGCACCATTGAGCTGACACCGGCCTTTCAGGGGGAGTTCCGCGGCAGCGAATGGTTCCTGCGGGCAGCCGAGTTCTACAGGGACGACGCCGGGCGTGTTGCTGGGATGCTGGTCACCAACGGCAGAAGCAGGAATCTGCGGTTCGTCCGTGGAGGGCGATGACACCTGCGTTGCGGCGTAGCCGCGGAGGCTCGCGACAACAGCAAAGGCTGGCCTCCGCCGCCCGACTTTGACATCTTAGGCCTAGCTCCCGACGAGGTGTCAGGCGTGCCCTGCACCAGCCGCTGCACAGCCGGATGAGTACGTCTGGGAACGCGAGCCCGCCGCCACGGCCGGACCCGGTGACGGACACGCACGCCGCCTCGCAGGAAGCTGGCCCCCTCGCCGCATTCACGCTCGATCTCGCCAAGGCGATGCTCCGGACCGGGTACTACGCACCGGATCATCCGCAAGCGCAGCAGTCCCGGGCCGGACTCTACGAGGAGTTCCGCCGCGTCCTGCAGGATCGGTCGGGGCTCACCTATCTGGTCGGAATGGACCGCAACCGCCGTACGATCATGATCGACGGGTATGACCCGGACCCCGTCATGCTGGACAAGATCATGATCAGCGGCATGGCACAGCTGTTCACCCCGAAGCTCTTGGAGTTCTTCGACAGACGGCACCTCCTGAGTTTCTCTCTCCTGGCCAGGATCGAGGCCGAGGAGTTCAACGCCTTCGTCATTCTGATGAGCGAGCCTCCCAGGGCAGGCCGGGCCGAGGAAGAGCGGGACCGGGTAACCCAGGCGTTCGTGGACCAACACATCGTACATGTATCGACACTCTTCGAAGCGGACGTCATCGGGAGGGAGCGCCGGCTTCCCTGGCGCGTGGAGCGGGCCCTGAGCAGGCTGGGGAGAGACCTCAGCATGCTCCCGCTCTACAAGCAGGCATCGGCAGAGAAGATCCAGGAGATCAAGATCCAGATCATCGATGAGGTGATCCGCCCCCTGCGGACGCCCCAGCTTCTCGCAGACCTACTCGTGAACTGCGACGTGCTCGCCAAGGACATTGCCGTTCTCGAAGAAGCGCAGGTCGAGCACGAGATCATCGCTCAGATTCCCCCAGAGCGCCTGGTCTCCACGACCACCCAGCTGATGGACGGTTTGCAGCAGTTGACGGCGAAGCAGGACGAAGAGTCCCTCGAGCTCGCGGGTCGGCACCGCCTCGTCATCCGGGACATTCTGGCGCAGCTAGACCAACAGGAAATGGAAGTCGCCGGCGAGCTGCTCGAAGCAGTGGTCAAGCAGGGAGTGTTCACCCGGGAGGAGCTGCCGGAGAACCTGCAGCAAATGCTCAGGCGGCAACTAGTCGTCCGGAAGTTCCTCGCCGACCGAGATGACTATTTGAGAGGCCTGGCCCACTTCCCCGCCGGTGATTTCGGCAGGCGTCTCGACGCCATCGTCCGGGTGGTGTTTCCCGAGCTGCTGCGCAGGGGCGGCCATTGGGTGGAAGCGGCCGCGATGCTCGAAGCGCTGGGCTCGGGAAGCCACGAGAGCGATGCCGCCGAAACAGTCCAGCAGCTTCTCGGTTGGTGTCACCGCATGCTGGCCTCCCAAGAGGCGGTTGCGCGCCTGCTCGATGCCCTGGGCGACGAGCTGCTCGAGAAGGAGAGTCGCGACAGCGTCGTGGCGCTCCTGTCGATCAGCGGCGCGGCCGCGACCGAGCGACTGCAGGAGGCGTACTCCAGCTCGACGAGCGTCTCCGTCCGTTCGAGCGCTTTCGAGGTCATGAAGCGTATCGGCGCGCCCGCTCTGATACCGTTTCTGAAGGCGCTGCCGAATATCGAACCCGAGTGGTCGGCGATCCACCACGTCCTGGCGGCACTCGACGATCAGAGGGATCCGGCGCTGGCCGATTCAATCAAGCCGTTTCTGCGGCACGAGAACGCGCGCGTCCGCCAAGCGGCCCTCACGCGAGTATTCGAGCTACTCGGACCTGACTCGGAAACCAGCCTGATCCGGGCACTGCACGACCGCGACGCCGGCACGCGTCGCGCGGCGGTAGCGTGCCTCGGGAGCCTCCACAGCAGCAGTGCCGAGGTCCTGGCGTTCTACGCCGGTGCCCTGCAGCCCGACGTTGAAGCGGATACCGAACCGGAGGATGAAGAGGTCGTGGTGGAGGTATGCCGGTCCCTCACCGGCGTGGGCGACGCGACCTTCGCGGACGGTTCGAGCGCAGAACAGGTCCTGCTCAACGCCATTCGCCAAGAAGGCCGGAAGAAGCGAATCTCGGGCATGTTCCACAAGGCGCCCCTGTACCACGGCGAGCGGGTGCGGGTCGCCATCTGCGAGGCGCTCGGGACCGTGGGGACGGCGGCGGCGGCGGAGGTGCTGCGAGAACTGGCCTCCAGCGAAGCCGACGCTGTGGTCGAGGCCGCACGGGCGGCCGCGGAGCAGATCCAGGACCGAGGTCACGGCGCGCCCTGAGCCGGAAAGACTCGCGCCTCGAGGGCCTCCCGAATCCGCCGGCAACCCGAACGAAGGGGCGTTTTGGAGCTTCAGTAGGATGTTTTGAAGCTTCAGGAGGGCGCTTTGAAGCTTCAAAACGGCATTCTCAAGCTTCAAGACGGCGTTTCCGAGCTTGAAATCGACGAATTGAAGCTTCGAATCGCCNNGAATCGCCGTTTCCAACCTTCAGAACGGCGATTCCAACTTTCAAAACGATCAACTAAAGCTTCAAAACCGTGTCCTGAGGCTTCGAAACGACCGTTTGAAACGCAGGATCGCTGGCGATGAAAGTCCCTATTGCCCCACGCGGCCGCCTAACCCGCGCACGCACCTGCGGAGGCGCGGACCGTTTCTAGCGGTGCCGTAACCCGGATTTGCAGTGCTTGGACCTGCCCGGTTTCCACACCCCCGCCAACCGCAATCCGACACAATCGCTCGCCGCTCCTGGGTCTCGACGATCTCGGTGCTGCGATTCCCCACGGCCGCTGACCCCTTCCAAGTCGTCAATCGCTCCCCGCAGCCCGTCGGTCTCAAGGCCACGATGGTCCACAGATAAACGTTTTCCCTCCCGCGATGATCCAATACAGGAGCGCCCTAGTAGCGTGAACCACCATCCCGCGCCCCCCCCAGTGCGCGCCGACAAAGGCACGACCATGAGAATCCTCCCCATCGTAACCCTGCTCGTTCTTGCCCCAACTCCCTTGGCTGGATCCCCGCCCGTTGCGGCACACCCGGACTCGTCGCTGACGAGTGAGATCGTCACGCAAGTCAGCGCTCTGGCATAGGAGTACTACCGTGAAGCGCGTATCCCGGGTCTTGCGGCAGCGGTCGTGAGCAGCGACGGGATCGTATGGTCCACGACGCAGGGATACCTGGACTCCGCGAGTTCCGCTCCAGTCGATACAAAGACTCTCTTCAGCATCCAGTCTATGACCAAGAGCTTCACTGCTTTGGCGGTGCTCTTCGCCGTACAGGATGGACTACTGGATCTCGACACGCCGATCTCCGAATACCTCCCGGCTTTCCGCATCAACAGCCGGTTCGAGGAGCATCCCGAGCGTATCATCACACTACGACATCTTCTTTCACACCGGTCGGGCATCGTCCACGATGCACCTTTCGGGAACAACACGGACCTCGAGTACGGATTCGAGCCGCACATCGAGAGCCTCTCCGACTCCTGGCTCCAGTTTCCGGTTGGATATTGCTACTCCTACAGCAACGGCGGCATCGATCTCGCCGGCTACCTGCTCCAAGAAGTGACCGGCGTGCCCTTCGCCCGCTACCTCCGAGAGGTCGTGCTCGCGCAGCTTGGCATGATGCAGAGCTCCGCCGATTTCGACGCGATTGAGCCAGCTACGGATCGCGCACGGGGACACTGGAGGCGTCCGGATCCGCTCCCGTTGCGCTTCTCGATGATTCCCGCGGGAGGTCTGTACTCCAGTATCGAGGACATGGCGAAGTACGTGATGTTCCACGTGAACATGGGAAGAGTCGACGGGAAGCAGGTACTTCGCAAAGACCTGATGCGGGAGTTCCACTCGATTCAATTCGCGTTGCCCGGTCAGCGGTTTGGGTATGCGTTGGGTCTGATCAGAAATGGGTTCGTCACGCCCTACGGCGTCATGCATGCAGGTGGCGGTTACGGTTTCTTTGGATGGATGGCGGCGTACCCCGGATTGAAATTCGGAGTGATCTTTCTGTCCAACGCCCAGGCACGCAATCTGTCTGCTGACAGCTTCAGGTTCATCGACGAGACGATCATTCGACGCCGAGGCCTGCAGCTTACGGCGCCACCGCCGAGGTCGTCCATGACGGCGTTGGACGGCGAGGATCCACGAGTGCAGTACAGAATCGGCCGGTACGGCCCGCGATCGCCCGAGATCAGGCGAAATGGCACTGGCGGAACCGTAGAGATCGGCATCTACGGAGCTGCCTATCCAATCGAGTTCTTCGAACACGATGGCCGCATGATCGGCCTGTTCGGAGACAACATGGCGGTCGAGTTCCTACCCGATTTCGGGGATCAGCGCGGTGCTATGATGGTCTACAGCCTGCCCCACGGCAACAGCAACTGGAACTACTACTTCTTCAACGATTCGCCATACGATGAGTACGGACCAGATCGCCCGGAGTGGGCGGAGTACCTGGGGGAATACGAATCTCACTACCACGGACGGCTGCTGTTCACCGGCACCGTCCACCGGCGGAACGGGAACCTGTATTGGGGAGAGCAGAAGCTCACGGAACACGCGCGCGGGTTGTTCTTCACATATGACGGATGGGAAGTGAACTTCAACGAGGAACCGGCAAGAATCGGACACTACCGGCTTCGAAGAGTCCGCGGCAACTAGCGCGGGGCAGCCTGGAGCGCGCACCCCAACAAAGGTCCCAAATCCGACCGATCGAGTTCCGTAGCACCCGGCCGTCACGGGCCGCATCTTAGATCCACAGCTCCCCGGGATCGTGGGGCATGCCGGACATCGTGGATCGCCTCAAGACCGCCTTGGCGGACCGGTATCGCATAGAGAGGGAACTCGGCAGCGGTGGAATGGCCACCGTATACCTGGCCGAGGATCTCAAGCACCGTCGCCAGGTGGCGATCAAGGTACTGCGGCCCGAGCTGGCCGCCGTGCTCGGTGCTGAGCGCTTCCTCAACGAGATCAATGTCACTGCCCACCTGCAGCACCCCCACATCCTTCCACTCTTCGACTCGGGCGAGGCCGAAGGGCTGCTCTACTACGTCATGCCCTACGTGGAAGGGGTGTCGCTCGAGCAGCGGCTGCGCCGCGAGAAGCAGCTCTCGATAGAGGAGTCGCTGCGGATCACCAGGGCCGTGGCGAGCGCCTTGAGCTACGCGCACCGCCACGGCGTGCTCCACCGCGACATCAAGCCGGGCAACATCCTGCTGCACGAGGGCGATGCGACGGTCGCGGACTTCGGAATCGCGGTCGCGGTGCAGGCAGCGGCCGGAGACCGCCTCACCGAAACGGGACTTTCCCTCGGTACGCCCCAATACATGAGCCCCGAGCAGGCAACCGGCGATCGCGAGCTGGACGCGCGCAGCGATGTCTACTCCCTGGGGGCCGTCCTGTACGAGATGCTGGCAGGGGATCCGCCGCACACCGGGTCGACGGTACAGGCCGTGATCTCCAAGGTGGTGACGGAGCGCCCGCGTCCAATCGGTGAACACCGAGACACAGTCCCAGTACACATCGAGATTGCACTGGAGAAGGCCCTCGCCAAGCTGCCGGCCGACCGGTTCACCACCGCGGAGGAGTTCGCTGATGCGCTGGAGCGCCCCGCGCCGGAGGTCGTCTCGGCCGGGCGGCGCACAGCGGTGGTGGGCACGGCGTGGGCACGGCGCGCGGTGCGGCTCGGCTTTGTCGCACTGGCTTGGGCGGTTTTCGCCACGGCCATCGCCGTGTGGGCTCTGCTGCGACCCACACCTGTCGATTCCGTCACGCGTTGGGCGGTCAGCCTCCCACCCGACCACCGGCTGTCCACGACGATCTATGAAAGGCCGATCACCATCTCGCCAGACGGGGCGCGGTTCGCGTACACGGCGGAGAGTGAGGGAGAGTCCAGGCTTTTCATCCGCGATCTGGACAACGTCGCCGCACGTGCAGTCGCGGGCACGGAGGGAGCGCGCAGCCCATTCTTCTCGCCGGATGGAGAGTGGATTGCCTTCTTCTCTTCCAACCGGCTGTTCCGCGTCTCAGTCGCCGGCGGGTCGCCGCTCGAGATCTGCGAGGTTCCGGCCCTCCAGGCAGGCGCCACCTGGGTACTCAGCGACACAGTCTACTTCGTCAGCGTAGATTTGGGTCTGTTCCGTGTGCCGGCCACTGGGGGAACGCGGGAGCGCCTGGAGGCGCCCCACCCTTCGGTCGGTACGGCCTACTACATCGGCTGGCCCGTAGTGCTGCCGAGCGGGGCGATCGTGGCCACGGCTGCCACCCGTGCCGGCCCGCGGGTGGCCGCCCTATCCGTGGCGACTGGCGAGTGGCGCCTCCTCCAGGAGTTGGGCGAGGCGTCCCCAGTGCGGTACCTCCGGGACGGGCACCTGGTCTACTCTCAGGCAGGGGCCTTACGGGCCGTCCCGTTCGATCAGCGTCGGCTCCGTGCCGTCGGCCCATCCTTCACCATCGTCGACAGCGTCGCCACGGACCGGGTCGGCAGCGCGGCCTATGCCGCCATCGCTCACACGGGCACGATGCTCTACGTCCCCGAGCGCGGCGCAGCCAGGACACTGGTGTGGGTGGATCGTGAGGGGCGTGCCACGCCGCTGGGAGTCGAGCCGGCGAACTTCGCATGGCCGCGGGTCTCACCCGACGGCCGCCGGATCGTGGTGACCATCAGCGGTGCGGGGCTGAACGAATCCTGGGTGTACGACGTCGCCCGCGCCACGCGCCGTCAGCTCCCAGGTCCCCAGACGACGGACCCGATCTGGACGCCGGACGGCGAGTCGGTCACCTATGCGCTCTTCGGTGAGGACTTCGGCGTCACTGCCCTGGCGCAGGTCTCTGCCGACGGTACGGGAAAGCTCGATACGCTCGTGCCGGCCGAGCGCTTGCAGGCTGCCCACTCGTGGTCGCCAGACGGTGAGCGCCTGGCATACTACCAGATCAATCCCGCGACAGCGCGCGACATCTTCTTGCTCCCGAGGGGTGGAACGCCGACGGCGTTCTTGAGCACACCCGCCAACGAGCGGTCTCCCGCGTTCTCACCCGACGGGCGCTGGATTGCGTACACTTCCGATGAGACGGGACGGGATGAGGTGTACCTGGCACCGTCGGACAACCCAGAGGCGCGGCAGCAGATCTCGACCGCCGGTGGGCGGGCGCCGGTCTGGTCGCGTGATGGCAGGGAGGTGTTCTATCGAAACCGCGCCGCGGTGATGGCGGTCGAGATCCGAACTTCACCTGCGTTGCGGATCGGCACCCCGCAGTTGCTCTTCGAAGGACCGTACGAGCCCGACCCCGCTCCGAGCGGGAGCGTGAACTACGACGTAGCGCCCGACGGCCGGTTCCTCATGGTTCAGTCCGCACCCCTGACGGAGATCCACGTGGTACTCAACTGGGTGGAGGAGCTGCGCTAAGGGGTACGTCGCGAAAGAAGAAATGGAGAGCCCCGCTCTCGCGGGGCTTTTTCCGATGCGCCGGGCGGACTCGTTGCGCAGCAGACGCGAGTGGTGAGGAGGGGTGGAGTGGGCGTCCACCGCCGAATGGAGGTTTTGCAGTTCTCTCAGAACGTTTGCAGCTAGTTGCAGGTAGTTGTGTTTGACTGCGGCTCCGGGCGGTTTCTGGGTCCCACCTTTGCAGATGTTTGCAGCTAGTTGCAGCTGTTTGCGCCGAAACCCTCCCAAGGACCTTCCCAAACCCGACTGCCCCGGGGAGCCTACTCACTGGCCGCTTTCATACTGGGCGTGGGCGTTGGGATCTGGCGCATCCCGGCACCCAGGTCCATTTTTGCCGAACACGATCCTCGGGATTCGGCGCATCGACCGCGTCATTCGGAAACATCCTCTACGGGATACATCTCCTCGGAAGCCGCAATAGGAAGGACCCCTATGAGCACCCATCGGAACCCGCTTCTCTCACGATTCCTTCCGTGCGCGGCGGTCGTCAGGTTCGCGTTGAGCGCATCTCCACTCATCGCACAGGAGGAAGCTGCACCGACCCTTGCAGCAGAAGTCGATGCGTTGTTTTCTAGCTTCGATACACCGGAATCACCTGGATGCGTGCTCGGCATCATGCAGGGAGGGAAGTTCCTCTACCAGCGCGGCTACGGGATGGCGAGCCTGGAAGACAGCATCCCACTCTCGCCCAATACTACGATGTACATCGCGTCGGTAGTGAAACAGTTCGTCGCGGCGAGCGTCCTCCTCGCCGCGGACCAGGGGTATCTGTCCCTGGATGACGATATACGCACCTACCTTCCCGAAGTGCCGGAGTATGAGAGCCCAATCACGATTCGCCACCTGATACACCATACCAGCGGCCTCCGCGACATATATACACTGATGTGGCTTCCCAGCATGGAGTGGGCGGGCGCACCTGACGAGCAGGAGGCCTTGTCGATACTCGGCCGACAAGAAGACCTCAACTTCACACCGGGAGCGGCATGGGCGTACACCACGTCCAACTATGAGCTGCTCGGACACATCGTCGCTCGTGCGACGGGCACCTCTCTCTGGGCCTTCGCTGAGGCCGAGCTCTTCGGTCCTCTCGGAATGACGAACACGCAGATGCACCACGGTGCGCCTGTCGGCGCAACGGGCTATCGGCGTGCCGAGGGAGGTGGGTTCCAGCCCGCTGAGGTGGACGATCGCAGAGGTGCCTACACGACCCTCGAAGACTTTCTGACCTGGGATCGGAATCTCTACGGGTCCGCAGTGGGCGGAGTCGACTTCGCACGCAGGCTCGCAACTCCGGGGACGCTCGCCAACGGCGAGGAGCACCGCTACGCCTTCGGGCTGGCAATCGGTGAGTACAGGGGGCTGCGAACCGTCGCTCATGGCGGAGCGTTCCGTGGGTTTCGGGCAGCCTACCTGCGGTTCCCCGACCAGGCGTTCTCCGTTGTCTGCTTCTGCAATACGGAAGTCTGGGCGGTGCGACTCGCAAGCAGGGTCGCCGACATCTACCTGAAGGATCAGTTCCACGTCGACCAACCCGGCGGCGCCGATCTCACAGATGAAGACCTGGCGAGCTTTACGGGAACGTACGTAAACTCCGCGGGACAGCTTCTGACACTTCAGGTGACGGAGACAGGACTCGCGTTCGTAGGTTCACGGCGGACTAACCCGCTCGTTGCCTTGAGCAGGAGGCGCTTCCGGTCCCCAAGCTTCGGTAACAACGAGTATCAGTTCTATCGCGCAGCCCCCGACAGTTCCTGGCACTTCAAAGTCACTCCCGCCATAGCCGGCATCATGCCATCGCGGGGGTTTGTCTTCCGAGCCGTGGAACCAGCTTCCCCGACGCGGGCCGACCTGGAGCGGTTCGTTGGCGAATACCAGAGCCACGAAGTACCGGCGACATACATGATCGTGTTGGAAAGCGGAAAGCTCCTGTTGGAGCGGGGTCGCGATCTCTCGGCGCTACCCCTGCGGCTTACGGTAGAGGACACGTTCAGTCTGGAGGGCAAGGACGTCACGATCGAATTCAGCCGAGATAAGACAGGTGGCGTGACGGGATTCCGTTTGGACGCCCCTGGAGTCTGGAACTTGCGCTTCACCAGGGCGGAGTAGGACACGGAACGTCGGCGTGCCGCCCTTGAGACGTGAGGCAAAATGGATCGCCCCTCTTCACGGAAGTCGCGCGGCGAGCCACCCCGTCTACTACTCGACTGCCCGCGCGCAGGCCGCTGCCGGATAAGCACAAGGGCCCTGCAGCGCAGGGCCCCATTCCAAGGCGCCGGGCGGACTCGAACCGCCGAATGGAGGTTTTGCAGACCTCTGCCTTACCACTTGGCTACGGCGCCGGCCAGGAAGTGAAAACTCGCACCGGGCGGGGGCTTTCTCAAGCGCTCGACGGGCGCGTCACGTGCACCTTCGAGCCCGGCCCGTTCCTACGGCCCTAACTTGCCGCCGCCTTTGCCTCGCTCCCCACCACCAGCCCAGCCCCCACCGCCTGCCGCGCCACTGCCTCGCGCATCTCGCGGATCTGCTCGTCCGAGTATCCCGCCGCCCGGAGCTTGCGGTCCGTCTCGATTGTCTTGACCGCCGCCTTGAGAGTGCCGAGCGCAAGCGTAGCGCAGCGGTGGCGCGTGCCCACCACCTCGCGCCCCACCATGTCGAGCATCTCCTCGTAGGAGAAGTCGAGCAGCTCGTCGAAGGAGGGGTGCTCCCGGTTCACCCGCTGGAGCAGCATCGAGGTCGCACCCATGCTGATGGTGCAGCCCTCGCCCTCGAACGACACCTCGGCGACACACCTACCGTCGTCACCCGCCTTCACGTGTAGGGTCACCAGATCGCCGCAGCCGGGGTTCCCCCCAGGCATGCTCACGTCCGGGCTGTCCAGCCTTCCCCGATGGCGCGGGTGCTGGAAGTGATCGACCAGGCGGGCAATCAGCGTCTCACGATCCACGGTGCGCTCCGACGTGAAGGGCGGAGCAACCCGCCGCCCCGGGGGGTGGCGACCGCAGACCGTCCGAACCGACCCGGCGGGGAGGCTCCGGTGATCCGGACCGGCCAAACGGCCTGCGCGTCGCCGCGCCCCGGTGGATCAGTCACCGCTCGATGGGGGCCAGCACCATGTTGCCCCACTCGGTCCACGAGCCGTCGTAGTTGCGTACCTTCTCGAAGCCCAATAGGTACGTGAGCACGAACCACGTGTGTGAGGAGCGCTCACCGATGCGGCAGTAGGCGACCACGTCCCTCGTAGGCTCGAGGCCGTTCTCCTCCTGGTAGATGATCCTGAGCTCCTTCGCCGGACGGAACGTGTGAGTCTCGGGGTCCACTGCCCGTGCCCAGGGGATGTTGGCCGCGCCCGGGATATGCCCGCCCCGAAGCGCGCCCTCGTTGGGATACTCGGGCATGTGCAGCCGCTCGCCGCGGTACTCCTCCGGACTGCGCACGTCCACCAGCGGTTGGTCGTCGCGGATGTGCTCCAGTACGTCGCCCCGGTAGGCTCGGATCCGGACATCGTCCCGATCCGCAACCGTGATGTTCCCCAAGGGATAGGTCGGCACCTCGCTCACCAGGTCCCGGCCCTCCTGCTCCCAGCGTAGCCGGCCGCCGTCCATGACCTTGAGGTTCTCCATCCCGAACAGCCGGAATACCCAGAACGCGTAGGTAGCCCACCAGTTGTTCCTATCCCCGTAGAACACGACGGTGGTGTCCTGGTTGATTCCTCTCTGGCGCACGAGTTCCTGGAACTGGTCGCGATGGACGTAATCCCGGAGCATGGGATCATTCAGGTCTCCGACCCAGTCGATCTTCGCGGCCCCCGGGATGTGGCCAGTTTCGTAGAGCAGCACATCCTCGTTTGACTCGAGCAATCGGACCTTGGGATCATCGAGGTGCTCCGCCACCCAGTCGGTGGAAACGAGGACCTCGGGATGCGTGTAGCCCCGCTGGTTGATAGGGGGCGCCTTGGGCGCTGTCTTAACGTTCGGCATGTGACCTCCTCAACGACTGCCTTCCGGCACTCCTTAGACAAGAACGACCGCAGCTGGTGATTCCGGGGCTACGGTCGTTCGCGGTACGCTGGGAAACGAAACGCTACACGGCCATACCCCGGCACGTCGGCGGGCACGTGGGACACCGATAGATGGGCGCGTGACGGCGAGCCTGCACCGGGAGGGACTTCATGTCCTAAATACGAATGGAATAGTCCCTTTTTGTCAAGCCTCCCGGGTCGCCCGCCTCCCAGCCTCGAATTATTGCTGTCTTATTCCGTGGCTGGCTCGTCCAGCACCGCGCGCACGCTGCGCACGAGCTCGGTGAGGGTCCACGGTTTGGGAAGCAGCGGCGCGTCGAACTCGTGCTCCATGCGCTCGTGTGCCTCGGCGCCGGCGTAGCCCGTGGTGAACAGGAACTTCGCCTTGTTCCCGGTGAGCCGCAGCGCATCGCGCAGTTCGTAGCCGTTCATGTTCGGCATCACGATGTCGGACACCACGATGTCGACCTGGCAGTCGGCGGCGTCCATCAGCTCCAACGCCTCGAGCCCGTCGGAGGCCGCCAGCACCGTATATCCAAACCGCTCCAGGATGCGCTTGCCGGTGACCCGCAGACGCTGCTCGTCTTCCACGAGCAGAATGGTCTCGTTGCCGTGTGGGAGGTCCTCTTCCCGCAGCTCGGTTGCCGCAGTACCGGGTGACACGGCTCGAGCGTAGGGGAAGAACAGCTTGACCGTGGTCCCCTCTCCCTTCTCGCTCTCCAACTCGACGAAGCCGCCCTGCTGGTTCATGAGCCCGTAGATCACCGACATGCCCAGCCCCGTGCCACCGTCCGGCGGCTTGGTCGTGAAGAACGGCTCGAACACGCGCTCCACGACCTGCTCGTCCATACCCACCCCGGTGTCGCTCACGCTCACGCAGCAGTACTCACCAGGCACCGAGCCAGGATGGGACAGCGCATACGATGCATCCACCTCGACGTGCTCCAGCCCGATACGCAGCCCGCCGCCGTTCGGCATCGCGTCGCGCGCGTTGGTGGCGAGGTTGATGACGATCTGCTCCACCGCCATCGGGTCGGCCAGCACGCGGTCGCACACGGAGTCCACCTGCAGCTCGATCGCGATGGTCTCCGGGAGGAGGCGGCGCAGCACCCGTTCGAGGTCGGTGATGACCTTGGCGAGGTCAATCGACTTGAGGCTCAGCTCCTCCTGTCGCGCGAACCCCAGGAGCTTCTTCACCAGGTCACGCGCCTTGCGGCCCGCGCTCTGGAGCTGGTTCAGCTCGTCCAGTAGGTGCTGGTACTCGGGCGGCAGGGAGTGACCCACCAGCTCCGCGTTCGCGAGCATGACAGTCAGCAGGTTATTGAAGTCGTGTGCGATCCCGCCCGTGAGCCGTCCGAGGGCCTCCATCTTCTGCGCCTGGCGCAACTGCGACTCCAGCTCCAGCCGCTCCTCCTGGCTGCGCTGCCGCTGGGCCATCTCCTCGCGCAGCCGGGCGTTCGCCTCGGAGAGCTCCGCGGTGCGCTCCAGCACCCGCTGGTCCAGCTCGTTGTACGCTTCCTGTAGCGCCTCTTCCGCCTCCTTGCGCTGCGTGATGTCCTCACAGCTCGTGACCACGGCGACCGGCTCACCATCGGCGTCCTTGACGACGTCGGACAGCAACCGCACCGGGAAGCGGCTGCCGTCTTTGCGGAGGTTGACGCTATCGCGCTGCCAGCTGGAGATGGTCTTGAGCCTGATCTTCGACAGGCGGTGGCGCTCCTCGGGCACGGAGAATATGCCGACGTCCTGGCCGATCAGCTCCTCGACCGTGTAGCCGTGCATCTCTGCATCGGCGGGGTTGGCGTATACGATCTTGCCCTCGACGTCGGTCACGGTCACGCCGAGCTGCATCGTCTCGAGCGCCTTCTGGAGCTGGCGCAGCGCCTCCTCGGCCCGCACTCGGCCCAACGACTCGTGATCGATGCGTGCGCGCAGCTCGGCCAGCAGCGCGCGCGGGTCGGCACGATGGGAGGCGGGACTGTCGCCCTTGTCCGGGGAATCGCCCGAGCGGGCGCGGGAGTCCGCCGGGGACGTGGAACGCGCCATGATCGTGATGCGCTAACCGTTGTAGATCGCCCCGCCGCGATCTCGATACAGCTCGAGCACCGCTCTCGCCTCCTCGCGGAGCACCCCGCGCAAGACCTCGATACCCCGGTCTTCGAGGTACCGGTAGGACTCTGGAAACACTGGCCCTTCGTCGAACTCCAGGATGTGAGCGTCCTCACGGTCGGCCCCGCATAACACCCGGCTCACACCGCTCCACAGCAGCGCGCCGAGGCACATGGCACACGGGTCGCACGAGGCAACCACCTCGTGCGCCGGCAGGCCCTCCGCCCGGAGCGAATACGCCCCTACGCGGCGCTCCGCCATCATGATGGCCACCATCTCGGCGTGCAGCGTCGAATTTTGATGCGAGATGACCAGATTCATGCCGACGGAGACGAGCCTCCCGCTGTCGCGCTCGAACACGGCAGCACCGAACGGCCCGCCCGTGCCCTGGAGCATGTTCTCCCGCGAGACGGCAACCGCGAGCCGCATGCGATCCTCCGCCGACTCGTAGGTGCGCTCCCAGTCGACGAATCCCTCCACCCATTCGGGATAGGCGACGCGGATCTCGGGATACTCGGTCACCGCTTACCGCGTCCCGCCATCACGGCAGATACCTCTTGGGAAACTTGGCTACCACGGTGTACGCCGGATCCACGATGTTCGCCACCGTGCTCTCGCATAGCTGGCTCACCACCTGGTAGGCGTCCCAGCGGCCGAAGCCGTACTCCTCGAGCCACTCGACTAGCTCCACGTGCGCCAGGCGGAAGGCGTCGATCAGCGGACGCGCGCTGCCGGCCACCATGATGTACTCGTCGTCCTCGAGCCGCGGCCAATCGAGCGTCTTACCCTTGATGACATCGATCTCCAGCACCACGTCGGCCGACGTCTCCAGGCCGGTCCCGGACACCTCGCCATGTCCCTGCCGAGCGTGCACGTCGCCGAAGTAGAAGTACGCCCCGTCGTGGAAGATCGGCAGGTACACGGTGGTGCCCTCACGCACCTCGGGAGCATCCATGTTGCCGCCGAAGTCGCCCGGCCACAGCCCGCCGAACGCCTCCTTCCCTCGCGGGGCCACGGCGACGCGTCCCAGCATCGGTTGGAGGTCGATCTCGATCTGCCCCACCCGGCTGTTCAGGAGCTGTGTGGTCGCCGTCATGCGCTCGCGGTCGAGGCGCCACACGTAGCGCCCTTCGGGGATGGGATCATTCAGCAGCCGCACCCGGTTGTCGGTCGCCAGCCCGCCGAAGGTGGAATAGAGGCGGGACGCCGCGATGTCGTGGTTCAGCTCGAGCTTCACGATCTTGACCACCAGCACGTCTTCCGTGGTGGCGCCCTCGACGTAGATCGGCCCCACCTCACCGGGGAAGGCCCCGCCCTCCTCCGTGTAGTACGCACCGAAGTTGGTCTGAGAGATGAGCACGGTGCCCGGCTTGACCGTCAGCACCGGCTCCCGCACGGCGAAGGTGGGCTGCTGCACTGTAGGGGTGAACCGCACCGTGTCCTGGGCCGCCAGCTCGGACGCGAGCAGCACGAAGAATCCAGCGAGGGGAACAGCTTCACGGGCACGCATGAGTGCCTCCGGGGCTGTGACCGGTCGAATCTGTAGCCGCGGGGGCGCCGCGGCAACGCGGCGCGTGACCGGAGAGCGCGGGGCGAGTAGCTTGGTGTCATGTGCGGTCGCTTCTCCCAGGCCCAGATAGCCGAGCTCGACCGGGAGGTCTTCCGGCTGCTCAGCGTGCCCGCACTCCCACCGCGCTATAACGTCGCGCCCACCCAGGAGGTCGCGGTGGTGCGGCAGCGCCCCGAGGCGTCCGAGCGCTCTCTGGATCTGCTTCGCTGGGGGCTCATCCCGCATTGGGCCAGCGACCCCGCCATGGGTAACCGCTTGATCAACGCTCGAGCGGAGTCGGCGGCGGACAAGCCCGCCTTTCGGGACTCGTTCCACGAGCGTCGCTGCCTGGTGCCGGCCGACGGCTTCTACGAGTGGGCCAAGACCGGGGCAGCAAAGCAGCCCTACTACGTGCGGGTGCTCGGAGGAAAGGTCTTCGCGTTCGCTGGGCTGTGGGACGCGTGGCGCGACCGCAGTGGGGAGACGCGGGAGACGTTCACGATCATCACCACGGAACCCAACGAGTTGCTCCGGCAGGTCCACAACCGCATGCCAGTGATACTCAGGCCGCAGGACTACGACCGGTGGCTCGACCCCGAGGCGCGAGACGTCGCCCAGCTCACCGGGCTCCTCACACCGTACCCCGCCGAAGAAATGAGCTACTACCCCGTGAGTCGCTACGTGAACAGCCCCGACCACGAGGGACCCGAGTGCATCAGCCCGGTGCAGCTCCCGGGAACCGGTGAGGGAGAGGCGGGAAGCACGCAGGGCGACCTGCTGTGAGCCCGTCGGCTGCCGAAGCGCTGGCCCTGCTGGAAACGTTCGACCCGGACGGTGACGAGCGCGCCGCAGCGAGCGCGGGGCGCATGCTCCGCCTGCTCCGCGGCGCCGCGACGCCGTTCAGCCCCACGCACTACGATCCCGGCCACGTGACCGCGAGCGGGCTGGTGCTCTCACCCGATCGCAACCGTGTGCTGCTGGTCTATCACGAGCGGCTGGAGCGCTGGCTCCAGCCGGGTGGGCACATCGAGCTCGGCGATACGATGCTCGCGGCCGCCGCACGGCGCGAGGTCCGTGAGGAAACGGGGCTCGACGTGCTGCTGGACGTCCCCCGGCTGGTGGGAGTGGACGTGCACGAGATCCCGGCGGCGCACGGGGAGCCCGTCCACCTACACCACGACTTCATGTTCTGCTTCACGGCCGCAGACACCACGATCACCGGAGGCGACAGTCGCGCCGAATGGTGTGCCGTGAATCAGCTACGGGAGTACCGCGTGGACGGCCCGTTGCTCGAGGGGGTACGGCGTGCGCTGCGCCCGCCCGAGTTCTAGGAATCGCAGGCATTCAGCAGCCGAGGTATACCATGCTCATCACCACCACCCACGGCATCCAGGGCGCGGAGATCGCCGAGTACCAGGGCATCGTGACCGGCGAGGCGATCCTCGGCGCCAACCTGTTCAAGGACTTCTTCGCGGGCATCCGCGACATCGTGGGCGGGCGGTCCGCCGCCTACGAGGAAGAGCTGCGCAAGGCGCGCGACACCGCGATCGACGAGATGGCGATGGAGGCCGAGGCCCTCGGCGCCAACGCGGTGCTCGGCGTGGACCTGGATTACGAGACGATCCAGGTGGGCGGCGGCGGCAACATGCTCATGGTGAGCGCGTCGGGGACGGCGGTGAGGATCGTGTGGTGACCGACGCAAAGAACCGAAGGCTACATCTGCCGGGAAGCGGCATGACCCAACACGCCTCCCGCTTCCCCTTTCCCGCTTCCCGGTCGTATCAGAACAGAAACTGCTGCCCAAAACTCACCACCCACCTACTCCCCTGAAACCCCTCCCCGAACCGATAGGCGAGGTCAAGCCGCCCCACGTTGGCTCCGGTCGAGCGGGTGGAGCCGAAGCGCAAGCCGATCCCCACGTCGCCCCCGAGCCGTGAGGGCTGGCCCCGGAACCACGCCCCGCCGTAGTCGAGGAAGCCGGCGAACCCCAGCCCCAACAGGCCGAACAGCTCGTCGAACAGGAACGCGCGGTGCTCCAGGATGCCCCACACCATGCGCTCGCCGGTGAAGGCGTGGGGCTCGAATGCCCGCGGTCCAAAGCCGTGGCCCAGGTCGAACTCCGAGCCCGGCGGGACGTTCTTCAGGGCACCCGCCTGCACGTGCAGCACCGTGGTGTGTCTCGGGAAGAACCGCGCGGCGGCGGTGCCCGTGACCCGCACCCGTCCCGAGTCGAGCCCTGCCGACGTGTACAGCCCGTGACCCCGTGCGGAGACCTTCGCGAAGTGCCTGCCGATCGCGGTTCCGGCCTGCAGCTCGAAGCCCGGGGCCAGCCCGGTCCGCTCGTACCCCCAGGCGTCCGGCGCCAGCCACAGGCTCAGCGAGGCTCGCGTGCTCAGGTCCACGTCCTCCTCGCGCACGAATCCGTTGTAGTGGGTCACGACCATGTAGCGGGGCTTCATCGCCTGCACGAACAGCCCGACCGCCCCCGTCACGGTGTCGGGCACCATGGAGGGATCAGTCGTCCACACCATGTAGTCTTCGCGCTTCACCTGGGCCACGGCGCCCAGGCGCAGGTACCCGCCGGGTCCGGCAACGGGCGCGTACGAGACCGCCGCCAGTTGCCAGAACAGCCGCCGGCGATACGTCTCCAGGGAATCGCCGTCCCGAAACTGAAGAATGCGCTGATCCCCCGCCTGGCCCGGGAAGTCGATGGCCCACCGGTCGCTGTTCGAGCGATACGGCACCCCGGCCCACCACCCGCCGAAGTTGCCGTCGCTCAGGTCGTCGTAGAAGCCGCTCACACCGGTGCGGGTGCCGCGAATCCGGTCCATCCCACCCAGCAGGCGCAACGCGGTGCGGTCGGGCTCGTCGCGGTACACGACGCCCACCCGGGCGCCGGTGCCGATGAAGTTCCGCTCGATGCCGCCCAGGGCCCAGGTGAACTCCCCGCCGGTGAAGCTCGCATTGAGCACCAGCTCGGTGGTCCACCCGTCGGACGTTTCCACCAGCACGTTCAGCTTGTCACCGACCGTCATGGAGTCGATGCTGACGTCGCGGAACAAACCTCGCGCCCGCAGGTTGCGCTCGCTCTCGGCGACCTTGGCTGAATCGTACGGCTCACCCTGCTTGAGCAGGAGCTCGTGCCGCACTACCGAGGGGCGCGTGGTGAAGTGCAGGGCGTTCATGATACGGAAGACCGCGTTCGACTGCGCTTCGCCGGGGCGGAAGATGTCGTAGGTGACGACGATGATCGTGTCGATGGTGGGCGGGCTCGGAGCGTCGCGCTCCTGGGCCAGGGCGACGGCGGGCAGCAGGCCCAGCGCGCACAGCACGGCAAGGGCGCGACGCACTCGCCCTACCCCTCTTCGCGCGCCAGATCCGCCACCGAATCGATCACGCGATCCGGCCGGATACCACTGGTTTCCAAGATATCCTCTCTGAACTTCCCCGTGCGCACCAACCACCCCTCGAGGCCGGATCGTTGTGCTCCCTGTATGTCGGACCAGAGGTCGTCGCCGATCATCACCACGGGCGGCGGGGACGGCGCTACGTCAGCCGCCGTAACGGCAGCCGCTGGCTCCGGCGCCGAGAGCCCGAGCGATGCCACGGCACCCGCGTAGAACGCCGGATTGGGCTTGCCGCACACGACCGCCTGGCTCTGCGTCGCGTACTCCAGCGCAGCCACCCAGGCTCCGGCGTCCAGCTCGATGCCCTCGGGCCCGAACCAGTAGCGACCGCGCTGCAGCGCGACGAGCCGCGCGCCGTCCATAACATAGCGGAACGCCTCGTTCAGCAGGGCAGGTGTCCAGTGCTCTCCGAGGTCGCCCACCAGAACTGCCTCCGGCGCCACACCCGCGGGCGGGGCCGACCCCGACGTGCCACCCACCAGCTCGAGGTCTCCCAGGTCGGCCAGCGCCGCGGCACTCACGAAGGGAGCCACCACGCGGATGCCCTCGCTCTCCAGCAGGGCCCGCCCCGCCATGACCGCGGTGAACACCTCCTCGGGCGCCACCGCGAAGCCGTAGCCGTGCATCCGGTCTACGATGTGGCCACGGGGTCGGCGGGTGGTGTTGGTCACGAAGCGCAGTGAGACAGCACGGCGCCGCAGCCACTCGATGGCGGCCACGGCGCCGGGGATGGGTCCCGCTTCGGTGTAGAGCGTTCCGTCGAGGTCGAGCAAGAGACCCCGAACCGCCCGGCCTAATACTTGCCCAGGTAGGTCTCGACCTCCCAGTTGCTGACCGAAGCCGTGTAGTCCCGCCACTCCGCTCGCTTTGCCTCGAGGAACATCTGGTAGATGTGGGGCCCGAGCGCATCGCGGATCACCTGATCCTTCTCGAGGTAATCCAGCGCCTCGTGGAGATCGCGCGGCAGCTCGTCGATGCGATACTTGCGCCGCTCGCGATGGCTCATGGTGAAAATATTCTTGTTCACCGGCTCGGGGGGCGTGAGCCCGTTCTCCACGCCGTCGAGGCCCGCCGCGAGCTGCACGGTCAGCCCAAGATAGGGGTTGGCCGAGGGATCCGGCATCCTCAGCTCGCACCGCGTTCCGTGGCCGCGCCGCTCCGGAATCCGCACCAGCGGTGAGCGATTCCGCATGCTCCACGCCACGTTCACGGGCGCCTCGTAGCCGGGCACCAGGCGCTTATAGCTGTTCACCAGCGGGTTGGTGATGGCGCAGAAGCCGCGTGCGTGCTTCAGCAGCCCGGCGATGTAGGCGAGGCCCACGCTGGAGATCTGCCACTTCCCCTTGGGGTCGAAGAAGGCATTCTCACCGTCCTTGAACAGCGACTGGTGCGTGTGCATGCCGGAGCCGTTCTCCCCGAAGATCGGCTTGGGCATGAAGGTCGCCGCGAAGCCGTGCCGGTAGGCGACGTTCCGCACGATGAACCGGAACGTGGCCAGGTTGTCCGCAGTCGTGAGCGCGTCGGCGTAGCGGAAGTCCACCTCGTGCTGGCCCTCGGCTACCTCATGGTGTCCCGCCTCTACCTCGAAGCCGAGGCTCACCAGGTCGTCGATGATGAGGCGCCGGATCGGCTCGGCGCGGTCAGCCGGAGCGAGATCGAAGTATCCGCCGGCATCGTGCGTGTTGAGCGAGGGAAAACCGTTCGCGTCGAGGTGGAAGATGAAGAACTCTGCCTCGACGCCGGCCATCATCTCGTAGCCGAGCTTCGCGGCCCGCTCGATTTGCCGCTTGAGCGCCCCACGTGGACAGCCCGGGAAGGGGTTCTCGTCGGGCTCGTAAATGTCACAGATCAGCCGCGCGACCCGCCCGCCCTCGTCGTCGTACGGAAAGATCTTGAACGTGTCGAGGTCGGGCTTGAGGATCATGTCGCTCTCCTCGATGCGGACGAAGCCCTCGATCGAGGAACCGTCGAACATGATCTCACCGTCCAGCGCCTTCTGAAACTGGCTGCGGGGCACCTCCACATTCTTGTTGATCCCGGTGATGTCGGTGAACTGGAGGCGCAGAAAATCGACTTGCATCTGGTCGCACAGCTGCAGGATGTCGGCGGTGGTGGCACCGCGCGTGTCGATGTGATTCTCGCGCAGGTTCGGCTTCGGGTTGCGGTTGGGAATGGTGATCGTCTTCACCTGTGACACGGCACGCTCCTTGGGTTGGCGAGACGCTGCTCGACGTCGTCCGGTGCAGCGGTTCGCGGACGCAGAACGCTAGCAAAGGCATGCCCCGGTGTCAAGCGAATCGTGCAGATTCTGCACGACTCCCAGGTCAATGTGGATAAATCAGCGGATGATCGGGATTTCTGTGGCTGGGAATCTGCAGATTCTGCAGATCTGCCAGAGCGCGGCGAAGGCCCCCCGGCCGGCTACCCTCCCTCCAGCGACCCCAGGAGGTTCCATAGCTCCTGTGCCGAGAACTCGTTGAACCGGGCCTCGACGTCCTTCTCGTCCCACTCGAGGAAGATCCAACCGGAGAGCCGGTGCAGGTTGCCCGATATGAAGTGGATGCGGCCGCGGATGGCGCCGACCTCGGGATCGGTGGAGGTCTCGAGGAGCACGTCCCAGCGGCTTTCGCCCCGCTGCAGCTCACCCATCTGGCGCGCCTTGATCTGGCTCCACGGCGGGTCGAACTGCGTGGATTTCGGCTGATCCTCTGCGTCCGGCGCCATGCGCGCTACAGTAATGCCCGCCGGGCGGCGACGCTAGCGTGCGGATCACGTCCCTGCCCGACCACGCGAGAGCTGGTGCGGGACGACGATCGGCCACCTGCGACCGCGGAGCGCTGCTATATTTCCCGCTCTCGGCAACACCCGCAATCAGCTACGGATGAACATATGAGCACGACCTCTGGACACACCTGTCCGAACTGCGGTGCCCCCCTCTCGTCGGGGGCAAAGTTCTGTCACGCATGCGGCACTTCCGTCACGGCCCAGAAGTCCGGCAGCCCCAGCGTCGTCTGGATCCTCGCTGCGCTAGTGGGCGTGGTGCTGGTCGCGGTGATCGCCTACCAGGCGGGGCGCTCCTCCCCACCACAGGCCGGGACGGGGGTGGCAGGCGCGCCTCCGGGAGGAGCCGCCGGCATGCCGGACCTCGCCAGCATGAGCCCGCGCGAGCAGGCCGACCGCCTCTTCAACCGGGTCATGAGCGCCCACGAGGAGGGAGACCAGAGCTCGGTCGACATGTTCAAGCCCATGGCCCTACAGGCGTACGCCATGATCGGCACCTTGGATCCCGACGCCCACTATCACGTGGGCCTCATGCAGGTCGTCAGCGGGGACCTGGACGCAGCCCTGGCCCGAGCGGACTCCATCGAGGCGCTGGTGCCGGGTCACCTGTTCTCGTTCATGCTGCGCCACTCAGCCGCGCGCATGGCGAACGACGACGCGGCTGCTCAGGAGAGCTACACCGGCTTCCTCGCCAACTACGACCGCGAGATCGCGGCCGGGCGGCAGGGATACCTCGACCACCAACGGGCAGTCGAGGCGTTCCACCAACAGGCACTCGAAGCAACTCGGTGATCGTCCGCCTCGCGCACAGCCCCGACTCGGACGACGCGTTCATGTTCTATGCGCTGGCCGCCGGGAAGATTCCCACCGGCGAGCGGCGCTACGAGCACGAACTGCAGGACATCGAGACGCTGAACCGGCGTGCCCTCAAGGGTGAGCTGGACGTGACCGCCGTGTCGATCCACGCCTACGCCTACCTGGCCGGGCAGTACGCGCTGCTCGCGCACGGGGCATCCATGGGGGACCGCTACGGACCGCGCCTCGTGGGGAGGGAGCCAGCGCCGGCAGATCCCCCCGAAGCCATCAGGGGGAAGCGGGTCGCCATCCCTGGCCGGCTCACAACCGCGGCACTGGCGCTGCGGCTCTACCAGCCGGACTGCGAACCGGTGGAGACGCCGTTCGACGAGATCGAGGAGTCCGTGGCACGCGGCACGGTGGACGCCGGGCTGCTGATACACGAGGGGCAGCTCACCTTCTCCCAGAGCGGGCTCCATCTGTGGGCCGACATGGGCGAGTGGTGGTACGGCGAGACCAGCCTGCCCCTGCCGCTGGGAGGCAACGCGGTGCGCCGCGACCTGGGGGACGAGCTCATCGACGCTATCTCCCGGGATCTCAGGGCCAGCATCGTCTACGGTTTGGAGCACCGCGAAGAGGCCCTGACGCACGCCATGCAGTACGCCCGCGGACTCGACCGGGGGATGGCGGACGAGTTCGTCGGGATGTACGTGAACGACTACACGGTGGACTACGGGGAGAAGGGTCGTCAGGCGGTGCGGATGCTCCTCGAGCGGGGAGCCGAAGCAGGGATCATCCCCCATCAGGTACCGGTCGCCTTCGTGGACTAGCCGCGCCGCCGCATCGTGGGGCGCGGCGCTCCTGGCTGCTTGCTCACCGGCACCCCGCTGGGTGGCGGTGGCAGGCGAGGGCGCCCCTACTCTGCTGCTCTACACACCCGACCTCGCAACCACAGACACCGTAAACGTGGCGGGCGCTCTGCTCCCCGGAGAGCGAATCACCCACGTCGTAGCGGGCTCCGACGGCTCGAGCATCTACCTGCTCGCGGCGAGCGATACGTCGGGGGCCGCCCTCACCGTGCGGCGCCGGGACGGTAGGGTGCTGGGACGCACCGGTCTCGGGGGGGTGCCCACTGCCACCGCGCTCCACCCCGACGGCCACACCCTCATGGTGGCCACCGTCTCGGGAATCGCGGAAACGCAAGAACGCAGCACGCTGCACTTCCTGCCGCTCGACGACGCCCGAACCGAGGCACGGACCGTGCTATGCGAGCAGCCGGCCCGGGCCATGGCTCCGTTCCGGGTGCTCGACCGGCTCTACGTCGCCTGTGAGGGCGGGGAGCTGGCCGAGGTGGACACGCGGCTGCGGACGCGGCTCCGCGCAGTGCGCCTGGACGGGGCATGCGGCCCGGCGGGCGCTGGGCTCTCCGCAAACGGCACGCTGGTCTACGTCTTGTGCCGGGAAACGGGCACGCTGCTCTATGTTGACCGGGCCCGCCTCACCCCGTTCGACTCGGCAGTGATCGGCACCGGAGGCTCGAGCCTCGCCCTGAGCCCCGACCGCCGCCGCGCCGCGGTCACGCGGCCGGCGGATGACGAGATCCTAGTTGTCGACCTCAGGCGCCGAGGAGTGACGCACCGCGTTGCCTTCGGGGCGCCGCGGATGAGCGTGATCAGCAGCGACGGCCGGTGGGCCTACGTGGCCGGCGGGGAGGGGGTGATGCGAGTCAACGTCTCGGAGCCGAGGGTGCTTGCCATAGCAGGGCCACCATCGGGGGCCACCGCCGTAGCGGTGTGGCCCGGGCATTCCTCCCCGATAATGCGCTGGTAGCGGAATCCCACACCGCCCGACACGCTGCGGCTACCACCACCTCAGCCGCCCCAGCCGCGAGGTCGTCAGCGACTCCGCCGCCGCGCCGCGCCGCAGCACGATCCTCGTGTTGGCCCCTCCCCATCCGAGCCCGTTGGGATGGATCCGGACGACCGGGCGGGTGGCCGCGAGGGTGACGCGATGGCGGGATGGTCCGGCCCGGGCCAGTACCACTGAATCGCTGCCGTCTTCCAGCACCGCGCGCAGCGAGTCGGCGTCGAACTCCACTCGCACGCGGGAGCTGCGATACATCGCCTCGAGCCTGGCCCGGTGGTAGAAGCCCGCCGTTTCAGCGGCCGCCCGTCGCACCGCAGCGCGGTCGGCCCAACCCGCCGCACGCGGCACGGCAATCCCTGCCACGATCGCCACGATTGCCAGAACGGCCACCAGCTCGAGAACAGTGACACCTCGTTGCACACCGTAACCGATGTCACAGTGCCGACCGAAACAGCAGTGCCAAATTACGCTCGCCGGGGCGTACGATCGCCCATTTCACATAGCGGAAGAAGGCTGCCGCGGCCGTGCGGGAGCCCCTTGCCGGGCTCCAGGCCAGCCCGCATGTTAGGCAGGCCCTCAAACCACATGGCGCGCGAACGGAGGCAATCAGGCCCGTGATCCCTCGCATGCAACCCGATGCGCTCACCCCGGCCAACGGTCTCCACGAGCCCTTCCTGCAGCGCGCCGCCGACTCCGACACCGAGCCCTCCAGCACCCACGCGCTAGGAGCGTTCCTCACGATGCGGCTGGTCGACCAGTTCACGGCCGACCGCTCACCGCCGCAGTCCGATGCCCTGGCATATCAGATCCGGGCCACCAGCGACTTCGTGCACGACCTGCACCCTCCGACGGTGGAGGGGAACCACCTGCTGGAGATCGTGCGCGTGGCCCACGGCGTGGGGGAAGCCGGCACCGCCCGCGTGCTCTGGCCGCCACTCTTGGCATTCGCGTACTGGCTGGAGCAGCAGCTACGACTGCCGGAAGCGCACGACGTGCTGGAAACGGGGCTGCGGCTGTGTGACGGCCAGGTCGGTGAGGAAGAGGTAGCCGCTCACCTGCAGCTCGGCCGCGTGCTACGGCTCTCCGGCCGATTCCCAGAGTCGCGCGAATCGTATGCCAAGGCCGGCAGGCTAGCCTCACGCCTGGGTGACACGCATTCGACTCTGTTGAGTCGCATCGGTCAGGCAATCGTGGTGCGCTACCTGGGGAACCTGCCCGAGTCGGAGCGCATGCTGCGGGCCGTGCTGCGGGACGCGCGGCGCGGGGGAGACGCCGACGCCGAGGCACGGGCCTGCCACGACCTATCGGGGACGCACTACTTCATGGGCCGCCTCTCCAGCGCGGTGCAGCTGGCATTCGAGGCGTTCCGCCTGTACGACCAGCAGGCCCAGCGCACGCGGGCGCTCTCCGACGTGGGGATGTTCCTCAAGGAGCTGGGCCACTACATGGCGGCGAAGCGGGCTCTGCTCCTGGTCCTAGAGTACGACCCGCCGCCCGAGTCCCGGACGCGCGCCGTGGTGGAGTTGCTGGACCTGGCGGCGCTCACGCAAGACCGCCTGTCATTCGAGCGGTGGCGCCGCGAGGCGAGCGGCATGTACCAACACCTGCCGTCCGACGAGCGGGTGGAGTTCGAGATCAAGCTGGGATGCGGCCTGGCCTCGTTCGAGCGCCGGGCGGAAGGTGAAGAGCACTTGCGGCGGGCGATCGCGCTCGCCGAGGAGGCGGGGCTGGGTGAGCAGGTCTTCCGCGCGGAGACCCTGCTGCAGGAGGTACGGGAAAGCCGCGACAAGCCGTGGCCTGCCGCGGCGCTTCCTGCAGAAGTCGAGCCCGCCCCTGAGCTACGGACTACGATCGAGTCACTGGAGGCGTTAGCGAGCGGAAGCTAACTCAGCCCAGGGGCGCACTCGGGGTCGGGTCCGGCTAGGTGCCTGAACCCTGCACTCCGCTCTCGTACGTGCCCGAGCCCTGGACCCCAGTGTCGAGGGTCCCAGAGCCTTGTGTGCCCGTCGCGGAGCAGAAGGTCCCCGAGCCCTGCACGCCGGTGTCGTACGTGCCCGAGCCCTGCACGCCGGTGTCGTACGTGCCCGAGCCCTGCACGCCGGTGTCGTACGTGCCTGAGCCCTGCACGCCGGTGTCAAACGTGCCCGAGCCCTGCACGCCGGTGTCGGCGCAGATCTCCGGCGCCATGGCGTCCGCGCAGGCCGATGCCCCAAGGGCCACCGACGCGAGAAGCGCGAGAGCCAGATACCGTATACGACGGGTCATAGCACCCTCCTGGATCGTTGAGTTTGGACTGGCGGCGGCGCGGGCCGTCGCACCAAAATCGAGGCGGGGTGGGGGGCCGGATAGGCCCTTTTGGGGACTTTATGTGCCGTTATTGGGACATTCATGCTTGTTCTCGCGGCAGTTCCTAAGTCGTTCTCAGCCCAGCTCCAGCGGGCCGCCGGCCACCGATTCCGGTTTGTGGCCGCGGCGTCCTGGAACGAGGTGCTGGAGGCCATCCTCAAGGAACCCTTGGAGTTGGCCGTGCTGGACCCGGGACTGGAGGGCTTTCCCCGGACGCAAGAGATCGAGCGCATTCGGGTACTTTTCCCGTCCCTGCCCCTAGTGCTGTACACAAAGCTCTCACCGGGAATGGTCCCTGTGCTACTCCGGCTGGGGCGGGTGGGCGTCCGGGAAGTCGTCGTGGCCGGCCACGACGATCACCCGGAGCGGTTGAGCGACATCCTGGTCCACGAGGCCGCGCGATCACTATCGCGCCGCCTGGTGCAGGAGATCGAGGATCTCCTGGAGGGCTGTCCCGGCCAGCTTCGCTGGGCCCTCGAGACGGTGGTGCGGGAGCCGGCGGCGTTCCACACAGTGCGGGACCTGGCCGAGCGCGCCCGGATGGACCGGCGCACCTGCGCCAGGTGGTTCACAAAGGCAAACCTGCCACCGCCCAGCGTCGTGCTGATGGTGTTCCGGGTCGTCTACGCCCATCGGCTGCTGCAAGACCCGGGCTACACCGTGGAGGACGTGGCAGCCAAGCTGGGTTACTCGAAGGCGCGCTCCTTCGCGCAGAACGTGAAGGAGGTCTTCGGCATGACGCCCGGCGAGCTCAGGGTATCACTCAAGCCCGACGAGGCCGTCCGGATAGTACGTGAGAAGTTCTTCCGGCAACCGACACAAACCGAGAAGAAGCCGCTCGAGGTACTGCAGAACGTCTCATGACGTCACTCACCTTCCTCGTCGTTGACGACGAGCTCGGCATTAGGCGTGTGCTGTCCCGCGCCCTCACCCGGTTTGGCCACACGGTGCTACTGGCCACCACGGGCGAGGAGGCGTGCCAAGTACTGGCAACGAGCGAGGTCGACCTGATACTGATGGACCTCCGCATGCCGAGCATGTCGGGGCAGACTCTGTTCCACTCCATCGCCTCGCAGTGGCCCGAACTGGCGGGACGCGTGGTCATCATGAGCGGCGACCCGGAGGCCGACGACCACGAGAACTGGCTCAGCCTGCACGACCTGCCGGTGCTCACGAAGCCCTTCGACATCTCGCAGCTCCTCGACCTCATTACCCGGCTCACGGCGAGCCCACGGCGCGAAGCGAACGGGCCGTAGGGATGGGCACCCCGGGGGGACGCGTGGAGGATCCTCTCTTCAATCTGCGGGAATACCGCAGGTTGGCACCGTGGAACCTGCGGGATCTGGCCACCCTCGCCGCGGCGATCCTCGACGCCTCGGACGTGCGTCCCATCAACGCCGCAGCCAGCGCACACCCCAGCGAGCGCACCATCCGGTTCTACGTCACGCGCCACCTGGTCACGCCCCCAGAGGGGCGGGGCACGGCCGCCACCTACTCCTACCGCCACCTGCTGCAGGTGCTGGCCATCAAGCTGCGGCAGATGGAGGGAGCGACCCTCGCAGACATCGCGGGCGAGCTCGCCGAGACGGCCGGCGACGTGCTGGAGCGGCGGGTCGCCGCGGCCCTGGGGCCAAACTTGCCGGCCCCCAGCCAGCTCCCCCTCACCGGGCAGGACGCCCCCCCGCGGGGACGAGCTGGTCAGGCGCTACGAGCGTGGACGCGCCACCCCGGTGAGGAGCCGGGCGAGGCGCAGGTGGCCAGCGCGTGGCGCCACCTGTGGGTAGCCGATGGGATCGAGCTGCACGTCAGGGAGGATCACCCGTTGATCGAGGGCAGCCTGGAGGCTCAGACCGCCGACGCGGTGCGGCTCGCCATCGGGCGGATCGTATCGCAGCTCAGGTCGGTGCCCGGCGGCCCGAAATCGCGCACGAGTCAACGAGTCTAGCGGCACCGTCGTACCAGGCACGGCGCCGCCTGCTTACAGCGGAGGACCGTAATGACCTGGGTATTCCTCGTCCTCATCGTGGTCGTCATCCTGTGGACGATCGCCGCCTACAACAAGCTGATCAATCTCAAGGGGCAGACGATCAACGCCTGGAAGCAGATCGACGTGCAGCTAAAGCGGCGTCACGATCTGATCCCCAACCTCGTGGAGGCCGTGAAGGGCGCGATGGACTTCGAGCGGGAGACGCTCGAGGCCGTCATACAGGCCCGCAACCAGGCGGTGAAGGTCCAGGCCGAGGCCACGCCGACCGGCGGCGTCGGGCAGCTCGCCGCAGCCGAGGCGGCGCTCAGTTCCGCCCTCGGGCGCTTCAACCTGGTCGTCGAGCGCTATCCCGAGCTCAAGGCCACCCAGAACGTGGGGCAGCTCCAGGAGGAACTCACCTCCACTGAGAACCGGGTCGCCTTCTCGCGCCAGCTCTACAACGACGTGGCGACCGAGTACAACGTGAAGCAGCAGCAGTTCCCGTGGAACATGATCGCGGGCCTCGCGCGCTGCGAGCAGGTCGAGCTGTGGGAGATCGCTGACGAGAAGGAGCGCGCGGTGCCGAAGGTCGACCTGTCCTTCAAGAAGGACGAGTGAGCGACAGCAACCTCTTCGCGCAGCAGCGGGCCAATCGCCGCCGGTCGGCCATCCTCGTCACCATCTTTGTGGTGTTCTTCGCGTGGATCGGCTTCGGCGGCGATCTCTCGTTTTACCTCTACACGGTGGAGGACCCGCCGGAGGCGTACCACCACCAGATCCCGTGGTTCGGCATCGGGGCGACCCTGCTGGGCCTGGGGATGGCCTATTTCGCCTGGAAGCGCGGCCCCAAGCAGGTGCTCTGGGCCACCGGCGCCTGGGAGCTCCTCAACCCATCGAACGCACAAGAACAGCAGCTCATCAACGTGGTCGAGGAGATGGCCATCGCTTCGGGACTCCCCCGTCCCTCGATCTGGATCGTCCCCGACAAGGACCCCAACGCCTTCGCCACCGGCACCGACGAGTTCCACTCGCACGTGGCGGTGACGGAGGGGATGCTG
>JABAOF010009588.1_pt4 | contig 30528 bp, 3 predicted proteins | sample 7062171 | NCBI WGS metagenome assembly JABAOF01 (sample SAMN14538628, study PRJNA623070) | marine sediment metagenome | biome: marine biome [ENVO:00000428]; feature: marine pelagic biome [ENVO:01000023]; material: deep marine sediment [ENVO:00002113] | place: India: Gulf of Khambhat ...
CTGTCGGGGCTTTGGTAAGCTGCAGCGTGTACGTATCCGGGTGTCCCTCAGAGACGAGCGTTGAACCGTCGCTCTGGATCACCAGCAAACCGCCAGCATCGTTATCACGAACGTCGACGTCCACCTCCGGTTCATCCACCACAGCGCCGAACACACCATCCGTAAGCGAACTTGAGATCACATGCACCAGTGTGGTAAGTAGCCTATTCTCGACGACGGCATCGTCTACGGCGGCCACCTGTGTCACGAACGGCACGTTCCACGTCGAACCGTCGAAGGTGATCTCATGGGTTGAGGTGTTGTATCGCCCGCTCTGGCTTGCGTCACCAGCGGAGATGGTCAACTGGGTCGTATCCACGTCGAGCGTGGCGGTCACGATTTCGCCTGCAGCAGGTGCACGCGTGAGCGCGATCGTGTATGTATCGGTGGCACCGTCTTCGATGACGGAAGTATCGAGGTTCGTCTGCGTGATGATCAATCCTGGCTTATCGTCGTCGATGACCCTGACTTCGACGTTCACCACATTCAGACGGTCGAAGTCGGGATTCGCGCTCTCGACCGAGTGGCTTACAACGACTGTCTTTTCACCCTCTTCAGCCGAGTCTGCGACAGCTCGCACGTAGATCGTCTGTGTTCGTGCCCAAGCATTCGGATCGGTCGTCAAGGCGGTTGAGTCGAATGTCAACACAAGCGCGTCTACAAAATTCAAACCGTCGGTCGAGACCTGGAGTGAACCACCACCTGCGGCTCGGTCCTTTGACGGGCCAGGTGCGGCCGCGACGGTAATGTAGGCAACCGTGGGTGTCGACGGTGCCTCCACGGCGAGCCTGAGCGTATAAGTGTCGGTATCGGCTGCACCACCGTCCTCAACCGCAACGCTCGATCCTCCACTCTCGGTTACGACGACCGTTCCGGTGGTAGCGCCAGCGACGTTGAGCTGCACACCCTCGGCGAAGATCCCATCGTAGTCCGGATCATCGCTCGATAGGCTGTGATTGATGAAGCCGCTCGCGCCTTCGATCGAAAGTGCAATGATCGGCGAAGTCACGTCACCACCGACATCGAACGTGTCGCTACCGAGGCCACCGATGATCGTCGTGATGATCTTCGGGTGGGTGCTGAGGATGAAGAAGTGGTCGTTCCCCTCCATGCCATCGACTTCGAGCTTTTCAACAGTCGTGAAGTGGACGTTAAGGCCGGCCCCTTGCACACCATCCTTCGTGATTACAAAATTATCATCAACTTCGGTTCCGATGACGACGACCGTGTCGACGCCCTCACCGCCGTCGATGCTCACGGGGGCATTGATGTTGTACTCAATGTGGTCGTTGCCAGTACCGCCGTTCACCAGGGTGTCGTTCGTGGCAAGATCCGTTGTGTTCTTGATCACGAAGGCGCGGACGACGAACTCATCGTTACCAGCCTCGCCAAACAGCTTCAGTGGTGCTTTGTTGCTGAATACCACAAACTTATCCGCACCATCACCACCATAGGCTGTTGTGGAGAAACTGACGCCTCTGCTCAGGAAACCAACGCTCGTCTCCACGGTCTCGATCTCGTCACCAAGCGCGACATGATCTGGCGAGATACGTTCTGCGCCAAACATCTGTCCAAACTGAATGAAATCGTCGCCATCACCCCCATCGAGAATCGTGATGGCGCTATTGTCGTCGGCGTAGAAACGGTCCTCGCCGCTGCCGCTGTTGACGTGCAGGACATTCACAGTGCGATCGTAGTTGATCCGCTCGTACTCGTCGGCGAAGTCGCCAAGACCTGGGCCGATCGGCTGCATCCGTGCAATGAAGTACTGGCGGACGAGGAAGACGTCATCCCCCGTCGTGCCGTTGATTGTCAGGCGATCAGCGCCGTCGGCGGGCGCACCGCTGTCGTGGACGTTGACGATGTAATCGGAGCTGCCGGTCGTGTTGATCTCGTAGCGATCGGCGGCGCCCTGGCCGTCGATATTGACCATATCACGCAGCCGCGATGGCTCGTTCCCGGTCACGATCGAAGTCGGCCCTGTGCCCCCTTTAAACTTGTGCGCCAAGTCGATCGTGGGCAGAAGGTCGACCAGGATGTAATCCTCGTCGTCCGCACCCCAGATCTGTGTATGTCCAACGACCGAAATCGGGCTGTAGATAATTTGGTCCGCGTCATTTTCGCCGTAGACATCGATAAGCGGTGCTTGGAATGTGCCTTCGAGCAAAATCGTGGTGCCGACGCCTGGATCGGTGTTTCCGAAGTCGCCGCGGATCGTGATCATCGTGGCAGCAACCACGTTGGTCGTGGGTGTAACATGGATGTCGTCGCCCGCGCGTAGCAAAGCGTTTCCGTTCTGCGCAGTAAGCGAGGAGCTCGAATCGACGAGCAGGTCGACTCCAGCCGTTAGGTTGATGTCTGTACCAGCACTGATCGTTGTGGCATCCTGGGCGATGATATCGCCAGTTGCCACACCAGTCACAGATGTACCTGCGGTTAGTGTGGCTCCCGTGATCGTGATTGAGCCGACACCAGTGTCGGACTTGGCGAAATCGGCCTCCATGACGATCGCTTGGTCCGCTTGGATCAGTGCGCCGTTTTGGATGGTAAGACTGTCACCCGCGTGCAGGGTGATCGAGCCGCCGGTCGAAACGAGCGTGCGGCCGGGCAAGACGAGGATGTCATCGTCGCCAGAGGTGTCGGTCGAGGTGACTACGATGTTTCCGCCCGCAGTGACGTGTTCGCTTATTGTGATAGAGCTGTGGGCGTTGAAGAATACATCGCCGTGCGCGTCGATTCCGTCGGCAGACACCCCTTCAGGTGTGCTTGGGATCACGCCACCGACATTCACCGCGCCCGTGTTGTCGATGTAAACGCTGCCGCCACTGGACTTACCCTCGATGTTCCCGACAGTTGTAGTGATCGGATTCGAGGGTTCGCCGATATCATCACTGGCGAAGAGCCACAGCTTCCCAGAGTCCACGTTGTTACCGCCGTTGTTGCCATTGAGGATTCGCCCGACGGGGTTGGTGATGAAGGCAATATACGGGATCGTAGTTCCATAGGTGCTCACCGTCTTCAGGCTGAGATCGCCAGCGGTCTCATAAATATAGGTGTTACCTTCGTCACTCGACGAAGTCAGAGTGCCATCTCCGGAGTAAGCGCTGTTGATATCAAGGTCGTTAGCCGACTGACCGATCGTACCAAGGCTGGCCATCAGCTTGATGCTGTTGCCGATCACGTCGGCGCCAGGCTTGCTTGGCGGAGCCGCTGTGTCGTCGGCTGACCACGGGTCTGCCGGGTTGGAAACATCGACCGCATCGAAGATCGAGAGTTGCGCCTTCAGGTCGACGTTGCCCGTGAGCGAGAGGACGTGGCGCACGTTCATGTGGCCCTCGCTCTCAGCGATCCAGATGCTCCCATTCGCTAATGCAGTTAGCGTCCCCGGGTCGATGACGTCAACCTCGAGGTAGTCGGGAACCACGCCATCCTCACCGATGTCGCCGCCTGCCTCGAGCTCTACGCGATTTGCCTTGATCTTGGTGAAGTCCGTATCCAGGCCATCGACGATGGAGCCGTCCGCCTCAAGGCGAACTTTTCCAGTTTGCGAGTAAACGCTCTCGACCTTCATGTCATCAGCAGTGTTGGTCGCGTTGTGCTCATAGAGGAAGACATCGTTGAGTGCGCGGGCAGTGATCGTTGCGCCCGTATGTAGATCGGTGTAAATGGGCTTTACCACTGTACCGATGTATCCCTGACCCGCCTCAAGGATCAGGTTCCCACTCTCAATATTGACTGCGTCCGTGGCAGCAGCGTTGATGATGTTCTGGCCACTCTTGAGCCTCACGCTGCCACCCGCCTGAACGAAGTTTACACGGATGTCCGGTTCGGAGCCGAGAAGCACGTCACCGCCGGCGTCGACATCGAGCTTGCCGGTCGCATCCAGATCAACGTCGTCGCGCAGGTCAATGACGATCGCAGTCACCGTCGGCGCATGGCCGCGTGTAAGGCCAACCGTCACGGTGGACTCAGTCGTTAATACATCGCTGTTGGAAAGTGTGAGGACGGCGGAAGTGACATCGGTGACTTTGTAGTATTCACGTCCAGTGGTGGCGTTCGCTGTGGATCCAGTGACCTTGATCAGCGAGCCAACGACGAAGCCATCACTCACCCAATCGCCGACCGCACGAGTGATCGTGTCGCCAACTCGACCTGTGCTCGTAAACCCATTGTTGCTGAAGGTTACGTCAACGGGGAGAGGCGAGCCATCGGCCTCGAAAGTTGGATCGAGGACAATCGGGGAGACAGTAACGACTTTTCCGACCTCGCTGACGAGTGTGTCGCCTGCGCTCAAAGTGATCGTAGAACCGCTTACCGACTGAACGGTGAAGTAAGCGAGCCCGTCTGTTGCATTGGCGGTGTTGCCGCTCACCTTGATGAACGTCCCGGCCGTGAGCCCACTCCAGCTACCGCTGTCAGTGCGTGTGATCGTGCGGGCGCCGCCGTTGAAATTGACCGAGGTCGTGGTCGGGCTTCCGCTCTCGAACGATACATCTGCTCTCTCAGCCGCGCCGAGTGCGACGAGTTCGTCCTCGGTGAATGGATCCACCAGGTCGATCGTCATTTGACCCGTCGTGGCACCGATGTCGTCCCCGACGATCAGTGTGACGTCTGTGGCGATGATGTTGGCGTCCTCGATCGTCACTTGCGTGTCCGTGACCGATTTGAGGACACCGGCGCTAATCAGGTGCAGAAGCTGGTCTTCCGTCCAGACTTTGATACCGGCACGCAACTTGGCGTCCTCCGCCGTGGTCAGGACGTAGGTGAAAGCCGAGTCGTAGCTGGTCGGGACTGCCCCTCCGAAGTAAACATCGAACTGCGCGTGGAGTGCGTGGTACTGCTGCGTGCGTGAGTTCTCCAGTGTCGTGATCGCGTTGCTGACGTAATTATCGAGGTCCGTGCCGGTCAGATTAAGATTTGTACCTTCCTGAGTATAGTAATCCTCGAAGAATGCATCTTCCTCCGGCGATAGTGTTATTGAGTGCGAAAAATCGTAGATTGTAGGATTAGTCTGCGTTTCGCGATAGAGCCAGTATTGCCGGTATTCCTGTTCTTTGGCGGAAGCGAAAGCGCTGATCGTGTCGTTGATCTTGTCATTTGCACCCGTACCAGCAGTGAGCTGGAGATCTGTCCAGACGCCATCCCTCAGTTCTTCGTAAGCGCGTTCGTCGCGAATTTGGGCTTCATTTGCATCCAGAAGCTTACCACTCGGCACGTTGATCCACGCCTTACCCGTGGTGATCAGTTGGTTCAACCAGAGATCGCCGTCATCCTCCTTGAGGTAGACATCGCCCGCGGCATCCACAGTCACGGATCGCGAGCCCACGGCAGTCTGCCCACCTGGACCCGGGATGCCGGAGTCGAGCACCAACGGGATCGTTGGAGAGTTGCCAATACCACCACCCATTGCGTCCAGCTTGAGCGAACCGCCTGCAACGAGTCCTTGGTACCACTGGCTTGAGTTCTGTTGTGCGACAGATATCGCGCCTTGGGCCGTAAGGGTCACGTTGCCACCCGAGTCGGTGCAGATCTGACCGGAGAGAGTCCCGGCGCACACCTGATCGATGGGGAGATCGCCGCTGACCTCATAAATGACGATGTCGCCGCTCCCGGATGTCGCCTTGAAGCTGATGTAGCCTGTCGAGGGATCGGAGATGTCCGTGTGTAATGGGTTTGTTTCAGTTCCGATTCCCGTCCCGGCGCTCAGCACGATGCGACGCCCACTTACCCAGACATCGCCTGGCAACGGCTGGATCGAGGCGTTCGTCGTGATATTGGTGGTGCCGCTTGGGTTCAAGATCGCATCTTTCAGGAAGATGTCGCCGCCACTGTTGGAGTTCACGGTTATGCTTCCCTCGGTCTGCCCGATGAACTCAACAGTTATCGGCTGGTGCGCGTTGACGGTATGTGTATGCAAGACCTGCTGGCCTTCGATTTCCTGCCAGTCCTCGACGTATACATGGCTACCGTACCACGTCCAATAGTCGTCGTGGTAAATCCTCACCGGTCCTGTGGTGCTTAGCGTGACCGTATCCTTGTTATAGGTGTACAGCAGGTCGGCAGTTGATGAATTCGTATCCATGTAGTAGTAAGGACCTGAGCCGGCGTAGTGCGGTGTACCATGGACCTCAATCGAGTCCCATTGGATGTTCTCTTGCTGGAAAACATCGGGGATGACGCCAAGCCATGAACCGCTCTTAATGTGCTTGCGCTTGATCAAATTCTGCTCGACGACGGTGGTCCAACCGTAGCGCCAACCCGAAGCGGGTTGGTAGTCCGACAGATAACCAGTCGATGTAACAACTTCACTCGAACCAGAACCACCGTTCGTTGTGACGGTAACGTCAGTTGGAGTCCACTGGTAGATCGTCACATATGGCCCCGCACCGACCGTTGCCTTACTGCCAACATCGGGTCCACCATTCGCCTTGTCGTAGATAACAAGCGTACCCTTACCACGTTCGGAGACGTCCACGCGGTTGAGCACAACATCCATGTTGGTGGTGTTGTCGATCTGAATCGAGGCATAACCACCCAGTATGCGGATCTCGCCGTAGCCCGTATTTAGGACATGCCCAAACAGCTCGATATAACCGCCACTGGAGCGGATCTCATTGACCTCAAAGCGCATCGTCGCTGTGTTGAAGTAAACTGCAAATCCGGGGTTGTTGTTTGATGTGCTATTCAGATAGATGCGCCCGGACTTACCCGCTAAGATCTTGTTGATAGCTTCCGAATATGCAGCGTTATTTAAAGTCAACGTGTAGGTTTCACGCCCGCTTTGCATGATGCCGTTGACGTTAATATACTCGGCGTCAATGTGGATACGGTCGCCGTAGAGACTGTAGGGTGTCGTCGGTGGGTTGTCTACGATTGCTTGGGCAGCTGAAGTCGTCGCTTGTTTTACGCCCGCTGCGGTCGCTGAACCAGCGCCGTAGGTCCCGGTTGTCGCAGGCCCCAAGAGACTCGCTGGCTCGCCGCCCACAGGGTAGGTCGATAGACCGTCAATGAACACATCGCCGCCAGCGATGATCGTGATGTTTTGCGCTCGGATGGTGCCCTCGATGCGGATACTACCCTGACCGCTGGCCAATGTCTCGAGATGAACCTCGCCACTGTCGTTATATATCCCCTGACCACCGTCCGACGGACCGAGTACCGTGATATCCGGCCACGGGTAATTGCCGCCCTCTGGAGGGGTGTAGGCGTCGACATTGAGTACGTTGAGGACGGTGATCGTCGGCGTATCGCCTGCGCCTTGTGTGGGGAGCGGCTCAACGAAATTCGCTACGCCGGCCACAACAATGTCATCGACGCCGGAGTAATTGAATTGGTTATCTGCACTAGCGTTTGCTTGGTTCTTGGTGTTGATAAGGGCATTGCTCGTCATCAGCTCGCCGTTGAAGAACAGTCCGCCGTTATCGACCGGGATCGTGATGCCCTTGATCTCGAGGAATGCCGGTGTTTCGTTGGTGATCGTGACACTCGCGTCGCTTGGGGCGATGAACTCGCCACATTCGCCCAGGAGTTCATTGCACTGGAAGTCGCTCTGGAGTTGGTCAGAACGTACGTCGATCCTGCCTGCCTGTGCCCAGATCGGGTTGACTGTGACTGTGAGCACGGTGCGCGTCGGATAGAGAGTATGTGTTTTTCCTGTGTTCGGGTCTGTTACCTCCTCCGTAAGACCCAAAGCATCCAGCTCGCTCTTGATACGATCGATCTCGCTCTGATAGAAGGCAGCTAACGTAGAGTTCGTGCTCCCATACAGCGCCAACATCTGTTCGGCGTTTCGCAACTCCTGGACAAGCTGACTCTCGAGTTCTTTGAAGCCCGTGGTAAAGGTGATGCCTAGATCCGAGGTAGCGGTGACTGTGCCCGTAGTTGCATTCCAGCCCGTAAGCGTAAGCGTCTGATAACGAGTAAGTCCTGTTTCGACCGTGCCATTGACTTCGACCGTGCCATGGGCTTCCTGAAGGGCGTGACCTGCATACTGCTCTTCACCGCCGCCCCCGAGCAGGCTATTGAGAGCATCGGCGGCTTCACTCACCCAGCTGACGACTTTCGCTTTCCCTAGCAGGTCGACCACACCTAACCGTTCTGCGTAGAGGTTCGCCTGACGTGCAGATTGCAGGTGGGCGCCGCTTTCAACGGTTATTAGGTTTTCCTGCACGATAAAAGCAAGCGCGTCGACATTATCAATGGGGATCAAGGAGCCTGCGAAACCATCCCAGCGCGCCTCGACCGTGTAGCGATCCGCGGATGTAACGATGTTCGGATCGGCGGTCCGTCCCGCCGAGAGATTCAGGTCGCCCAGAGCTCGTAGGTGCGCGCCATGATCAATGAAGATCTCATTCTGCGGGTGCAGCTCTACTCGCGTCCTACCGACGCTCACGGTGCCTGCGCCGTACGTCTCGGCCGCAACCTTGGCGTGTACATCTCCCTGTCCGCGAGCTGAGAGATTGAGTGCGCCTACGCTGAACAGCTCTGCGTTGTCGCCAATATCGATCTTCGCCAAGTCTTTAACCGTGTAAACGGTTGCGTCTGCATCCGCGCCCGAAAGCGCGCCACCCGTGGTAAAGGTCACCTGATCGTTCACATTGAGAATATTCAGTGCGGACAATTGCAAGACAGGATCGTTGGTAGCAACCCCAACGACCTCAAGATGAGCGCCATCACCGATCGTCACGAGCGTCGTAAGCGTGATCTCTGTTTCACTGTCAGCACCTGCGCCACTGACGAGCCCACCGGTACTTCCCTTAATGTTGCCGGTGACATCAATACGATTGGTGGCTGAGATGTTGATGTCCCTGGCTGTGATGGTGACATTGTCCCCAATTGCAGCTTCGACGGTGGCATCGATGGTGTTGTCGGCAACGGCCCCAGAACCGGACAATGCCCCATACGCAGTCGTGATCACGCGTGTGCCCGCCGTCGTGGTGTGAGATGCTACGAGAACAAATGTGCCCACACCGCTTCCAGTCAAGTTGATCGTGCCGCCACCGGAACCTGTCGGGCGACCGACCTTGGCGAGCGTGTTGCTCGTGCTGTCGGTCAGCGGTCGTGCCGCCGCCCCGGCGACAACACCGCCGGAGCCGGCCGTGGTCTCGGCGTAGTTGTCGTCATGACCGGAGGCCGTGATGGTCAGGCTGCTGCCGATGAGCGTTACCGAATCGCCGAAGTAAGCATGTGTTATCGTGTCGGACGAGGCGGTAGCCACGGCTGCGCCGCCAGCAACGAAGCCGAAGGCGTCGTTACTCGATTCCGCGACCTGCTTCGTGTTGTTCGTAGCCGTGATAGAAGTCGCGCCCTCTATGGTGAGAAGTGTGTAGTTGTCAACGTAACTGGTGACGGTGCTCCCCGCGGTTGCCTCGGTGACGCTGCCATTAATGCCGATCAAGCCGCCAACCGAACCATTCGCAAACGCATCGGCGGAGGGGCCGCTCGCCGGCAGTGCCTGCGTTGCAGTGACTGAAAGACTTGCTGCAGTAATCGTTGAGTTCGAACCAACATAGGCGCTCACGGTCGGATTGATCGAAGCTGTTCCACCGGAGGCACCCACTGCCAGTAGTCCGCCGCTAACGCCAAGTGCCTCAGCACTCGCCTTCGGAATCGCCTGTGCGCTGATCGTAATGCTTCCTTGATCGAGACGGTAGACACCTGGTTGCCATATCCCGTCCTGTTGCGTGAGGTTGAAGAACGAACCGCTCGCAGCGGTCGCAGGGAGCGCGGTGACATCGTCGTACGCCAGCAGTTGCCAGGATGAACCATTCCAAACATAGAGTGTTGGTTCCTGCAGCAGACGGAGGAGTGAGCCAGGCGTTCCGGGTGTCAGGAGGTCCGTGCCTTGAGGAACCGTCTGGAGCGCCCATACCGAACCATTCCACGCGTACACATCCGGATCGGCGCCAGTTTGTGGGATTTCAAAGAGCGCGTCATCGGGAGCCTGGAACACCCAGTCTGGTACCGAGCTGTCGTAGCGGTAGATCGCAGGGCTCTTCCCACCGCTCGTTGCAGTCAGGAGGAAGAGCGTTCCATCCGAGGGGCTGGCTGGGAAGCTAGTACCGTCAGCTGGGAGTGTGTTGCCCTCAGCTACTGCCAGCCGCACCCATCCGTATACGCCCCCGCCCAGGTGCATCCAACGGTAGATCGCTGACGGTGGAACCAGACCAAACAGTTCACCGCTTGAGCCGCTGGTCGGAAGGGAGGTGCCTTGAGAGATGGTCTGGAGCTGTATATCGATCGCGTAAATGACGGCACCGGGATCGAGGTACGCCCGGGTCGTCGAATTAACTGTAGCTGTCGAGCTTGAACCGTTGCCGGCGATGAGTCCACCGGAGCCTGACTCGGTTTCCGCCTCGACTGTATCGAAGCTCTCCGCCGTAATCTGCAGGCTCGCAGCGTGGATCGTCGCGCCAACGTGTGCCAAAGTTGAGCCAGAAACCTCTGCGTCAGCAACACTAGTACCGAAACCGATCACGCCGCCGCCAACACCTTCTGCGCTGGACTTGGCACGCGTACTTGAGGTAGCCACCAGCTCGACATCGCCGATCACAAGGATCGTCGTCCCGCTGGCGACTTTGGTTTCAACATTTGGTTTGGCGGTCGCGCTTGCCTCACCACCGGAAATGCCGGCCAGCAGTCCAATATTCGCTAGGGTCACGTCCGCATACGCCCCGTAACTTCCGCTGGCGATGAGTTGTGCCCCGAAACGTGCCGAGCCACCGGTCAGGGAGCCATCGCCCTCGCTGAAGGCACCCACCGTCTGCTTGGATCCACTTTCGCCAATCGTGGCCACAACATCCGCGCCGGCGCCCGAGAAGCCAAGGCTGACGCCCGCACCAGTGCCATCAGCATCGGCCTTGAGGGTCCCGACGGCATCGAATGAAATCGGCCCACTACTAGCGTCCACTACAGCTTCATCGCCCAGGTAGGCACGCACCGTGGGGTTCGTGGTTGCGGTCGTGGTTGTGAGCCCGCCGCTGGCAAGCAAGCCGATCCCAAGGGCATCGGTCGTTGCCGTTGTGGTCGACGTCAGCGCTGCGTCCACGTCGACTCCTAAAACGCCTGTCGTTGTCACCGTCGTCGGGTCGAGCGAGTCGCCTGCAATACCAGATGCGGGGCCGATGTAAGCCTCGACCATGCTCGTGTCGCTGGCTGTTGCTGTCGAGCCGCTGACACCAAAGGCATGGATGCCCAGACTTGCCACACCCGCCGTTGAGCTATTGATCCCTGTGGCCGAGAGGACCAGGGAACCGCTGGTGACGCTCGCACCGTCTCCCACCGCAGCCCTCACCGAACCAGCAAGAACCGCCGTGGCGGTCATCAAGGAAACACTGACCAAGCCTCCAGAAGCGCCGCTGACGTTAGCTGTGGCGCTGTTGGTGCCTGTAGCCGTCACCGAGACCGGCGCGCCAAGCGCCGTGATCGATGCGGATGATCCGATCGAGGCCTCCACATTAGAGGCCGAGGTTACCTCCGCCTCTGCCTCGGAACCCACACCGGAGATCGCGCCGATCGCCAATGTTTCCGCGGTCGATGTCGCCGTATTGAAAGCGGTTGCCTGCACGTTGATGCTGGAGGCTTGGGTCACGGTACCGCCGTAAGAGGCTTTCGTGCCACCGGCGACAGTCGCTTTGGGCAATTTAATGTCGATCGCCAGCCCGCCCCCGGTGCCGCCGTCAGAGCTTGCGATGGCCGTGTTTCCTGAGTCCGCAAGCGCCTGTAAGGCCCCTGTGCAGTGGACGGAGGCTGTCGAAGCGGCGGTAGCATCGGTGTCGGCGGTGGAGCTGATCTCCGCCAGTGTGCCTGCGCCACTCAAGCCGGCTACGCCTATTCCAACGAAGGTGGTATTCGCCTCGGCCCAATTGCGGCTGGTGGCTGTATAAGTCACGGATGAGGCGTCCAAAACGTCGCCGTTTAGTTTGGCTTTCACAGATGCGCCGATCTTCGCTATGGAAAGAACGGCTCCACCGGAGATCAGGCCTCCCGCACCTCCATGGACATTGGCATAAGCGTAATTCTGCTTGCCATTACCACTGTCGACGGTCAGCGCCGAATCGATCACTACCGCACCGGATACATGGATCGCGGCATTGGCGCCAAGGATCGCCTGCGTCGTCGCATCCGAGCTCACATTGGCCTCGCCGAGCGCGGCGGTGAGCGATGCCAGAAGGGACACGTTCACAATATTGGCGTCAACGGTCGCCTGGTTCCGGGCGCGTGCTCGGACTGTTAGACTTCCGGTTTTCGAGGTAGGAGGCGTCGGGCTCGGTATATCCCCGTTGAAAAGTGCCTCCGTACGACCGTTGACCGTCGCCTTTGCGCTCAGGAGTGACAGCGACAACGCGCTGACGCTCACGCTCGTCGCCGTCGCGTCCGCGTAATTGGTCGAGGTCGCGAACACCTGCACGGCACCACCGGGCGCCTTGAAGGAGGCATCACTGCCGACGAGGGAGTCGGTCACAGCATCTGAAGTAATCTGGGCATCTGCAGCGGTAACCGCACCGCTGATTGCGCCGACGGCTACAGCCAAGGAATCCGCCTCCGCCTGGTTGTTGCTCGTCGCCTGGACAGTTACACCCGAAGCATCCGTCACATCGCCGCTCACGGAAGCTGTTGTGCCTCCACCAACCTTGGCGGTCGGCACGGCAACCCCAATGGCTACGATGCCACCGGAGGCGAGATCGGTATAGGCTACGGCGTGGTTGTCAGATTGAGCGGTGAATTCAACCAGCCCGCTGCTCGTGATCGAGGCGGACGAGCCGGAGAGCGCCTCAACATCGGCAGTATTCGTGATCTCAGCGAACTGAACACTGCCAGCGCCGGAAAAGGTATAACCAACGGAGAGGACCAACGTCTTGGCCTCAGCATAGTTGGCGCCGACTGCCTTAACCGTCACTTTGCTAGATCCCGTAATATCACCGTCCAACCGCGCCCGAACCGCGCCGCCGATTTTCGCCCGTGCAGCCATCACACCGCCAGACACGACCCCAGCAGTTAACCCGTTCGCCCTGGCGATGGCTTCGTTGCGCTCCAACGTACCTTTGAGGTCAGCGTTGATCTTGACCTCGCCGGAGCTGGCGATCGAAGCACTTGAGCCGACTTTGGCTACGACATTGGCGCCGCTCGTGACCTGCGCGTCTGCAAAGGCCCCGCTGAGGCCGCCGATAGAAACATTGAGAATGTCGGCCTGGGCTTCCGTACGATTCTCAGCCAACGCGTGAACCGTGATGCTGGATGAGCTCAAAATTTCGCCGTTGAGTTCAGCTTTCGTGTGACCTGATACAATCGCTGTCGGCAGCATAACAGAGATACTTGCCGCACCGACGGTTACACCCGGCGCTGTCGCGGTAGCGACGTTGGTCGCGTCCGCGGTAACACTCACCGCTCCACTCGTGCTCGTATTCCCGGTCGAGGTCAAAATCGCCTCTGTCGAGCGAGCATCTTCCGCCCAGGCAATAGTAAGCCCGGCAGCCACACCACCGGTTCCTAAATTAAATGTTTCAGCTTTCACATTCCCATGTTGGCCGGTGGCGGTAATCGAGACGCCGCCGCTGCCAACCGGACCGTGTGCGCTGGAGGCAGCTTTCGTGAAGCCGCCCACCTTAGCAATCGCGACAGCTCCGCTTAGGCTTCCGCCGACGCCGGCTTGTACGGAATATGCCTTCGCCTGCGGTGAGATATCCGCGTCGGCGTTGACGTCAAGGCTCTTCACAGGCCCACCGTTGGTGGCATCCGTCCCAATCGCCACGTTCCCGATCGACGCCGTGGTATCGCCGTCAACATCCGCACTCGAGATTGAGGCGCCGTTTGCTATACCTGCGATGCCAACTCCAATCGCGAGCGTCGATACATCGCGCCCAGCGTGTGCCGTGACGTTGATGCCGCCGCCTGCCTGCGGGATCTCGGCGCCGCTATCGATGTGTGCGTTCTGGCTGCTCGAGTCGTTGAGGACAACGATTTGGCCGCCAACAGTGACGACACCAGCTGCGCCACCAAAACCAATACCATTGACTTTCGAATCGAGCGATGCCTCGACATCGATGACGTCATCTGTGCCACTCCCTGCCGATAGGCTGGCGTTCGGACCTACGCCTGCATCAACGACACTCTGAACACTTGTGATTTGAACAGAAATTCCGGTACCAGCAAATCCACCCGCTACGGTACCAGCAAGACCCAGCAATTCAAGATCTTCCTTCGCTCGAATGTGGATATCGCCACCCGCTTCAACTGTCCCATTGATTGCTGCTGCGGTACCCTCCGGCACCGGTTGTGGGCTGAGCGCTGTACTGGTCAGGTTCCCACTTGGTGAGTTCGACGCGATTTCGTTGTTCGCTTCACCGGTCGCGGCGTTGATGCGCGAATTGGTGGCGAAGTCGCTTTGAGTATCAGTCCACTCGCCGACTGGGTTGTCAACTGGATGGTAGAGGTTTGCTGCGGGATTGGTGGAGGTATTAACGATGTCTGCCCTCGCACCATACTTGACGCTCATGTACTCAACGACGTCACCCTTCTTGTAAGCGGTACCAGACACCCAGGCGCCCTTTTCTACGCCCGAGGTGCCGCTAAGTGCACTCTTATAACCTCCGCTGTCACCAGAGGCCACCAGATCCGCCTCAGTGGCTGCGTTACCATTCGGCTCCCCAGTGTCAAGCGGTGTCTTTGTGCCCTTAACCCACTTCCCGGTCGGGTTTGTGTCCGGATCGTAGACATCATTGTGTGGAGCTGTCGTGCTGTTCGCAATGTCCACGCGCGGACCGTACTGTTCTCCATCGAAGGGATCCGTAACGACGTCGCCCTCGTTATAGTCCTCACCCGAGGTCCATGTACCCCTATCCGTACTGCCTGTGGTCTCGCTGTATGTCGTGGTCGCCTGTGTGCCCACCGTCCATACGGACACGGCCCCGGCGACGCCCACGAAACCTGCGCCAATGCTGAGCGCGTAGGTTTGCACGTCCTTCTGCGATAGCGCGTTGACGTCAACATCGGACTCCGCATTCACGGTCGATCCGACACCGGTGTATGCCTGGACGGTGACATGGAGTACGCCGATGTCGACACCACCGGCAACGCCCACGAAGCCTCCACCTACACCACCGGCGACGGTGAGTGTCTTGGCAGAATCGACGGCCGAGACGTTGACCGACTGCGCCGAATTCGCCCCACCAAGGCCATTGACAGTCACGCTCTCAGCAATGAAGGCTTTCACTGTGACGTGGATCAATGTGACACCCACACCACCGGCGACGCCCACAAAACCGCCTCCAACCGCTGGCACCAAGCCGAAGACCTTTTCACTGGAGAACGCTTGAACCGCGACCCCATGGAAGAACTCGATCGTTCCGAATCCGGTCCCTTCAAAGTCGCCATCGTAAATGCCGGGCAGTCCTGCACCGAGCGCTAGTGCGTCGACGGTGCTGCCGGAGCCAATATAGGCTTGCGTGTCCTTGGTTGCCGTGGCGACACCAACGGAAGCCCCGACCCCGACGTAACCGGCGGCGATCGCTGTTGTGATGAGGGTGAGCTTCGTTTCATCCCGCGCCGTGATCAAAACATTGTTATTTGCAAGAATTTTCACGCCTGTGCCGGTGTAAGTCGTAGGTGTGGGTGTTCAGGACGGTCACACTGACGGTGCCCGCGATCCCAACCGTACCTCCTCCTGCACCTACCGCGACGGACACGATCGTGTCATTCGTCGTCGCACTGACGACGACATTGTTGAGGGCGTTCACGGTCGCTTGATCATCGATGTAGGCGTCGGCGTTGAGATTCACGACCCTGACCGCTACCGGGATGGCAACACCAGCTGAGAGTGCAACGGCGAGCGTTGTCGAAATCCCGAGGTGATAAAACTGATTAGCCGCAGCAACGTGTACAGACTGCCCCGGATCGGCGCCTGTGATGTTGGTATCACAGGTCGAACCGCAGTTCACCTCGGCAGAAACGCCGATGTGAGCGGAGGTATTCACGGTGGTGATGTAGACCGCACCAGCCAAATTCACGGCGGCAGTGCCAGAGATGCCGGCGCTCACGCCGACCGCAGCGATGTCGTCGCTGTTCGTAGCAGTGACCGCTACACCCCGGAAACCGGATTCGATTCCGGCGGTGATCTGCCTTGGGCCGAATGCGCTGGCATCACCTGATGGCGTGTTGCCATGTTCAACCAAGCTATGTGATCTACCAGTTGCTTCGGACTTGTCGAGCGTGATGATCGAGCCACCTTTTTCAGCCTTCAGTTGGAACTGATTGGGGGAACTCACGACGTGTGCGTAATAGGTGGCACCATCAACGAGGCCACCGATCGGATCCCCACCGCCCGCGCTGTAGACAACCGGATCATCCTCTCCCACCTCACTCAGATCGTACGGAAGCGTAATCGTGTCACCAGAAACTGCAGTCTGAGGATTGAACCTTGGCGAAGCATCCTGGCGGACGCCAGCTTGATTCGTGGGGACCAGTCGGTGGTTCTCGCCGCTGCCCCCGGAGAGGCCGGTAATAATCGATCCGTCGGGAGCGGATTTCAGCTGCACTTCCTGTGAACCTAGCCCATCGACGTGGACGTAATAGCGTTCTCCATCTATCAAGCCTGCGATGTTCGTACCGCCGCCAGCGTCGTATAGCACCTGCTGGTCTTCTTCGAGCCCGTGGTCGTAGCCAAGGTTAATGGTCATGCCGTCTGGCTGCACGGCGCTGCTTGGGTCGAAGCGAGTGTCGATCGTGTCGACTGTGAATGTACCGGTCGCCACGGTCAGGGCGCTTCCGCCCTTTGCGTTCACCTGAGCGTAATCGCCGATCCAAGCGTGGGTTTCCTTGTTCACGACTGGCACGGCGACTGCTGCACCGACCGCGGCGCTACCGCCGCCCGAGATGTTACCAGCGATGATGTCCATCTTCATGGATTCGTCTGCAGCCACTCGCACGGATCCGTCGGCCTCAACGGTCGCACCATCGCTGATGCTCACGCCGTCACCGATATACGCTTTGGTGGTGATGTTGAACACCGAGACACCTGCGTTCACCGTCACCGCCGCGGTTCCGGAGAAACCCGCGCCCACAGAGATGGACGTCACTTTCTCACTCGAGGTGGCATCGATGGTGACGTTGCCAAGAACGGTGATATCACTAGCACTGCCGATCCAGGCCTCTGTGTCCTTGGTGACCACTTCGACGTCAATGCCAGCACCGACACCCGCGGAGCCGCCAATTGCGAGAGCGCCTGCGATGCCGAGGATCGTGGTTGTATCGCTCGCCGCAACTGCGACGCTCTGACCAGCAAGTGCACCCGCGTTGTTCCCGTTCACCGTCGTGCCGTTACCGAGGTATGCCCGCGTGGTCTGTTTCGTCACGTTGACGACCACAGAGCCAGCTACACCGGCTGTGCTCGCGCCACCGCCTGCCACCGCAACGAGTATGACGTCTTCGGTTTGGGTCGCGCTCACCGAGAGGCCCGTCGAGCCCTTCGCCTCGAGGTCCGCGGCGGTGGTTGTGATCTCGTCTTCCTTGGTCCCGGTCGTCGCTGGATCGTCGTCGACACCGACGAAGGCACGTACGACGGTCGTCTTGACCAGGATCGAAGTCGAAACGCCGACGCCCGCCGAGCTTCCAAAGGCGAGGCCACCGGCGTAGAGCTGAACCTTATCCGCTGAATCCGAGGCAGAGATGGTCATATTTCCGCCGGCATGGACCGTTGACGAGAATCCGAACTCGCTCTCGATGTAAGCTCGGGATCCGTTGTTGAGAACAACAACGATTATTGAGGCTGAGATGCCGGCCGTATTAGAGGCTCCGATGGTAGCCGCCACGTTGAGGATTTCCTCAAATGAGGTTGATTGAATGGCGACATTCGCATCGGCATTTACTGTGCTTACCTTACCGATGTAAGCACGGACGTCCTTATTAATCACCTCAACAATCACCCCGGCACCAATACCTACCGAGCCGGTGGCGCCACCGAGCCCACCCGCCCCATTCTTCACGATCGTCGAATCTGTGGCTGTGATCGAAATACTCTGGTTGGAGCCAGGAGTTGCCGTCTGATTTATTTGTGCGCCACTGGCGATGTACGCATGTGTGTCGATATTGAACACATCGACCAATACAGAGCCACCCACCGCAACGTCACCATCAGACAGGGCACCGCCGATGACGACCGACGTAACATTGATGTTACCAATCAGCGGCACGTCGGAAGCGAATACGTCGAGCGGGACAAGCGATGAGGAAGCGCTGACGATGATTTGCTCGGTGGCATTGACGGTTGCATTCGAGATATAAGCCTTCGTGTTTACGGTCAAGACATTCACCGCGACGGAAGCGCCCACGCCAACCGATGTGGAGAGCGCCCCGGAAAGGGCGAGGTTCTGAAGCCCCATCGCATTGTTGGCGGAAATGGTTACGTTACCTGTCGAAGTGATCGCTGCGCCTGCACCCACCGATGCGGTGGTCGTGAGCGTGATCACGTTGACGCCCACCGACCCCGCGATGCTGACCTCGCTGTCACCACCGGACGCTGCGAACCCCCAAACAATGAAGTCGTTGGTCTCGCCACTTGCAGTGATGGCTTCGACGGTGACACCCTGACCGCTCACTGTCGCACCGGTGCCGATTTTAGCTTCATTGGTGATCAAGGCGATATTCAGGCCAACCGCAGCACCGATATTCGCCGAGGCGCCACTCTTAAGGCTCGTGCCTGTGGCTTTCGACGTCGCATCGGTGTGGTGTGTTGCGCGTACGGTAACGGCACCTGCAGAACCGGTAACGGTGCGCCCGTCACCGATCGAAGCGCTGTTCGTCAAGTCCACGTAATTTACGGAGACGGCAGCGGCGACACCAACGCCGCTGGATTCCTGGCCGGACTCAGAACTCGCCGTGCTGGAGCTGTTGCTCACGTTCTGCGTTGCGGATGTCGAGCTCGTTGACGAGAGATCAGGTGAACTGCCGGACGACGCAGGAGTATTCTGCACCTTATCGTTCGCCTCGTTGTCGGCGTTCTTGCCGCCGCTCGAGGAGGTCTCATTGCCCGATGCACCGGCCTTGGTTTCAGCAACGCTTGTCGTTGTCGAATTTGCCTCAATCGTGATTGAAGTCGCTGTGAGATTGCGCTCAGTCGTCGCCATTGTGGTTGGTGTGAAGACGTTGACCGCCACAGCGGCACCAACTGAGACATCTTCACCACCCGCTTCGGCGTCGGCTAGCGTCTTCACACTCGCCGTTAGGCTTGCCTCGATTTCAAGATCACCGCTGGCTAACAGCGCTGACCCCGTCTTAATCTTGGCGGTCGTATCCGGTGAGACGATCGCAATCGCAACCGCCGGGCTGATGGCGACGTCGCCTGCCGAACCGGCCTCGGCGAGTGTCGCAACTGTGCTCGATGAGGTCGCCCTGACGGTGAGGGCGTCCGCATGTGTAACGCCCGCCGTGTCTTCGATTTCAGCGTGGGTGACGAAGTCATCCACAATATTGATTGGGACCGACGCGCCAACCCCTACGTCTGCACTTCCCGTGACTTTGGACTTAGCGGTAGCCGCGCTTACCGCGGTGTTGTCTGCCGATATTGATACAGCCCCTCCATCGGTGCCCGAATCTGATCCGTCTGCATCCACGCTAGCCCCTGATTTGATAAAGGCTTCACTGTGGTTATGCACGATGTTCAAGCCGAGGGAGCCCGCCACGCTCACATCCGTCGCTCCTGCACCCGATGTGGCATCCGCGAATAGACTGCTCATGTGGACCAACTTGTGTTCGGATCCTGTAGCGTTTGTCTTATCGAGCTCGATGGCCTTGCCAGCAAAGGCGTCCCCGGCTGATTTTGCTAACTTAATGCGAGTGGGGTTTAGTAACTCGAGTTGGTGGTTGTCACCCGTAGCGGCAGTTTTGTCCAGAGTTACAACTGTGTCCGTGGCGATGTCCTTGAGGTGAAACCGATTTGGATCTCCGAGGTCAACTTCCACTTTATAAGTCGTGCCGTCCGTTAACCCACCGATTTCAGTATTGCTTTCACCCTTCTTATATGTAACCAGATCTCCGGTGGCCAAATCATGATTGGGGCCCAAGTTGATCCAATCACCATTGATTGTGGTATCTGGATCAAAGACGCGGTTATCTTTTTCGATCACATAATAGGGTTCGCCGTCCTTCAGACCATCGATGGCCTCGTCCCCCTCATTGACTTGGTAGATAACCATGTCGCCGGTCTTGAAGTCGTGATCTCCGATGTCGAGCGACTCGATGTCTGTGTCATCCACAACATCGTTCACTGGGTGGAATGTCCATTCCTCGTCGTTCTTCTTGGCTTCGATCGTCACCCCTTCAACATTCACGGTCGCGTTGCCGATATAGGCCTCGTTCACAACGTCCGTGTAATTTACCGCTACCGCAGCCCCAATACCGATGTCGCCTTTCGTGGCGCTGCCATCCGCTACTGCGTAACCATCTGTGTTGTTGGTGGCGCTCAATGTGAGCGCGCCACTTGCATTAATCACCTTATTATCGGGGATCAAAGCGCGGGTGGTTGTCTCGGCAATATTCACGCTGATGGCCGCCGCCACGACGATAGGACCGTCGGAGGTGGAGGAGGTGGGTGTCGAGGCACCCCCGCTGCTCCCTCTCGCTCCGTTGTTCGTGGCGGTCGTATTCGCGTTCGAACGTTCCTTTGATGTCTCACCATCAACGTCTGCGGGTTCCTTAGGATCTGTGGATGAGGTTCTTTGGCTCTTCTTCTTCCCACCCTTCGCACTTGCCTTAGCGTTGGACTTGCTCACCGACGAGGACGTCGCTCCGAAGGTAATGTCGCCACCCGTAGTCGTGATCGAGCGTGCGGTCTGGGCGAGTGCGATGTCTGCGACCACGTTCAATGCGAGGGAGGCGCCGACCGCTGCGTTGGATCCTTCCGCGGCTCCTATGGCTTTTGTGCTGACGGAGGTTTCTTGAGAGGACTGTGCATTCAAGCTTGCGGTGATCACCAACGGACTGCCGTGGGTACCGATCTCGGCAAGCGTGTCATTGTTGGCAAACGAGAGCGCCACTACCGGTGTGATCGCCGTGCCGCCAGTCGCACCGGCTTTCGCTTGTGTACTCATCTTATGGGTGCCTGAGGCGGAGAGCGTCAAATCGGCCGCTCCAGACAAGATCGCCGTATCCTCAATTGCAGCCCTTGTGATGTTGTCTGTGATGTTCAGGGCAACTGAGGCTCCTAACCCAAGGCTCTTCCCTGTGGTGTCCTGCTTGGGCAACGCGTTAGCCGTGCTCTTGGTCTTCGCAGAGGCGCTTAGGCTTACGTTAGCGCCATTGACATTCACATCTGCGCCAGAGGCGATGGTGGCCTCGGTTTTAGTGGTCGCCACGTTGATCGCCAGCGATCCTGCGACACCGACACTGCTTGAACCTCCCGCGCCTGATGTCGCCTCAGCAATAAATCCACTTTCCTTTTCCGTGAGACTCTGACTGTTGATTGCCAGAGGAGCCGATAAATCAAGTGCCACGCCTTTCTTGGCGTGCTCCTCCGTTGCAGCGAGTTGGAGGAGATTCGGCGTGGTCTCATCGACGATCACATAGTAGGTCTCGTCATACGTCAAACCACCGATGTTGGCACCACCACCATTATCGTAGACTAGCTTGTACCCGACAGGGAGGCCGTGGGGTACGCCGAAGTCGATGGTGTCGGCGACATCGTCAACCGCGCTGGAGGGAGTGAAATTCCACTTTCGACCGCCCACGGTGGCATCAAGGGAGATGTTATCCGCCGTCAGGTCAGCATTCCCTCCAATGTATGCTTGGGTGTTGATGATTGCGATGTTGATGGTGACGGCCACGCCCACGCCTGAGGCACCGCTGCCAGTTTCTGTACCGTCGGCGGTGGCCATGCCACGGTTTGCAGAGGATGCGCTGATCGTGATGTCATCTCCTGCGACGATAGCCCCACTGGAGGCGATATAGGCGTGGGTTTCGACATCGAGATAAGTAATGGCGACCGCTCCAGCAAAATCGATACTACCGTCGCTGGTCGAGGCCTGATCACTCGTATCGCCATCATTGTTTGGATCTTGAAGGTTGGCTTCGGTCTGATTACCGCCGCTGGTATTCTGTTCCGCTCCTCCCTGTGTAGAGGTCGCACTGCTGATCACACTGCTATTGGTGTTCGCGTTTAGAGTGATCCCATCGGAGGTACCAGCCGATACGGATGATGACCCATCGATGTATGCGCGCGTGTCTGTAAAGACAAGCGCCACGGCCAAGGTCGCGCCCGCGTCACCGGATGAGCCATCGACCGCACTTACAACATTGATCGTGTTATCTGCCTTCAAATCGATCGCACCGCTAATGGTGATTGTGCTCCCGCCAGAAATGTGGGCGAGTGCGTCTGCATCCACGATAACCACGGTTATGCCGGCGTCGGTCTCACTATCTGTGTCCGAAGAGTCGGCGCTGTCTTCAGCCGCGATAGTGACAACCGAGTCCACATCGACGAATAGGCTGTTCGCGGTGATCGTCGCATTAACAATTTTGACTTCAGCTTCCGGTTTTGCATACGCGACGGCGGCTTCGATTGTGCCTCCGAAAGTCGCTGGCGTTGGATTGATCGTCGTCGTGGCCTTGGCATTTAGCGAGATTGCATTAGCTGTGATGTTCGCGCCGGTCAGATCGATAATCGCCGTGGGATCGCCGAAGTAAGCACCGATCAGGTCACCCGGAAGCGGGATGTCGATGAGACCCAAGCTGATCGTAGGAGTCCCATTGCTCGAATCAGCCGCGTTTAGCTCGACATCTCCTGCGGTAAGGCTTCCTGGGACATTAATGATCTCGGCTGTGACCGTTAGAGCAGCGGAAACAAGATCCAACGAACTAATGATTACCGTATCTGTTCCATCTTCTCCATTGATCGTAAGTGACATTGTTGGGGCAGTGAAATCAACAATCTCGAATGTCTTAATTGAGCTGGTGCTCGTGATCGAGATCGTACTACCGCTTTGTGTGACGGTCGCCTCATCGTTCAATGCTGTGAGGTTAAACTCGGCTGTGACGGGGGGTGTACCCGTATTGGGGATGGTAATAACCGAAATCGGCTCGAGACCCGTGTACGTGAGAACGTTATCGTCCAGACGCACCGTGCCCGAGCTAGGGCCAGCTGCTGTAAACTCGAGGGTTTCATAGGCAACACCCGAGACGATAAGACTGTCGAATCCACCGGCTCCGCCGTCGATAAGACCGCTGAGGATGCCGCCACCGGTGACGACGAACGTGTCCTGGTTATCCGCTGCACCAGTCAAATTTTCTATCTGCGTGAAAGCCACTCCGTGAATACTACCCATTTCGGGGCCGGTGATATTCCAGGTACTGTCCGCATCCGGACCATATAGCTCGTCATTTCCCTCGCCGCCGTCGATCACGCCACTAAGACTACCGCCGACCAATACGAAGGTGTCTGCTCCCGAACCACCGGTCAGATTCTCGACACTCAAGAAGGACATACCTTCGACGGAACCGGCGTCAATATCGGCGACGTTCCAGGTGACATCGGCGTCGAGGCCTATGAGCGTGTCAACGCCGGAACCGCCAATGACATTTTCAATACCGGCAAAACCACCAACAGCCGTGGCTGAGCTCGTAGAAAGATCGATCATCACTGCGGCAAAGTATGCAGCGTAGTCAAGCGTGTCAATGCCAGCACCGCCTTCTACTAGGCCAACAACAGAGCCACCTGAGAAGACAAAGACATCCGCACCCAAACCACCCGTCAGGTTCTCGATCTCAGTGAAGGATATGCCCGCGATACTGCCCGCGTTCGGACCGGTGATATTCCAGGTACTGTCCGCCTCCGGACCGGAGAGTTCGTCGTCCCCCTCGCCGCCATCGAGCTCACCGCTCAGGCTGCCGCCGGCTTCCAGGCTAAAGGTATCCCCCTGGTTGCCACCGGCTACGTTCTCGACACTCGAGAAACTCATCCGGTTGTTAAGCATTCCCCCATCAGGCCCGGTGATCCTCCAGGTGTTGACGGCGTCGTATCCCACCAATGTATCCTCACCATATCCGCCATCGACGGAGAACAACGCACTTACTGTGGGGTCCAACGCTCCCAGAGATATGCGGTCTTTGCCTCGGCGCATCCTGATGGAAATGAGTTGACTGGGTGCCATAAAGGGGAAGAACGTCAGGAGCCCTGCAAGCGGAAACTCGAAGAGGCAATTTTCACAACGCAGCTGCATCTGGCCGGCAATCAGGGAAGCGTCGTCTTCAAGCACGAGGGTATCGGCGAACACGGTACCCGTGATCACCACCTCGTTCGGATCCGCGGTATCGACCACAGGCTCCAATCCTTGGATCGCAGTTCCATTATGAATCGCCATCCCACCGGTATCGGGAACAACGATCACCCTATCCCCCAGCGCGGTGAAGTAGATGAAGCTGTCGTATCCTCCCACTCCACCGTCGATCGTGCCGTCGAGGTGGCCTCCGAAGGTAAAAACGAACGTGTCCTGGTTGTCATCCCCGCCGACCAGGTTCTCGATCGAAAGGAAGGCTGCAAGCACATCCCCAGTCGCGATGTCCGTAAGCGTACCGAGATTGGCGTCCGTGATCTCGTACAGGCTGTCCGTATCCGGGCCCGCCAGCGTGTCGCTGCCTCCCCCGCCGTCCACGGTCACGATCTCGACATCAGTGAATACAACGGCTTCGGTCCCAGCGATTACACTTCCTGCGCTCACATCGAAGCGATCGTCGCCCGGCGTGCCCAAGATCGTGAGCGAATCGGACGCGTCGATGCCACTGTCGAGGACGTCAACGGTCATGTTGACGACCGTACCGCTTAACTGGACGCTGACGGAATCATCGCCCTCCTTGCCATCCACTACAATAGCCATGGGCACCAAACTTGTTGTGTCGACGGCAATCCCATCATCCCCACCACCGCCGTCCACTGACAGACTTTCGACACCCGCGTGACTTACAGCAACCTTATCTGTTAGCTGAACCTGGCTTGAGGTCACACTGAAGGTGTCACCCCCATCAGTCCCTACAACTGTGAGCGAGTCATTTGCGCCGATGCCACTGTCAGAAACATCCACGGTGCTGGGAGCTGTTATTCCACTCGTGTTCACAGTGACTGCGTCATCACCCTCGGTCCCATCAATGGATAGGTTGTTTACCGTACCCTCCAGATTAACTTGTAGAGCATCGTTATCAACCGTCCCCTCGATCGTCACGTTACTCGAATCGCGGACAGTGACCGGATCATTTAGGATGAAACCCAAAATGTTGAAGCTTGTGAGATCTCTTAATAAAACCGCGCCGTTGATCCTGGGCGCGCCGTTGATGCCTGTAGCTTGCAGTGTGAGGCCATCGACGTTTAGGGATGTGGCCGCATCGATGGTGATGATCTCATTGTATGTGCCGCCGTCCACGTTGACCATGCTGTCGTCGGGAGTACCGTTAGCGGCAATATCGGCAATCGCTGCCTGGATGGGGGTGTCAGAGATCGAGCAGAGGGATGGGTCCGTGGACGCCGCACAGTCTCCACTCAAAGGTAGAAACGTGTAGGTATCCCCGCCGCGCACAAAGAAGGGATCGGACTCAGGATGGGCGTCCTTGACACTTCCCGTCGCCCCCTCAGACGTATTCACTGCGACCGGCGCCTCCGTTGTGATAGCCGCACTCGAGTCCGGCGAGGTCGAGATCACCTCGGCTTCTACCTCGGTGGGTGCGGGTTCTGGAGAGGCGGTTAAAGAAGAAACCCCATCCTCGGTTGCGCCGTCGATATCGCGCTCGGGTGGAGTTTCGGACACGTCTGTGGTAGCACCAGTAATCGATTGCGTCTCCACAGCAGCGGCTTCGGTGTCGGTAACCTCTGTCGAGGTGTCCGCTTCTGATTCAACCTCATCGGAGGATTCTTCTACAGGTTCAATCGTCTCCGTGGTGCTCTCATCAGACGAGTTGCTCTCAGTAGAATCGCTGTCCTCTTCCTCTACGGTTTGCTCGGATTCACTGCTCGTTGGTTCCTCAACTGTGTCTTCTGTCGCAGTTTCATCCTCCAGTGATCCTGGATCAGGACCCTCCTCGCTACTTGAGGAGGAGTCGGCTGGCGGCGTGTCCTCAGCTTGGGGAACACAATCGCCACTGGAGGGGTCCTCGCTACTTCCAACTTCGCATACCGATTCAGTGGACGGGGCAGGTTCTGATGTTGGTTCACTTGAGGTTGGTTCGCTTGAATTCGAGGGGCAGCTTTCGCTATTCGGAGATGACGGATCGGTTTGGCCGGAATTTGATTCGCTAGTACATGTAGCCGAATCCGTGGGTGGAGGAGTGCCAGTACCTTCATCCGCGTAGGCGACAGAGACGAAGGCAGTTGCCGATAGCAGGCATAGTAAGGCAGTTATGACCAAGAACCACACCAGCCGCAAACGGCCGGAGCCGGGGTTATTCAGCATCTCCTCACTCCTATAGCGCGCAATAACCATCCGAGGTGGTTTATTATCTATGCTATTTTCATCAGTCTATTCGGAGGTGACAGGCACCCACAGTTCGAGCTAAGAGACATTCTGGACGCCGATCATCCGCTTCCACTTGGCAGAGCAATTGCATTTAATTCTGGCAACCGAGGGCTAGAACAGTGTGGGATGATGTGAAACCTTAGAGCCCGACTCATTCGCTTCTAAAGCCTCCCTGTCATGAAATCAACAGGATCTTAGAAGCAGAACCCCCTTTATTGAAAGCTGTAGACAATAAATTGATCTTGGCAGGTCCACTCAACGAGTTTCGAACCCTTGGTCGCTATCAGCATAGCATTATTGGATTGGTCTTGTCAATAAGTCTGTGCTTGTAGATTGAATCATACCTGGATAGGCATACCAAGTAATATAATTGGGTACTAGTAGAGCATCGGGTCAGCTTATTATTTATCCAAGCTGTATGGCTGAACTCAGGATACATTTCACTGAAGGTCTCGGGGCCAATCAGACCGCCAGCGGCCAAATGCAATGGATGCATGAACAACATTCGGCGTTGGATATTCTAATTGATGCATGTGGGGCGTCAAACACACACTTAATATCGAAAGGGGATTGCCCATTCTTAACCGACAATCCCCATTCCCAAATTCCACAATCAAACGAATCGGCTTACCTTCGTTTGACCATCAAAAGGTTGTTATGCCTGATCTCTTGCGGTGGGGTTACATGATATTCCACCGGCGTAAACATCGCTGTGACAGAGATAGTACGACGGATTGCACGTAATAAGGTTGCAACGAAACTTCGCATCCAGTCTCCTGAACTACGATATTTGATCTCCGGCGAATCTTTCCCTGCGATCGTACTTCCTGCGTAGCTCCTGGCAGAGGATATCCTATCGCTTGACATACCAGTTCCAACTGGAACCTTACGCACACCCGTGGAGAGTGCATAGCCCATCAGTTCCTGCTGCGACTCCCCTGGAGCAGCGTGGTCGAGACCGAGCACGTGGCCCAGCTCGTGCACGAGTGCTGTGAGCAGGTCGATCCGATCCTCTGCGAGCGAGCCATCGAGTGCCCAACCCCAGCCAGCGGCATCGACGTCGAAGAAGATTGTGTTTCCAAGGGCTTCGGCGAGTTTAAAGCTACTTAGATCTGCTATCTCTAGCTCGATCTCTCCCAAGGCTGCCGTGTCAAAACCTAACGAAACCCAGTGCCCAATCGCATTCTCAAGCAACGGTTCGACATCGGCCAGCGTCAGCGTCTGCCCACCAGGCCCGAAACTTGTCGCAAATAGGGCGCCGTCGTTGTCGACGATGGTGACCGTTCCGCCAGGATCGGCAGCGATGGTGGCACCGGAGGCGTTCGACAAGCCGATCGTGAAGAACTCGTTGCCCTCGACGCTCACGTCGTTGAGGATGCGCACACTGACTGTGAGGGTCGTGACTCCAGGGCTGAAGGTCAAGGATCCGGAAGTTGACTCGTAATCCTGGCCTGCCGTTGCAGATCCGCTTGTCGTCGTATAGTCCACCGTCACCGTGCTTGGTGCCGCTTCAGACAATCGAACCGTTACATCTGTCCAGAACTTACCTGTGTCTCCTTCGATGACACTATGGTCGTCAACACTCAGTTCTGGTCCTGAAGGGGGCGGGGGCGCAGAATCGTCGTCGATAATGGTGATGATACCCAGACCATCGTCGATGGTTGCACCACCACCGCCGTCGGACAGCTGTACACGGAATGTCTCGTTGCCTTCCACTTCTGTGTCGCCGTAGACTGTCAAGGTTATGGTCTTCAGGGTTTCACCGGGGGCGAAAACCACCTGCCCGGAGGCGGATTCATAGTCGCTACCGGCAAGCGCTGTTCCTGGTCCGGTCACCCAGTCGATCGTAACCGGAACGCTCGCCGATTCGGAAAGTTCGATCCTGAGCTGCACACTGACGCTGCCGCTGTCCCCCTCGGCGACGCTGTCGTCATCGATGTTCACGTACGGGCCATCGGGATCGTACTCATCAAAGCCGGGATCATCGGTGCGGACCCGCACATCATCGAACGTAGCTGTGGAGCCGTCGGTGAGCAGCCCAAAGCCACCATCGACCAACGGTCCGTTGTAGCCAAAGCCCGATACGGTCTGGCCGTCGACAATCACGGTCACCGAGGCGCCCTTCATGATGATTTTCAAGAGGTTGTTTGATCCGTCGAATGTCCAATCGGCCTCAGCGTCGACGGTCCACCCTCCGCTGCGGTGACCGACGTAGACTTTCCCCGATGCTTCATCGAGAATGGCAAACTTGAAATCGTCGTCGCTGTAGTAGTCGAAAACGAGACCGGCGGCACCAGAGCCGGTAACGACGACCGTTTCCAGCTCGAGATAAGAGTCGTACGTCAGCGTCTTACCTAAATCGATTCGCGCCGAAGCATCGCCGCTCGTCGCCGAGCCCTGATATTGCTCCGTCACAACCGTCCAGTTGCCCGTCTCGTTGAACGGGAACGCGGGCGGTGTGAGCGGGTCGAAGGACTCAGTGCGGTCAAGGGTGAGCTGCGGCGGCAGGATCTGGGCCTTGATGTTATCTAGCTTGCCCTTTGCATTGTTGGAGCCGAAGCCTAGGAGGCCGGTGTTGAGGCCGTAGGTCTCACCGTCGACCACTCTTGGATCGAAGGTGTATGTGGAGGACTCATTGTCGATCACGACTGTCACGACGGTACCGTTGACCGCCACCAGCATGTCGTACCACTGATTGGGCTTCGCCTGTACGGGCACCTGGGCGACCGTGTTCCAGCCGGTTGCGTCGCGGATCCCCATCTCAAACTTGTCATTGGACACGTCGACTCCGGCGTACTTGAAGTCTTCCGGTCCGTAATAGTCGAAGATGAAGTATGAATTCGCTTTCCAGCCGCCCGTAGGCTTCTCGGTACTGATCTTGGCCTCGATCTCGAAGTACTTCGGCAGGTAGTCGTCGAGGTAGAGCACTGCAACAGCGTCCCCACCGAGCGATTCCGCACCGATCTCGAGCACGCCGCCCGAAACGGCGAACGAACCGCTATCCGGCGCGAAGGCGGCCATGGACCCGTCATTGAAGTCCGCATGACGCAGCACGTCGCGTCGACCGCCGGGGATGTTCCCCGGTTGCGGATCGGACGGACCGCCGGTTTGGGTCTGCCAGAGGCCATGATCCTTCTGGATGATGAGGCCCAGCTCGCCGTGCGGTTCCCCGTTGCGAGCCTCGAGGTCTGGGTCACTGGCGTTCTGGTCTTCGTCTCGGGTCGGATCGGCGCCCAGATTTTCCGAAATCTTATACAGGAACTCGTACAGCCATGGCGGTACCTGGCGGCTGTTGGTGGCGATTCCGAAGGGCGCGAAGGGGACGATGTAGGAGTTGAACTCGCCTACCCAGTCAATATTGCGGTCGCCGCCGGTGTTGGCAATTAGGATATCGAGGCCGGCGCCGCCGTAGGCCATGTCTTCGAAGAGCGGGTGAGTATCAGGCGTGTCGTTCGGGCTGGGCTGGATCTTGCGGCCCTTCTGGTCGCCGAACTCGCCTTCACCCTCGATCGTCATCACGTCGTCGCTGTTGAGCACATCGTTGCCCCAGCCCGCGAACATCCTGTCACGGCCTGTGCCGCCGACCAGCCAGTCGTTGCCCAGGACACCGAAGATGGCATCCCCGCCGTCGCTGTGACGGTGTTCGTATGTCACACACGTCCCGTTGGGCAGGTACTCGACGCAGCCGTTGAGGGTTGGGCCCTCGTCGCTGAACAGGTTGAGGAACCACATCAGGCCATCCTCGCCCTTGTCGACGGTGCCGTCGGAATTGAGCAGGATCGTGCGCCGCGGGTCGTACTCGTCGTAGAGTGCGAATTCTCCCAAGCGATTCACGATAGGACCCTGATCGTGCCAGGCATCGTCGTCCTCGCCGAAGTGCAGCAGGTCGCCGGGGTTGAACGGGCGCGTCCAGTCGGAGCGGTAGGCGTTTGGCAGGAGATCGAGGTAAGTCAGGGAATTTACGTCCAGATCGTAAATCTGCGTGTACGCGTTCCAGATCGCCTCA
>JABAOF010002859.1_pt1 | contig 30525 bp, 25 predicted proteins | sample 7062171 | NCBI WGS metagenome assembly JABAOF01 (sample SAMN14538628, study PRJNA623070) | marine sediment metagenome | biome: marine biome [ENVO:00000428]; feature: marine pelagic biome [ENVO:01000023]; material: deep marine sediment [ENVO:00002113] | place: India: Gulf of Khambhat ...
AGGGTTACCCTGCCGGAGACAGGCCAAGCCAAACCCATTCGACTCAAGTTCGAGGGAGAAGTCCCGGCATATATCGTCATAGCGCATGTTCTGTCTATCTTCGGTGCCATTTTCTTCGCGGTTCTGGCTTTGTTCTCAGCTATTGATATAAAGAGAGGGAAAAGAAGTTTGAGACAATCGGTCAGATTTCCGATTTTGACCATTGCGCTTCTGTTTCTGGGGTTCGTCCCCTTTGGAATTGCCATGAATTACTTCGCCTTCGGGGTATTGTGGGAGGCCTTTCCCTTCGGTCAGGATGTGACGGATAATAAATCGCAGATAATGCTTCTTTTCTGGCTTGTTACCCTGTTCTTGGTTAAGGGGACGGTCGGCGGCAAGAGCGATGATAGGAATCTGGTATCTGCTCGGGGCTATTCCACCTTAGTGATCGTTTCCTTCGTTGCTACTATGATCATACTTGCTATTCCCCACAGCTTATGAGGGCAGAGGAGAGGGGAAAACGATATGGAAGATTACGACAAGTTGGCTGAGCTGGCTTTATCCGTGGCCAGAGATAGGGGGGCAAGTTACGCAGATATAAGAATCGAGGAAATCGAGCAGGAGAATATCACCGTCGGAAACGGGACGGCGCAGTTAATTGAGAGGTCTAATGATTTCGGCTTCGGGATTCGGGTAATCGTCAACGGCGCGTGGGGATTTGCTGCCAGCGCCGATGTAAATCAGGAAAGCGTTCAGCAGGTAAGTCAGCAGGCAACAGAAGTGGCTCGCGCCAGTTCTCGGATAAAGGAGAGGGACATAGTTCTTTCTCCCGTGGAGAAGGTTATTGACACTTACGAGACTCCCATCGTCACCGACCCGTTTTCCGTTTCCTTAAAAGAAAAGCTGGATTACCTCCTTCATGTGGATGGCTTGATGGCGGAAGTCGCCGGGATAAATCAATCTGAAGCCTATATGAATTTCATCCGGAGAAGGAAATTTTTTGCCAGCTCGGAGGGATCGGTTATCCAGCAGGTGTTGACCCAGAGCGGCGGCGGAATCTCCGCCACTGCCATGAGGAGCCACCGTGAGATGGGAACAAGGTCGCATCCCAACTCAAGCGGGCAACACCAGAGCAAAGGATACGAGCTTATTCGCGAGCTGGATTTCGAAGGGAACGCCGAAAGGATCGCCCAGGAGGCGGCAGCTTTGCTTTCTGCCAAAGAGTGCCCCTCTAAGGTCACCACCATAATTCTGGATGGGCCTCAGATGTCTTTGCAGATACACGAGTCTATCGGACATCCCCTGGAGTTAGACAGAGTGTTTGGAGCCGAAAGGAATTTTTCTGGGACCAGCTTTGCCACACCCGATAAGCTGAACAAGCTCAGGTACGGTTCAGACATAGTCAACGTGGTAAACGACTCCACCCACCCTTTTGGTCTGGGAACGTTCGGTTACGATGACGAAGGGGTCAGAGCCTCGAGAAGTTTCCTGATCAAGGGCGGAATCCTGGTGGGATATCTTGGCTCACGGGAAACTGCATCCCTGATAGATGCCACCAGCAACGGCTGCATGCGAGCGAATAGCTGGTCCAATGTTCCCATTGTGCGGCAAATCAACGTCAATCTTTTGCCTGGAGACAAGACTCTGGAGGAGATGATCTCTGGGGTCGACGAAGGCATTTATATGCAGACGGTTCGCACCTGGTCCATTGACGACACCCGGGAGAGCTTCAACATGGGCTGCGAAATCGGATGGGAGATCAAAAACGGGAAATTGGGCGAGATGATCAAGAATCCCTCCTATTCCGGCAATACGGTAGAGTTCTGGAACTCCTGCGACGCCATCGCCAACGAGAAATACTGGCAGATTTGGGGTACTCCCAACTGTGGAAAGGGCCAGCCGGCACAGAGCATGCCCACCAGCCAGGGCGCATCCCCAGCCAGATTCAGAAATATCAAGGTGGGCAGCTGATTCAGGATAAGAGTATGGAGAGAAGATGATTGACAAGGACAGGGCATTTGAGATTCTGGAAAAAGGGTTGAAGGCTTCTCCAGCCGATCAGACCGAGTTGGTGCTTCTGGGGGAGAAGTTCGACTTCACGCAACTGGCGGAGAACGTCATCACCCAGAACATCTCCCGGTCGGATCACACCGTCATGGCCAGAACCGTTCTGGGCAAAAAGATAGGGGTGGCGGTGACCAACCGCATCGACGAAGAGTCAATTACAGAGCTCATCAAAAACGCCATAGAGATCGCCAGCTATCAAAGAGAAGATCCCGATTTTGTTTCCTTACCCTCTTCGCCCCCGGCCGCGGAAGTCAAGGGCTTCTACCAGAGAACGTCCGATTACTCCCCGTTGGATAGAGCGAGAGCTGCGGAGCTCATCGTAAACAGATGCAAACCTCAGAAGCTAAGAGGCACCGCAGCGTTCCAGACGGAAGCCAACGTGACCGCGGTGATGAATTCCCTGGGCACAAAACAGTTTTTTGAGGAAACGAAAGCACATTTCACGCTGACATCTAGTGCCGGCGATGCAGTCTCCGGATGGGCGCAGGGATACAACCGGGACGTCAGTAAAATCGACGTAGAGGACATAGCTCGAAGGGCAAATCTTAAAGCTATCCTTTCTAAGAACCCTGTCGACCTCCCTCCGGGCAAGTATACCGTTATTCTGGAGGAGGCTGCGGTGGCTTCGCTTTTGTTGTTCCTGGGATTTTTGGGCTTCGGAGCAAAGACTTTTCTCCAAGGGCGGAGCTTCATGGTGAGAAATATGGGCCAGAAGATCACCGGCGACGAAATCACCATCGTGGAGGACCCGTTTCATCCCGCCATGAACGCCATGCCTTTCGATTATGAGGGAGTGCCCAAAAAGAGGGTTTCTCTGATCGAGAACGGGATAGCCAGGGGCGTGGTGTACAACTCCTATTATGCGAACAAAGCCGGGGTAGAGTCCACGGGTCACGCGCTGCCGCCCAACAACACCTTCGGTCCATATCCCAAGAACATGGTCATCTCCCCTGGAGATTCCTCTCTGGAGGATATGGTAGCATCGACAGACAAGGGAATTCTTATCACCCGCTTCTGGTACATCAACTATATGAATCCCATGCTGACGCAGGTGACCGGAACAACCAGAGATGGGACTTTTCTCATTGAGGACGGGAAACTCAAATCCGCAGTCTCCAACATGCGAATCGGGCAGAGCATCTTGGAGGCTTTCTCCAACGTGGAGATGATGACCAGAGCTCGAAAATTGTGCCCGCAGTTCGGTGTGGTCATGTATGTGCCGGCGATGAAGATGAGAGATTTCACGTTCATTGGGGGATAAGCGACCGTAGTTGCCCGATTCATCGGGCACCTGGATCTGTAGGGCCGGAATTTATCCCGCCCGCAATAATATGAGCCGTAATCGGGCCCGATGAATGGGGGCACTACGACGGAGATTTGAAATGCTAAGCCGCAGAAGATTCTTGAAGATATTCGGATTTGCCACCTTGGCATTTTCGTATCTACCCTCGATCTTTGCAAGAAAGTCCTTTTCAGAACCTCTTGAGAACTCAGAGACAGAGGTCAGGGTGAGAAGCTGGCTTTATGGCTCTCCGCGCAGAGGCTGCTCCACACCTGATTTATCTTTTGGATATCAGTCGAAGGATGCGAAGGGATTGAACGACTTCGTTGCTATCCACGTACCCGCTGACTCCGTCTCTCGAATCCCACATGAGCGATACCTGTCTTGATATACTCAATCAAGCGGTACAGAAGCTTCGATCGGAAGGGGTCGACCGCCCTCGAACCAACGCCGAGCTTCTGCTGGCAGCGGTTCTTAATGTCAAGAAGATTGATCTTTATCTGAATCGCGATCGAATCCTGACTTCCCGGCAGATCGAGAAGTTCAATCAGTTCCTCCGGGAAAGAATCTCCGGACGGCCGCTACAGTATATTCTCGGAAGCACGGAGTTCTTCGGCTTGGAGTTTGAAGTGAACGAGAGGGTCCTGATTCCTCGTCCAGAGACCGAGATTCTGGTGGAAACGATTATCGAGAATATAAGAGGTGTTCTTCAGCCGAGAATCGTTGACCTGGGCACCGGTTCCGGGGCGATAGGCATCAGTCTGGCCAAGAGTCTAAAAAACTCGTTTGTCTTTGCCACCGACATCTCTGCCCAGGCTTTGAAGGTAGCAGAGAAGAACGCTCGAAGACACGGTGTGGACGAGCAGATTGAGTTTGGTCAGGGTGATCTTTTTGAGCCGCTAAAGGACAAGAACCTGGAAGGGACAGTCGACTGTGTGGTTTCCAACCCACCTTATGTGAGCGAAGAAGAATTCAACAACCTACCCCGAGAAGTCAGCGACTACGAGCCCATCGTGGCTTTGAAAACGGATGAGGAAGGAACCTCATTTCATAGGAAGATGATAGAGAATTGTCTTGATTTTCTGAACGAAAGCGGTATATTGGCTGTGGAGGTCGGCTTGGGTCAGGCGGCGAAGGTGACTGATCTGATTCGAGGCCGGAAGGGCTTCAGGCGAGCCGAGATAAAAAAAGATCTGGGGGGAATAGAGAGAATAGTACTGGGTCGCAGGACCTGAAACCTGAATAATCGGAGGTGGGTATGCGGGAAAAGGATCTTATTCTCGCCTCCGCTTTGGTCATCGCTTTCGTTCCACTTTTCTGTTCGTCCACTCTCGCCACCAAAAGCAGACTTATGGGCATGGGGGATTTGTCCATCGTGATTGCGGACCAATCTGATCCCATGGACCTCTGGAGCTGGGGGCAGAATCCCGCTGGATTCCTGGATGACGGGCGGGAATCGACCCTGCGGTGGGATTTTCTCTGGAGCAGGCGCCGATTGGATAATCTGCTCTATCATCCGCATCCTGTGCTGGATCCCTATACCTCCCTTCTCAGAGTAGAGTCCAGGGGAGATATGCTGGACAATTCGATTTCGCTCTCACAGTGCAGGAAGGGCGATTTCGCGCTGGGTATAGGAGGGAGCTACCTCGCCCGAAATGCAGACACGGAGTACGACGGGCACGATCTGGACAACCCCGACTTTCTGGTGGTATTCAGCAGGAGCGTCAGCCGAACATTGTCTCTGGGGGCGAGCTTCAGCCACGTAGAGCATAAATTCGCATTCAGTCGGGGGGGAAGTGATTCCGCCGGCCACGTGCTTCTCGCAACTGACGAGACATTCAGCGGTAATCGAGTGCAGATCGGACTCAAAGGCAAGTTCGGATCAAGATTGACCGTCAGATATGGCCTCCACATAGGCTACGAGCGGCTCCGCATAACGAGAAGTTATTCCAATTGGTTAGGTGGCGCATCATGGGAGACTACTTATCATTCGCATTTGCCATGGGTATCAGAGCAAATTCTGGTGCAACTCGAGCGGCTCCTGTGGCTAGGAACGGAGGTGAGGGTGCGCTTCCTCAACGACGCTGCCCTGGGGAAAGGAAGACATTATCGCTACTACTACAGGTTGAGGGGCGTGTGGAGTCCGTCGTCCACGCTCCGGATAGGAGGTTTCTACTGTGACGGCGACTCGTTCACCGAAACGCATGAACCGCTGCTTTCCTACTTCTCCTCCATCCGCCAAGAGCGGTATCTCCGGGAGTGGGGTATGGGGGTCGCCTGGAGATGTCACCAGAGGCTATTGGCTGGCGCGGAATACCGTGTGGGCGAGTACCCCGAACCGGTGAGCAACAGCTTTCCCTGGATTCTTCCCGGGCAGATGAAGATCAACTCTCTTCACCTGGGAGTGGAGGGGCAGCTCACAACAGGTCTGTCGATCAGAGGGGGCTTCATCACCTCCCTGGGTGATCCGGGGCGTACCTATACTTATTGGGCGTACGACTTTGAACCATCCGCAGTGACCTGGGTCTATCGAAAGGATTCCCGCGAGAATACCGTGACCTTGGGATGCGGGCTTGAGCCTTCAAACTGGAATGTGGTGCTTGAGTTTTCGTATCGCTACACTTTCAAGAGCTATAGAGACTGGTATCTGGAGGGTGAAGATGTGAAATCCAGAGCGAGCCTTCTGACTTTCTCCTTCGAAAGAAAACTCTAGAACGACAGAAGGTACTCGCCGATTCTGATTTTGCCCGAGCGAAGAGAATTTAAACCAGTCCGAAAGTGCAGTACAAGAGATGGGAGGATCAATGCGAGGACTACGCTTGCCAATTCAGCTTTTGCTCCCGCTGTTTTTCAGCCTGTGCTTGGCTCCTCCTGCTAACGCCACCAAAAGCAGGCTTTTGGGCATGGGTGATTTGTCCATCGTCATCGAGGACGAGTCCAACATGCTCAATCTCTGGGATTTCGGTCATAACCCCGCCGGGTTCCTCCAAGACGACAGAGGGCCGGTGGTGAGGACTGATATTTCCTGGGACACTTACCAGGCAAAGGACCTGTATTACAGCTCCTACGAGTATTCTCAGGGGATAAGGTACAAGGCAGACGGTGACGAATTCGACAGTCGCCTTCACCTGGCCTATAGAAAAGATGGTGACGTAGCTTTCGGACTTGAGGGGAACTATCTTTCAGCTGACAACGACTTCGAGTTCTACCCGAACGAACTCAAGTCTCCGAAGCTGCATATGATTTTCAGCAAGAGCTTGAACCCGAGCGTTGCCTTCGGTGCCGATCTGAGTTATCTGGAGGAAGACTTCGAATACAGGTATCCGATCTACTTCTATCCCGGCCTGCATTTGGGATTGATAGAGGAACCACTCTACTCGACCGCGAAGCGGAAGCTAAGGGACTTCCGGGTCAGCGTGGGAGTGTCAAGAGAGGTCACGTCCAAGGCCTTTGTGGCGGCGCAGCTGGAATACAACTCAATTGATCCAGACAGAATCCCCTATCTTTCTGAGTCTTACTCTTGGAAGTTCTCCGGACAGACTGTCGCGGAGGTAGGTGGCAAGCTCAGCCTGGGGGTTGAGGCTACCCTGGCGTTCAAGAGATCCAATTTCGTAACGCAGCTCTACTATCCGTCAGATGATCCATACCAGGGAAAGGAGCACTACTACTTCTCGTCCTTGAGATTCAGATGCCTCTATGACGTTAACTCAGCGCTCCGACTGGGACTATTCTACTCCGACCGGGAGCTGTTCGACGGCTTCTATGACCCGGTCGAATCCACCGCGTTCTACCGCGAGCTCTACCAGGATTTCGTCAGACACTGGGGTGCAAGCTTCTCCTACAAACTCGGCAGACGCTTGCTGGTGGCGGCCGAATATCATCTCAGAGATTCGGCCAAGCCCTCGCCCGCATACTCGTATGCCTGGTTTCCGAAATATGAGTCGCTGAATCTGGGGATTGAAGCACGAATTCGGGGGTCGTTCTCCCTGAGAGGTGGGTTCATACGGGGGGAGACCAACGAGAATCCGAACTTCGATGAGCAGAGAAACAACTGGGAGAATAAAGTCACAACGGGATTGGGTTATGAGCCTCGACGGTCGAACCTGATTGTAGAGTCCTCCTACAGTTACGCTCTGAAGAAGTTCAAACAGGGCTGGCAGGTTGCGGATGGTGAATCGAATGGACATCTACTTTCTCTGAGCTTCAAGAGCGTGTTTTAGGATCGCGTAAACCGAAACTTACGGCTTCCATGAAGTCTGTATTCAAGGAGAGCAGCATGCTTAGAATAAGAACCGCATTCCTCACCGTCTCCATCACTCTCTCCGTCCTGTGGCTCTTCTCCTTCGCCCATGCGACCAGAAGCAGACTTTCGGGCATGGGGGATTTGTCCATCGTCATCGAGGACGAGTCCAACATGATCAACCTCTGGGACTTTGCTCGCAACCCGGCTGGATTTCTTGAAGACGAGAACGTATCGGTAATAAGGAGCGATATGGTAAGAGAGGCGTATGAAGGAGGTGAGATTATAGATCCTGATCAGTTTCCCTCATTGGGGCATAGCCACTTGGAAGGTAATGTCCTTAGAAGTTTAGCGTCCGCGAATTTTCGAAGAAACGGCAGCTTCGCGGTGGGTGTGGAAGGTAACTACTTCTTTCGGGAGACTGAAACAAAGGACAGAAAAGATCGGCTAAAACATCCGGAGATATCACTCGTTTTTTCCAAAGACCTTAATTCTCTGACGTTTGTTGGTGCAGATGTTGTATACAAGGAGCGTAGTTCAGAATGGAGCTACGAAGTCAGGCAGTCCGAGGAACGCTTTAAGACCAAATACTTCCGGACACAGATTGGAGTGGCAAGAAAGTTCTCGCCACAGACGACACTGGCCGCACTTTTTGGGTATGATATCAGCGATCCAGAGCCGTATTTGGTTTATGCAGACTTCCATACTTATTGGCTGTCAGTGCAGAGTACGGTCGAGCTTGAGAGAAAGCTCAGGTTGGGATTGAAGACCAATTTCAACCTGAGAAGGGGGGAATTTCAGTATGATCGCTCTGGGTATGAGAGCTATTATTTTACCTCTTTGAAGCTCAGGGGCATCTATGACTTCACCGACAAACTCAGCCTAGGCCTTTTCTATTTCCACAACGAAGTGTTTGCAGATTTTTTCTATCCTCTCGATTCATTCAATGACTTCTCACCTGATGTGTTTGCTGTAGCGCATTGGGGAGTTGGGTGCTCGTATGAGTTCACCGATGAGCTAATAGCAGGCATAGAGTATCATTTTAGAGATTTCTCTCAACCTCATCCACACGATCCAGAGCATGCATTTTTGCATGTGTCTTTGAACCTTGGTTTAGACCTACAAGTTACAGAGTCTTGGTCTCTCCGAGGAGGATACATCATGACCGGTACTAACGTTAATCCAGTGACAGATTGGGGCGACAGATACAAATGTTTGTGGGATGCCTTAACTCTCGGTTCTGGATACCAGCTTTATAGATCGAGCTTGATTCTTGAGTTTTCGTATCAGTATGCTTTCAAGGAATTCGAGCCATGGTATAAAGGCTTGGAAATAGAGGCAAGAAGACATGTTTTGTCCACCTCCTTCAAAGTGTCACTCTAGTATATCAGGCTAGCTGCAGCCTTCCTGTCAAGGGCAGACAGGATGAGCCGGGAGCGGCTTGCTAGGTACCTACCCATACTCCGTTTTTCTTGACAAAACCACCAGAATCTAATATTTTCGGACAAGGAGATTCGAGGATTTTTTAGTCGCATAGGAACACATGTACAATATACTGAAAATGATAAGATTGGTCTTGACTACTCGAACATGCGCTCAGACTACGTCCAGTCGATAGAACTGACAAAGCAGAGCTGTATCAGATCGGCTCTGCTTTTTTGTTTTGCATAAAGGAAGGAAAGATGCCATGGCTGACAAGATGCTTGCAGTGATGAAAAACGAAAGGGCACCGGGGGCTGAGCTGGTAACCGTGGATATCCCAAACATTAAACCGGACGAGGTCCTGGTCAAGGTGAAAGCCACGTCCATCTGCGGAACCGATGTCCATATCTACAACTGGGACGAGTGGGCCGCCAGCCGGATAAAGCCGCCCATGATCTTCGGGCACGAGTTCGCAGGAGAAGTGGTGCAGGTGGGAGACCGGGTTAAGAGAATTCAAGTCGGAGACTACGTCTCCGCGGAAACCCATATCCCTTGTGGGCATTGCTTCCAGTGCCTGACCGGAAAGCAGCATATCTGTCAGAATCTGAAGATCCTGGGTGTGGATACCAACGGATGTTTTGCCGAGTACGTAGCAATTCCGGAAATCTGTGCGTGGAAGAACGACAAGAGCATTTCCTGGGAGATAGCTTCAGTTCAGGAGCCCTTCGGCAATGCCACCTATACCGTGATGGAGAGCGGAGTCTCTGCAAAGATCATAGCCATTCTGGGTGACGGACCCATCGCCTGTTTTGCAGCGGGTATCGCAAAAGCAGTGGGTGCCGCAAGGATATATGGGGTCGGAGAATTTCCCTACCGCGTGAACCTACTGAAGAAAATGGGCGCCGACGTTGCTCTGAGCATTCTCACTCATGATACGGTCAAGGAGATCGTGGATGCCACATCGGGCGAGGGAGTAGATGTGGTTCTGGAGATGACAGGAGTACAGTCTGCTATTGATAATGGGTTTAAGATTCTGAAAAAAGGAGGGACATTCGCTGCCTTTGGCATTCCTTCCTCCAGGATAGAGCTTGATCTCGCCAATGGCATTATATTTAAGGGCGCAAATATCATCGGAATAAACGGCAGGCTGATGTTTGACACCTGGTTTCAGTTGAGCAATCTGCTAAAGTACAAGAAGGTGGATATCTCTCCGGTGATAACCCACAAGTTGCCGTTGAAGGAGTTTCACAAGGGCATGGAGGCGGTGGTCTCTTCAAAAAAAGAGGTGGGAAAGGTCGTATTCTTCCCCGAAGCGCGCTGACAACTGTTACAAGGCAGTTGCTCTTGGGTTTTAACAAGAGTTTGTAGTTGCCCGATTTATTGGGCGGTTCTGATAAGCTCGATAAATCGAGCAACTACAGCTCGTGTTCGTCCCGGACGCCTCGTCCGTGACGAGAATGATAACGGTATCCGACGATGACGTCCCATACCAGCAAGAGGCTGATGTTCGACACGTGTCTCCAATTAAGCAATCTCCTCAAATGCAAAAAGGTGAACATCTCGCCGGTGATAACCCACATGCTGCCTTTGAAGGTTTTTCACGGAGGCATGGAGACCGTGATACCGATGAAGAAGGAAATGGGGAAGGTGGTGTCCTTTCCCAAGGCGAAGTGAATATGATTCGGGGTGCACAAGCTTCTAAGAACAAGGCGGAGAGTCCACCCAGCGGAGCCTTTGAAAGATTTTGAATATTTCCCCATTTTCGTTAAAGCTTTTTTCTGAACAGACTCACTTTCAAACCGGTTTTCATGCACAACGTATACATCCAACACGATGTATGATTGGTTCAGTCTACGTTTGGAGAACTTCCCCAAAAAGGAGAACGCAATGAAGTGTTTCGCTACTGGACTAGTAGCTTGCGCTTTGGTGCTTGTGGTCGTTGCAGGGTGTGGGAGAAAAGAAGCTGACAAAGTCTCTATCCAAATCAAGGGTTCGGACACCGAGGTTAATTTGGTCCAGAGGCTGGCAGAGACTTTCATGGAGAAGAACCCGGAGATATCCATGGCAGTCACAGGAGGGGGCTCCGGTGTCGGAATCGCCGCCCTTGTCGATAAGCGGACAGACATAGCAAATTCATCTCGAGCTATGAAGGATGAGGAGATGAGGCAGGCACAAGACAAAGATGTAAACCCTGTAGCCATCGTTTTTGCCTTGGACGGACTGGCTCTGATCACTCACCAAAGTCTTGGCATTGACCATTTGACTCTTGATGAAGTTGCCAAAATCTTTAAGGGAGAGATTACCAACTGGAAAGAGCTGGATGGGCCGGATCTGGCAATCTCACTGTATGGCAGACAGGCCAATTCGGGAACATATATCTATCTCAGAGATAAGGTGCTGAAAGGAGATTATGCTCCTCAGGCTCGCAGGATGAACGGAAATGCTCAAATCCTGGAAGCCGTTAGAACCGACAAGGCGGCGATTGGATATGTGGGTATCGGCTATGTGGTGGATGACAAAGGCGAGGTTATCTCGGGGATAAAAGTGTTAGATATGGTAAAAGATCCAGATTCATCCGCCGTGACGCCGTTGAAGCCGGAAAACGTGAAGTCGGGTCTCTATCCCCTTACCCGACCGCTCTACCAATATACCGACGGCAATCCCAAGGGAAAGCTTTTGGACTTCATACAATTCGAATTGAGCCAGGAGGGCCAATTGTTGGTCACAAAGGAAGGCTATTATCCCGTGACGCCTGAGTATATGGAGAGCAATCGAAGATCGGGAATAATCAAGTAGCGTAAGAGGAGGCAAATTGAGGAATTGGCTCATAATCGGATTGATTATCTTTTTCGGTCGGCTGACAACGGGCGTTTTTGCCAATGAGAACGGTGACTGGCAGCTGTGGAACACAGAAAGCATCGAAGGAGCCTTGGCTGAAGACTGGCAGGTGAAATTGGAGGAGGAGTTTCGCATTGGCGATGATGTGCAGGAACTGTATTATCATCATGCCGATGGTGGCCTAACCTACAAACTGACAGGTTTATTTCTTCTGGGTTTTAATTACCGCCAAATCTTCGAAAAGAGAAGTGGGGAATTCGAAGAGGAAAATCGACCGCACGTTAACGCAACCATCAAATGGAGATGGGAAGATTTGAGTTTCAAAGATAGGAGCAGGTTTGAATACCGTATCCGGGATGGGAAGAAAAACGTATGGAGATACAGGAATAAATTGAGTGGAACCTTGCCGCTAAAGATGACTGGGTTTGACATCCAACCCTATCTGGCAGATGAGGTTTTCATAGATTTGGACGAAGGGAAGTTCAGCCGCAACCGCCTGTACGCCGGCTTCGGAGCCGGGTTGATGAAACATCTGAAAGTTGACGTTTTCTATCTCTGGCAGACCAGCAAGAAAAAGGAGGATTGGATAGACTTCAATGTGATCGGCGTTAAGCTCGAGGTGAAACCCTAAGAATGAGTTTGACGAGACTCAAAGAGAAAGCAATACACCTCTTTTTCTTTGTAACGGGCGTTTCGGCAATTGTTATTCTTTTAGGAATCTTCTTGATGCTCGTCCTGAGGGGTGCGCAGACATTCAAGGATGTCGCCTTCTTCGACTTCCTGCTATCCGCCGAATGGAACCCTTCCGCTTACGGAGAACCTTCATACGGAATCCTATCCATGGTAGTTAGCACCTTTATGGTGACTTTGGGTGCTATAGTGATCGCCGTGCCCTTGGGTATTGGGGCCGCGGCTTACATTGCCGACGTGGCCACTCCTAAACTCAGAGAAAGTCTCAAGCCAATCGTAGAAATCCTGGCAGGGATTCCCTCCGTGGTCATAGGTTTTATCGGGATCGTATTGGTTGCACCCCTTATCGCCAAAACATTTGGCCTTACCAGCGGATTGAATGCGCTAAGCGGTTCCGTCCTTCTCGCAGTTATGTCCCTGCCCACCATCATAAGTATTTCGGAGGATGCAATAAGAGGGGTTCCCAAAGACTATAAAGAGGCATCTTATGCCCTTGGAGCAAACCGATGGACCACGCTCATCCGCGTGACCCTTCCGGCTGCCTTTTCCGGCATTGTTGCCTCAGTCATGCTGGGAATTGGCAGGGCCATCGGGGAGACGATGACGGTGTTGATGGTTACGGGGAATTCCTTGGCCATGCCCCGCAGCATTTTCGATTCCGTAAGAACCATGACCGCCACCATAGCCATAGAACTGGGAGAGGCTCCTTATGGTACGACTCACTACTATGCCCTATTCGCCGTGGCCACAGTTCTCTTTCTCATCAGCTTTGGAGTGAATCTGGTTGCGGAGTTAGTGACCGCCAAACGTCGAAGGGCGAGGGTATGAAACGGAGAAGATTAGATGAGGTGATGGGTTTCGGCATCCTGGGCCTGTCTGCCTTTATGGTTATCCTGATTCTGTGTATCATTATTCTTGATATCATCACCAAGGGAGCAACAGCTATCAGCCTGCGGTTCTTGGTGGATTTCCCAAAGGAGGGGATGACCCGGGGAGGGATATTTCCAGCCATCGTGGGGACTTTTCTGGTGACCATGATAACAGCACTTTTTTCAATCCCTGTGGGTGTATCCGCGGCCATCTACTTAAGCGAATATGCAAAAGAGGGGAGGCTCACTCGACTCATTCGCTCCGCTATCAGAAACCTTGCCGGGGTTCCTTCCATTGTCTACGGTCTGTTTGGTGTGGCCATCTTCGTGGGGGGCTTGCGCTTCGGCACCTCGGTGCTTTCAGCAGGGCTTACCCTGGGACTTTTAACCCTGCCTTGGGTGATTGCCACCTCGGAGGAGGCTTTAAGAACCGTACCCCAATCTTACAGGGAAGGGGCCCTGGCCTTGGGAGCAACCAGGTGGCAGAGCATTCGCTCCAACGTGCTTCCCCCTGCTTTTCCAGGAATCCTCACCGGGACTATTCTAGGGCTTTCCCGGGCTGCAGGAGAGACTGCACCCATCCTCTTTACCGGGGTCGCCTTCTACCTGCCCAAGCTGCCTGGTTCGATTTTCGATCAGTTTATGGCTCTCCCTTACCATCTATATGTCTTGTCCACACAACATCACGCCATAGAACAGGTCCGGCCTTTAGCCTATGGCACTGCCTTAGTGTTGATTGCCTTGATCCTTATGCTGAATTTATCAGCGATCATTCTGCGATACAGGCTGAGAAAGAAGCTTAATTGGTGACCATAATCGAGTCGGTGGTATGAATAAGATTGTGACAAAAGAGCTGAGCTTGTTCTACGGCGAGAAACAAATATTGAAAAAGATAGATTTGAAAATACCTCAAAACAATATCACCGCGGTCATTGGTCCCTCAGGATGTGGAAAGTCAAGCTTACTGAGGTGTATCAACAGACTGAATGATCTGATTCCTGAGTCAAAGACTGAGGGACAAATACTGTTTGATGGAACAGACATTTATTCAGCCCACACCGATGTGGTGGAGCTCAGGCGCAACATAGGAATGGTCTTCCAAAAGCCCAACCCATTTCCCAAGTCAATCTACGACAACATAGCGTATGGCTTGCGAATAGGCGGCCTTAGAGACCGAGGGAAGATCTCCGAGATAGTGAGGAAAAGCTTAAAGGACAGCGGCCTCTGGGAAGAGGTGGAAGATCGGCTTGACACCTCTGCCATGGAGCTCTCCGGCGGGCAGCAGCAAAGATTGTGTATTGCCAGAGCCCTGGCTGTCCAGCCGCAAGTCATCTTGATGGACGAACCGTGTTCGGCCTTAGACCCTGCAGGGACGTTCAAGATAGAAGAACTAATGATGGAATTGAAAGAACGGTATACCATCATCATAGTCACTCATAATATGCAGCAGGCCGCCCGGGTGTCGGCCTTCACCGGATTCCTTTACCTAGGACAGCTTATCGAGTTTGGCGATACAAACCAGATATTTACCAGACCACAAGAGAAACTAACCGAAAATTACATAAGCGGTCGTTTTGGATAAGATCGGGAAGGGGTGAACAAATATGGCGAGAGAGACTTTCGAAGAGAATATGAAAGAGTTGGAGCAAGAACTTGCCGGCATGGGCGAGATGGTCATAAGAGCTGTAAATCGCGCGGTTGAGGCGCTGAAGTCCCGTGATAAGGATGAGGCCGCCAGAATCGTCTCTGATGACCTGCTGATCAATAAGAAGCGATGGGACATTGAGGAAAAGTGTATTAACCTGATCGCCACCCAACAGCCCGTGGCTACCGACCTGCGGGAAATCATCGTCCTTCTTAACATCATTACCGACTTAGAGAGGATAGGCGATCATGCAGAGGGGATTGCCAAGATAGTCATCATGCTGGGAGACGAGCCGCTGGTGAAGCCCTTGGTTGAGATTCCTCGAATGGCTGAGAAAACAGCTGATATGATCAAAAGGAGCCTGGAGGCGTTTGCAGAACGGGACGCAAAAACCGCAAGGACGATCTGTGAGCAGGATGATGAGGTAGACAAGCTCTACGATCAAGTGTATCGCGAGCTTCTGACCTCTATGATCGAAGATCCCAGGACCATTACCCGGGCCACTTATCTGATGTGGGCAGCTCACAACCTAGAAAGGATTGCCGATCGGGTGACCAACATCTGTGAGCGCACCGTTTTTCTGGTTACAGGTACCATGGAAGAGGTCGGCGTGTCCAAATATTAGGAACGGCCGCACAGAAGCATCTGCCAAAACGGAGCATAGTTGTTATTTTAGATTGAGTTATGGTCAAGGGGCGTGCTTGCCAGGCATGGGCGCCTCGTCCGTGATGCAGGTTGTAACGGTATCGGACGAGGGAGACCGATGCCAATGGAGGAGCTGTCAACGGATGCAACGGATCAAACGGATACGTCGCCGGAGGGGAGAGGCGGCTGCATTTGCTGCGGACTGCGGATGGATGTGATGGGTTGCATCAGTTTAATGCGTTGACCGGTTTGACTTTTTTTAGAGCTGTCAAACGACGTCGGAGATTTCGATTCAAGGATAATGCGGTGAAGGGTTGAACAACAAAGGAGTTTTGCAGGATGAGCAAGATCGGGTGAGTTTGCAGTTGCCCAATTCATTGGGCGGTTTTGGGCTCGATGAATGGAGCAACTACATTGTCGTTGGCCCGGTTATGTGAGGCTGCCCAACACACATTGTCCGTTGATTGGAGTCACGTAATATCAAGGAGTAGCTGCTAATGAGCAACATCGGTTCTTACGAGAAACGGGTCAAGGATTTTGACTGGTCCGTTGCCGAGAGGGAGCTTGAATACAAAGAAGGAGATCCAATCAATGTGGGGTACCATTGTTCTGACAGAAATTGCGAGCTGGGCCTGGGCAAGAAGCTGGCCATGATCTGGGAAGGCTTCTCAGGCGAGGTCAAGAAGTTCACCTTTGAAGATCTGAAAGTACATTCCAACTCATTTGCCCATCTGGTCAGCAAGCGACTGGGGCTAAAAGCCGGCGACCGCATCGTGATCTTCATGGACAAAATCCCCGAGCTTTATTTCGCATTCTTGGGAATCTTGAAGACGGGGGGAATCGTGGTTCCCTTGTTTTCGGCCTTTGGAGAGGAATCACTCCTTACCAGGCTCCAGAGCAGCGGAGCTTCCGCCGTCTTGACCACCAGGAAGCTTTTGCCCAGGATAAGAAAGATCAAAGAGAAGTTGCCGGCCTTGAAGCACGTGGTGATCATGACTGAGGACGAAAGCATTCCGGTCAAGGAACGGGAGATGGCATTTTCCTACAGCAAAGCTCCCCGTATCGAATCATTTGAATGCTTTCCCTCGACTCCGGAGACACCGTCAGTGCTTCACTATACTTCCGGGACCACCGGGCAACCCAAAGGGGCACTTCATGTTCATAACTCCATCTTCTCTCAGTATCTGACCACCAAATGGGTTCTGGATTTGAGCCCGGATGATATCTACTGGTGCACTGCCGATCCGGGTTGGGTCACTGGCACGTCTTACGGCATCGTCGGTCCCTGGAGTTTGGGCATAACCCAGGTCGTGTTGGATGCAGGTTTTGTGCCGGAGAAATGGTATGAACTCATCCAGAAGCATAGGATAACGGTCTGGTACTCTGCTCCAACTGCCATTCGAATGTTGATGAAGGCGGGCAAGGAAATTGTCAGGAAATATGATCTTTCCTCTCTCAGACATCTATGCTCGGTTGGCGAGCCCTTGAATCCTGAAGCTGTAATCTGGTCAGAGGAGGTCTACGGCCTGCCCTTCCACGACACTTGGTGGCAGACAGAGACCGGATGCATCTTGGTCTCAAACTATCCCGGTATGGAGATCAAACCGGGATCTATGGGCAAGCCTTTTCCTGGCGTTGCCGCCACCGTTCTGGATCACGAATTCCAGCCCATAACCGAGAAGAACAAGCCGGGGCTTTTGGCCCTCAGACCGCCCTGGCCTTCTATGTTCCGAACTTACTGGAATAATCCGGGCGTCTATGAGAGCAAATTCAAGAATGGCTGGTACATAACCGGAGACAGGTCAAGCATTGACGAAGATGGCTATTTCTGGTTCATGGGGCGGGACGACGACGTCATCAACACCGCCGGCCATCTGGTCGGTCCCTTCGAGATAGAATCCGCACTGCTGGAGCACGAAGCGGTGGCTGAATCCGCTGCTGTGGGGAAGCCGGATCCCATAAACATGGAGGTGGTCAAGGCTTTCGTAGCTCTGAAACCCGGCTTTGAGGCAAGCGGTGATCTTGAGCTTCAGATAATGAACTTCATCCGGAAGAAACTATCGTCCATAGCCATGCCCCAGGAGATCGAGTTCGTCGACTCTCTGCCTAAGACCCGAAGTGGCAAGATCATGCGAAGGGTTCTGCGTGCCCAGGAAAGGGGGGAGCCGGTGGGCGACCTTTCGACTTTGGAGAATGACTAAGACCTGGAAGCCGGTTTATCGGTGTCGAAGCTCGTATCGAGGCTCGGCTTTCGAGTCTCGAGTTTCGTTACGAGCATCGTCAACAGAAGGATGCTTACCAGAGGGACGTTGCCATAATCTGTCATTGCGAGTCCCGCCTCCGGCGGGACGAAGCAATCTCCTGAATTAGTTGGAAAGCAAAGCGATTGCTTCGTCGCTTCGCTGTCCGCAATGGCGGAAAACTTAGCATACCTTCTGAGAGGTATACCGCCTAACGGTGGCAACTTCAACCTTAATTGAATGTGACCGGATTTGGATTAATCAGAAAGTGGTTTTATTGATGCAGCCTTGAGAATCTGATAAGGAGGATTTCAATGAAAGAGGAACTGATCGATTACATCATGAAGGAGTTTGTGGAAGATCCGGACGAGGAGATCGACGAGAGTACTCCTCTCATATCCTCAGGATTGATCGATTCTCTCTCCATCGTGTCTTTGGTAGCGTTCATAGATAAGAAATTTGGGGTGAAAATCCCGGACGAGAAGGGAACGGTGGAGAATTTCGAGACGGTAACGAAAATCATTGACATAATAAGCGAGTTCAAGAAGTAAGGCTGCTTTGTTCCCTGCGGCGGTTTCGTGCATGAGGTTAGGTCTTTGTCACGGCAAAGCGGGATTCAGCACGATTGACTTCCCGGGGTGAAGAGACTTTGCACTAGGAGGTAATCATGGCTTACACAAAGGCGAAGGAATTCTATCAGACGGAGTTAAAAAGCATCAAGGATGGCGGGCTTTTCAAAGAGGAGCGCTACATCCACACTGCTCAAGGTGCGGATGTGGAAGTGGAATACCCGGACGGAGCGCCGGTCAAAAAAGTCATCAACTTCTGTGCCAACAACTATCTGGGGCTCTCCAGCCATCCTCATGTGATGGAAGCTGCCCGAAAGGGACTGGATGACCGCGGCTACGGCATGTCCTCGGTTAGATTCATTTGCGGCACCCAGGATATACACCGGGAGCTGGAGCACAAGCTCACCAGGTTCTTGGGCACCGAAGACACCATACTCTTTGCCTCCTGCATGGATGCCAATGCAGCCATTTTCGAAGTGCTTTTAGGGAAGGATGATGCCATTATCGCCGACCGGCTGGTTCATGCCTCTATAGTGGATGGTATGAAACTCTGCGACGCTCAGCAATTCAATTACAAACACTCCGATATGGCGCATCTGGAGGAGAAGCTGCAGGAAGCCAAAGAGGCCCGGTTCCGCATGATCGTCACCGACGGGGTCTTCTCCATGGATGGGGATATTGCCAAACTGGACCAGATTTGTGACCTGGCAGACAAATACGACGCTATGGTCTGCGCGGACGATTCCCACGCCACAGGTTTCGTGGGAAAAACCGGCAGGGGCACCCATGAGCATTGCGGCGTTCTGGGAAGAATCGACGCTCTCACTACCACCCTGGGCAAGGCTCTGGGCGGAGCATCCGGCGGATGTGTAAGTGGCCGCAGAGAAATCGTAGAGATGCTCAGACAACGCGGCAGACCATATCTGTTCTCCAACACGGTGGCGCCGGTGATCGTCTCCGCCTCCATAAAGGTGCTCGATCTGATATCCGAAACCACGGAGAGGCGAGACAAGCTGGAGAAAAACACCCTCTACTTCCGAAAGAAGTTGACCGAAGCGGGCTTTGACATCAAAGAGGGAATTCATCCCATCGTCCCCATCATGCTCTACAACGCCAAATTAGCTCAGGACTTTGCCAGGGATCTCTATTACGAGGGCGTATACGTGATTGGGTTTTTCTATCCTGTCGTCGCCCGTGGACAGGCACGTATTCGCGTGCAGATCTCTGCCGATCATGAGATGGAGCATCTGGATAAAGCCATCCAGTCCTTCACCAAGATCGGCAAGAAGTATGACATACTGGGGAAGAAGAAAAAGGAAATCGTGGGCATGTACGGGCTCTAGCTCAGCATAAGCCTGGAGGCAGCCTTAAACGCTTTTGCGGGGAGGTAATCCGCAGAAGCCGCGAGCCTTTGCCCTATCTAGACATTTGTCTTCCCGGGCAAGGGAGGTAAAGTATAAGTTGCCGAACGTGACGAAAGAAGGTCAACTCCATCTATTTTGGGTGAAATTTGACCTTTACAAATAGGAATGATGGCGTATATTATGATTGACAGGGTTGATCCCTAACAGTAACGTTGAGTTCTTTCTAAGTCTTTCGATCGACCTGGGTTAGTTTTACTTGAAGAAAACCTTGCGCATGACTCAAAACCTTACCGAGGAGTTCCCATGCGATTCAGCAAACTGATTGCTCTCGCTTTAACCGTCGTCGGTTTGATAATCTGGGGTTCCAACGTGGCATGTGGTTCGCCGGTCTTGGTGAAGCTGGAGCTGGCCAATGAACTCGACTATCAGAAGGCAAACCAGCTTAACGTGGCAGTTTACCACAAGTTCCCCACGGAAACTGGACAGCCTCATCTGGTCATAGCCGAATTCGAGAAATCAAATCTGGCCGCTTTGGACAATGCCGGCTTGCCCTACCAAGTCGTAGACGAGGATCCATGGAGCGAGAGTTATTATCTAATTTCGGAGAGCCAGAGGACCGAAAGCGTAAGTTTATCTGAGTACGGCGAGATTCTGGTTAGTACGGGGAAGTCGTACTTCATGAAGATCTCCGACGAGAGTGCCAGATCTCTTGCAGCTAAGGGTTATTATATTGTCAAGGTTTTTCGCCGTCCACTTCCTTTGAAGTACAAACCGACGACCGAAAGTTCGCCCAAGGGGCATTCCTATTACCCCGAGATTGACAGTCTCCTTTCATTGATTTCCCAGGATTCGCTGTATGCCTGGACTCTGAGACTTCAAAATTTCCAGACAAGATACTCCTACTCAGACTCGATAATCAGAGCCCGAAATTGGATATTCAACCAGTTTCTGAGCTTCGACATCGACAGTCTGTGGCTTCATTACTACTATGACGACTCACCCCAGTGGAACGTGGTTGCCACTGTGGTGGGGACGGCCAGGCCGGACAAGGTGATAGTCGTCGGCGGGCACTATGATTCGGTGGTTTACGGAGCGGGAACTAATCCGTATATTTGGGCTCCCGGGGCAGATGACAACGGAACGGGCACCGTTGCGACCCTCGAAATGGCAAGGATAATCGCCCGGAATCCCCTGCCGGTCACGGTCATGTTCGTCCCGTTTGCTCAGGAGGAACAAGGGCTTATCGGGAGTTGGTACTTCGCTCATTGGCTCTATTATCATTACGCTGATGTCCATCTGATGATCAACTCCGACATGATCGCACACAGCGTCGACTCTTATCAGGATGTGATAATCTACGGCGCCTCGAGTGCCATGGATTTCATAAGTACCATGATGGACATGGCAAATACCTATACTTATCTTCATCCCTCTTACGGTGGCCAATCCTCGGGCAGCGATCATTATTCCTTTTACCAGTGGGGATATGACGCGGTTTTTGCGGCAGAGGGCGATTTCTTCTACAACGGCTGGCATGAGAATTATGACGTGGTGGACAGCTTGGACTTCTCTTACATGAAGGAGGTGGTCAAGATGTGTCTTGCCACCCTTTACACCGAGGCCCGATCCATTGGCTACATTGTAGGCGATCCCACGTGGAACGGAAGCATAGATGCCGGAGACGTGGTATTTTTGCTTAGCTATCTCTTCCGGTCAGGCCCTGCTCCTGATCCTCTGGAGACCGGCGACGTCACCTGTGATGGTCAGGTTAACGCAGAAGACGTTGTCTTTCTCATAGACTACCTTTTCAGAGGCGGCAACCCACCTCCGTCTTCGTGCTGAGTTTGATCTGTCCTCTTCCCTCCCACCGCTCGGTGGGAGGGATTTTTTTAATACCTTTACAGAACTACTCTTACAGCGTATATTGTCACAAAAGCTCACAGAGGAGATTTTGTATGGAGAAGGTGCTTGTGATAAACAGCGAGAAAATGGGACAGGGAGGCGCACAATTGGGCGCCCGTCTGATGAAGAATTTTCTGAATAGACTGATCGAGACCGAACTCAAGCCCAAGACGGTGGTACTTTACAATTCCGGCGTGAGGTTAGCCTCCAAAGGCTCGCCGGTTCTGGAAAGCCTGCACTCCCTGGAGAATCTTGGAGTGGAGATAATCTGCTGCGGTACCTGTGTCAATTATTATGGCTTGGCTGACCGGATGGAAGCGGGCAGGGTGACCAGTATGCCGGAGATCGTCAAGGTGTTAACTCAGGCAAGAGAAACGGTTACCATATGAGTGATTTATCCAGAAGAGAGTTCTTTGACAAGGAGGCCCGCGGGTGGGATGGTCGATATCACCAGGATGATGAGTCAGAGATTCGAAAGCTGGTGGAAAGATTTGACCTAAGACCTGGAGACCGGATTCTGGACGTGGGGACAGGTAACGGGTTTTTGCTTCCTCATCTCTTGAGGAGAGCCGGAGATACAGGAAAAATCGTTGCATTGGATTTTTCCTGGAATATGATCTGTGAAGCTGCCGAGATTGGAAAAACCGAGAAGGTCCTTTTTGTCAATGCTTCCGTGGAGAACCTGCCGATCAAGGATCAAACCATCGATTGTGTGACGTGTTTGGCCACGTTTGCACATGTAAGTGGGAAGAGAGAAGCCATAAGTGAGGCGGCACGAGTTCTTAAGAAGAACGGCAGGCTTTACATAACGCATCCGATGGGGAAGGAGGAGTTAGCAGAACACCATAGACAGGTCGGGGAGCCGGTCCGGAACGATACGTTACCCCCCGACTCAGAGATGATAGAGATGATGAAGGAGTCGGGATTGAAGGATGTTGAAATCATTGACCAGCATGATCTCTACTTAGCCAGCGCGAGAAAGTGAATTGGAGAAGATAGTAATGTTGGGTCTTCGGTTGCCGATTGGCAGATTGCAGTTGCCCGTCGGCTGGTAGCTGTCTTTGGATAATAGAAATGATCAAGCTGACCAGCAGGGAAATAACCCTGACCGCCCTTTTCGTCACTCTCGGGGTAGCCCTTCCCATCGTTTTCCATCAGATGGCTCTGGCCGGGAGGATATTTTCGCCCATGCACATTCCGGTTTTCCTGGCAGGGATATTTGTCGGTCCCCTCAGCGGATTAATCGTGGGACTGGTTTGCCCGGCCATGAGTTTCTTGCTTACTGGCATGCCCCCTCCCTATGCAGTTCCGCTGATGAGTTTGGAATTGCCGGTCTACGGTATTTCCATCGGAATCCTGATAAGGATGGTCAAGTTCCCGATTCTCTCGCTTCTGTTGGCCATGGTTCTTGGCCGCCTAGCCTTTGGCCTGGGGCTTNNATGTTTCTGTCCCTGCCTTATGGTCCGGAAGAGTTCGTAAAGGTTTCGGTGGTCACCGGACTCCCAGGAATTGCCCTCCAGCTTATCCTGATACCTCTCCTGCTGGAGGCGATGCAGTTGGCTAAGAAATAGCCCTTTTGCCTCTTGCTTCCCGCCTTATAAGGGGATTCTTGCCCATTGACAGTAACCTGCCTCTGGACACTTACACAATTCAAGTTGAGTTTTTCTATTTTGTGCCGATCTTAACAGAGGAACCGCTTTATGATCTACGACGAAATGAATGTATCTGAAAAAGACTCAATGCAGAGTCGAAAGCCCCGCTGGCTGCTGCCCATGCTGACGCTAGGGGTGGTCGGTGTGGTCACAGCCTCGGTGGTGGTGGTGGTTTTCTTCTACTCTGATCTTCAACAGCTTTACGAGGAACACGCAGAGGTCTACCTCTTCAACTTTCTGCTTTTGGGATTTGTGATCCTTGCCTTGGTCTTAGTGGCGTACCTGACCCTAAAAGAGTTAGGTTCCAAGAAGCTTAGAACGGACCTGCAACGACAGAAGATCACCTCTCAGTTGTTGGAGAGGCGGGTGACAGAACTGGAGGCGGTACGCGAGTTGACCAGTCTGGTTAACTCGGAGATGGCGCTTTCTGAGATTCTGGATAATATATGCAGCAAAGCCTTGAGAACCCTGGGCGCAGATCAGTCCTCCCTTTTTCTCTATGATCCTGAAATAGGCAAACTCCGGTGCCTCTCGCTGTCCGGTCCACAAAACGATCTTGTGAAGAACGCAGTGGTGGAGGTTGGCAAAAGCATTGCCGGATGGGTAATCAAACACGGTAAGCCACTATATTTGGACCGGGATATCGACGAAGGCAGGTTCAATGGATTGGTCAACGAGGACAAAAAGATCTCTTCAAGTCTGTGTCTCCCGTTGATGGTGAAAAACGAAACCAGAGGAGTCTTGAACCTCACTCTTTTTGACAACAATAGGAAATTCACCCAATCTGATGTCAAGCTGGCCTCCATTTATGCTGAAAACGCCGCCATTGCCATAGACAAGACAGGTCTTTACGAAAAGCTGAAGAAGCAGACAAAGACCATGAAAAACGTCATTAACGAGCTCAAAGCTACTCAGGATCGCTCTGTCGACCGGGAAACCTTAAGGGCGCTGAGCAATTTGGCCACCGGCATGGCACATCATTTCAGTACCACTCTAGTGGCGATTTTAGAGAAGATTCAATTTGTGCTAAAAGAGATAGAGGGAGCATCCATTCCTGAGAATGCTAAGCGGAATGTGCTGAGACTGTTAAGAATGACAGAGCAACTAGCGGCCAGCGGATCAGAAACAGCCAAACACATCAGGACATTTGCCGGTACGTTTCAGGAAGGCTCGGCGAAGCCGTTTGAAGAGTTGGACATAAACGCCATCGTGTGCGAAGCAGTGGAGGAGACCAGGCCCAAGTGGAAAGATGGGGCACAACTTGCAGGCATTGGGATAGAAGTGCGCACCGATTTAAAAGAAGTCTCCAATCCGCTGGGAAATCGGTCGGAGATGAAAGACGTACTGACCAGCATGATATACAACTCCATCGAAGCCCTGCCTAACGGGGGAGAGATAAGGATCGTCACCCGCATGCGTGACGATGAAGTGGAGATCAAGATAATCGATGAGGGCACGGGTATGAGCGAACAGGTCAAGGCTAGAATCTTCGAGCCCTTCTTCAGCACCAAGTACAGGGAGGAAGAGGGACGGGGCATAGGCTTGAGTGTGGCCCAGGACATCATTTCGCGGCACAACGGCAGAATAGAGGTGGAAAGCCAGCCCGATGCGGGCTCCACTTTCATCATCACCCTTCCGGCCCGGGGCGGTAAGAAGGCTGAAGTGAGAAGCGAAACCCAGGCCGTCACCCCGGCAGCCATGTGAATTCACCAAAACTTGAAAAGGTTGCTCAAATACTGCACAGCAACCGCTCAATTCGTTCCTACCGGGAGAAAAAGCTCCAGTTCACACGCCGCATCTTTCGGGATTCATTCTCAGAACTGTCGGTCTGATTTCAATTAATCCGACGGCTCCGCCTGCCGATTAGTATTAGAGAACCATTCTGTCTTCATGGGGTCAAAATGGATACGTTTGAAAAAGAGCTGGCCAAGATTCAGAGACGAGACTGGCAAATGTGGATCCTCATGCTCACGGTGTTCCTTATCTTTGCTGCCTTCATCGTCCTGGTGATCTTTTACTCTGACCTGCAGCACCTTTACGAAGAACAGATTGATGTGCGCATGTTCAATTTTCTGCTCTTGGGATTTGTGGCCCTGTCCTTGCTTTTTATTGGCTACGTGGTGCTAAAGGAGATGGCCATAAAGAAGCTTCAAAGAGATCTGATGGTCCAGCAGTTAGATTCTCAAGCACTCCAGAGACGTATGACCGGACTGCAGGCGGTGCAGGAGCTGACGAGCGTGGTCAACTCGGAGATGATGCTGTCGGAGGTGTTCGACACCATAACCGAGAAAGCAATTCATACACTGGATGCGGATCAGTGTTCACTTTTTCTCTATGATCCGGAAATAGGCAAACTGCGTTGTGTCTCGGTGAGGGGGCCCAGAAGCGACCGGGTTAAGGAGGCCATAATAGAGGCGGGGAAAAGCGTAGCCGGATGGGTGCTGGAACACGGTCAGCCTTTGTTCCTGAATGGAGAACCCAAGGACAGTCAATTTCGTGAATTCGTAAAAAAAGACAAGAAGATCACATCCAGCCTGTGTCTCCCCCTCAAGCTCAGAGAGGAGACCAAGGGCGTTCTGAATGTGAGCATATTTGAAGACCGCAGAAGATTCAGCGAAGCTGATCTGAGGCTTGCCTTGAGATTTGCTGAGCAAGCAGTGGTCGCGATTGACAAGGCTGGGCTTTACGAAAAGCTGAAGAAACAGACCATGACCCTCAAAAACATTATCAAGGAGATGAAAGCCACGCAAGGTCAATTCGTAGAGCCGGGCACGCTCAGAGCTTTGAGCAACTTAGCCAGCGGGATGGCGGACGATTTCAATGGCACCTTGAGTACCATTCTGGAAAAGACTCAATTCGTCCTAGAAGAGTTGAGGGGAATGTCGATTCCGACGAATGGTAAAGGGCAGAACCCGGTGGACTGCTTAAAAGCGATAGAACAGCTGGCAGCCACCGGCATGGAGACGGCGAAAAACGTTCAGGCCTTCGCCAGCACGTTTCAGGTAGGGCCGGAGAAGGACTCACAGGAGCTGGATATAAACGAGATCGTACGGGAGGTGGTGGAGCTGACCAGGCCCAAATGGGAGGAGGAGGCCGGGGTCAGAGGAATTCGAATAGAGCTGCAGGCAGATTTAAGAAAGCTATCAAAAGTCGTGGGCAATCCCACGGAGATAAAGGATGTGCTGACCAGTATAATATATAACTCCATTGATGCTTTGCCTGACGGGGGGAACATAGCAATCACCACCAGAATGCATGATGATAGAGTCGAGATTCAAGTGACAGACAACGGGATAGGGATGAGCGACGAGGTAAAGAGGAGAGTATTCGAGCCGTTCTTCACTACCAAGACGGAAGCGGGACACGGTATAGGTTTAAGCGTCGCGCATGGCATCATCTCCCGACACAATGGGCACATGTCGGTGGAAAGTCGGCCGGAAGAGGGCACCACCATTACCGTCACCCTTCCGGTTGGCGGGAAGCCGCCAACGCAAAGAGAGAAACCAACACAACCCGCCGGAGCAAGACAAGCACAGAAGCTGGTGGTTCCCCAATCCAGGTGAACCATTGATCCCCAAAGCGACACATAGTGACCCGCTAATCCCCTTCCAATAAGAGTGACCTCCGTTGTATCTTCCGGGCAAGGGCTCAAGAACGCACCGGGCAAAGACGTGTGCCCTCACCAGGCATGCGACCAGGTATAGCAATGGTCTGTTGAACAGCTTGTACTCCGCTTCCAACATCCAAACTCTACTCGTAGCGAATGGCCTCGACGGGCGAAAGATGGGCGGCTCTGCGGGCAGGATAGACCGTAGCCAAAAAGGTGAGGGCCATGGCGGCAAAAGCCACCAATATGAAATCGAGTGGACGCATGTCCACGGGAAGAGAGGAGATGAAGTATATTTCCGGAGGGAGAGAGATTATGTCGAAAGTTCTCTGAATCCAGCATAGAAGGTAACCGAAAAGGCTTCCCAATGCCACGCCCACCGCACCCACCACCACGCCCTCAAACATAAAGATCCGCATGATGCTCGGATTGGTGCTGCCCATCGACTTCAGAATGCCGATATCCTTTCTCTTTTCTATGACCACCATGATAAGCGTGCTTATGATGTTGAAGGCGGCGACAGCCACGATCAAGCTAAGCACTATGAACATGGCGTATTTCTCTAACTGCATCCAGGAGAACAGGTTTTTGTGCATGTGCATCCAGTCTAAGGCATAATAGTGATAGCCCAGTTTCTCTTCCAACCGCTTTGCCACTTTCTCCGCTTGGTAAAGATTGTCTAACTTGACGTGAAGTCCGGTCACCCGTTCTCCCATGTTAAAAAGCTTCTGCGCGGTAGAAATGGAGATGTAGGCCAAAGAAGCGTCATATTCATACATTCCAGTCTCAAATATCCCTTTTAGCTCGAGCTTGGAGGCTCTGGGCTGACTCCACCCGGTAGTCAAAGAGCCCTCCTTCAGGCTGAACAGAACCACATTATCGCCCAGCTCCACATCCAGTCGATCGGCGAGCGTGGCGCCCAGTAAGATTCCGGAAAGCTCGTCTCCCTCCAATTCTAAATTTCCTTGACTTAGATTGCGCTCTAAGTCGGTTACGAGTCTCTCTTTTTCGGGGTCGATGCCTCTTACCACTATCCCGTCGCTGCTGGTTTTGGAAGCGATCGCGGCTTTGTAGTAGATGTATGGCGCCACATTTACCACGTGCTTTACTTCCTTGACCTGGGGAATCAACTCTTCGTGGTTCTCGATGCCTTCCTCGTAGGTGGAAAACACGCTGACGTGCGCTGTTGTGCCGATAATGCGCGAACGAACTTCCTTTTCGAATCCGTTCATCATGGAGAGAATGAAATCCAGAGCGGTTACCCCAATCAGGATACCACCCACAGAGATCAAGGTGATCACGGAGACGAACTTAGTCTTCCGCTTGGAGCGGAGGTAGCGTTTGGCTATGAAGAACTCGTAAGACACGATACAAATTCAAAAATAAAAATGAAAAATTCAAAGGTACAATTCAAAATGCAAAATTATGCCTTCCGTTTTCCTTTGAGGGTCAAGATGCTTGAGGGGAGGATGTTCGCCAATTCAGTCGGCTTTGAATTTTGAACTGCAACTCTGCATTTTGCTCTTTACATTTTGAATTTCACTCTTCCGGCCTCATTTGCGGAAAGAAAATCACCTCTCTGATCGAGTGGGTATTTGTCAACACCATGACCAGCCTGTCTATGCCAAAACCGAGCCCGCCGGTAGGGGGCATGCCGTATTCCAGTGCCCGGATGAAATCCTCATCCAGCAGCTGTGCGTCCTCTTCGCCTCTCTTGGCAAGCTCTGCCTGCTGGCGGAACCTTTCCCTCTGATCGCCAGGATCATTCAGCTCGGAGAAGGCATTGCCCATCTCACATCCGCCTACGAATAGCTCGAATCTTTCGGTCAAGCCCTGCTTTTCTCTGTGATATTTGGCCAAAGGTGACATCTCTACGGGGTATTCGGTTATGAACGTGGGTTGAATCAGTTTCGGTTGAACCTGAGTCTCAAAGATAGCTTCAATGAGTTTGCCCTTGGGTCGGTTGAGGTCTTCCTTCACGTTTAGACCTTCTGCCGCCGTTCTGACCTGTTCTTCGCTCTTACCCGCCAAATCCACGCCGGCATGTTCTTTGATTGCCTCCAGCATGGGAATTCTTTCCCAAGGAGGAGTCAGATCTATGCGGTTACCTTCGAACTCGAACTGGTTTGTGCCCAGGACCTTTGTCACGGCATAATTCAACAGGCTTTCGTAGAGTTGCATTATGTCGTTGTAATCAGCATACGCTTGATATAGCTCCAGCATGGTGAACTCGGGATTGTGATTTCGGTCCATCCCCTCGTTCCTGAAGACCTTGCATATCTCGTAGACTTTTTCAAATCCGCCCACAATCAGCCTTTTCAGATATAGCTCATCCGCGATACGCAGATAAAGATTGATGTCCAAGGTATTGTGGTGGGTCACGAATGGTCTTGCAAAAGCACCACCGTAAAGCGGTTGGAGAGTGGGAGTTTCCACCTCTACAAATCCGAGATCATCCAAAAACTCTCTTAAGGCTTTGATCAGCTCGGTCCGAAGCAGGAAAATTTTCTTGACATCGTCATTCACAATCAGGTCGACATATCTCTGCCTGTATCGTAGCTCCTTATCTTGAAGCCCATGCCATTTCTCTGGAAGTGGCCTTAAGGATTTGCTGAGAATCTGGAAGTCGGTCACTCTGACAGTGATCTCGCCGGTTTTGGTCTTGAAGACCTTTCCTGTCACTCCCAGGAAGTCTCCCAGGTCGAAAAGGTCGAATAGCCTGAATTTGTCCTTTCCCACCTCATCCTGCTTGAGATAGATTTGTATCCTGCCTTCACCATCCTTGAGGTGGGCGAACAAAGTCTTACCGTGAGGCCGCAGTGCGATGATCCTTCCGGCAATCCTGACCTCGCCTCCTTCTCCCTCCAGCTCCTCGAAACTCTCGATTATCTCAGACGACAGGTGCGTCCTCTTGAAGGCATAAGGATACGGGTTGATGTTCTTTTCTTTTAGTTTCTGTAGCTTCTCTTTCCTGTGCCGGATGAGATCGCTTTCCTGTTCCATTTACCCCTCTCCCTTAGAGTTACGCAGCCCGAGGGCTGCGGCCAGGATTCGCCAATGCAAGGACCCGTAGCCGCCCTTGCTTGGGCGGGGCGCCGAATTCAACACAGCGCAATATAATCCCCAGTTTTTTGGGTGTCAAGAAAAAGCTGGGTTTGCATTTGTGTAGGGGCAGGATTCATCCTGCCCGGGTTAACTTCCGGCAGGGCAGGGTGGTATCGATCGGTGGATGAGTCGGGCTCCCAGCCAATAGAAGAATGGCGCAGGTCTCGGGGACGACCTGCGCCATCGTTCTCACTCGGCTCAGAACCTCAACCAGAACCGATCGTTTTCTTCCCGCCAGCTATTTCAACAGACGATCAAGGATGAAGACGTAGGAGCGAGCGAAATCTTCTATCAGGAATTTTTTCTGGCTTCCACCGTGCCCGGATTCGGTCTGCTCGAAGTAGAGCACATCCTTGCCCAGCTCTTTGAGGACATAGCTGAACCGGCGAGGATCACCGGGGAAGACACG
>JABAOF010008434.1_pt1 | contig 30480 bp, 21 predicted proteins | sample 7062171 | NCBI WGS metagenome assembly JABAOF01 (sample SAMN14538628, study PRJNA623070) | marine sediment metagenome | biome: marine biome [ENVO:00000428]; feature: marine pelagic biome [ENVO:01000023]; material: deep marine sediment [ENVO:00002113] | place: India: Gulf of Khambhat ...
TTTTTATATTAGACAAAGTAGGCGAAATCGCTAGAGCCACAGCCACAGAAGCGGAATTTATGACTAAATTCTATGCAAGCTTCTATAACATCCAGAATCTCTTCGCCATGTTCGTCCAGCTGTTTGTCGTATCTCGGGTTTTTAAATGGTTTGGAGTTAGGGTGGCGATCTTCATCCTTCCAGTACTTGCCCTGGGAGGATATTTCTTTGTGAGCCTTGGAGCGGCTCTGGTGTTGGTAAAATGGGTTAAAGCTTTGGAAAATGGTGCTGATTACTCGCTTGTGAACACAGCCCGGCATTCTCTCTTCCTGATCACTACAAGGGAAGAAAAATACAAGGCCCAGGCCGTGACAAAAACCTTCTTCCATCGAGCAGGCGATGTGTTGGCTGCCGTGTTTGTTTTCTCGTGTACAACTTTTCTAGCTTTTTTTTCTGTCGAAAATGTGGCGATGGTCAATGTTGTTCTGGTTCTGATCTGGATAATTATTTGCATTTTAATATTCAAGAAACATAAAGAATTATCAGCCAAAAGAAAAGAGCATGTAGAATATATGAAAACTGATCAAAAGTAGGCAGGCCAGGCAAGCAAGATTAGCGCAGGTCTTTGACCTTGATGATTCCTCCTTTACCCTGAGCAATGTACAAATAGCCCTTATCATCCCGTGCAATGCCTTCCTGGTTGTCCCCAAGAAAAGCATATTCCCTAACTAGTTTCCCATAAAGAGTTATCTCTACCAGGATGTTATCAGCATCGCTGACAACATTTAAAAGCCCTGTTCTTGAATCATAATACATGCCTCCAAGATCATCCATCTTGAAGGGCAAGACTCGGATAATCCTGGCCTCTGCCTTCTCAGCTTGGCTCGACCTTAAAGGAACCAGAATTTCCATTATAAAAGGAGGGTCCCATTGATTGCCCGCATAAAAAGTCCCACCTTCAGGATGATCTTTATCAGAGACGAAAGCAATTGACTCAATCCCTTGATCGAAGCCTTCCTGCTTTTGGAGAAAGTTGGGATTTCCCCTGAATTCTCGGTTAACAGGGAATGTTCGTGTAATCTCTCTATTATCTGGATCAAACTCTAGAATGACATCATCTCCTTCTTTTATTATGTACAATAGCCCCGATTCAGGATTGACTGTTATCCCTTCCAAGTCTCCGGGAATCTCCATGCTGAAAACAGGAGTACCATCAGTCTTTATTTCAGCAACCGCTCCTTCATCGCTCACTGTGAAAAGAGTTTTTCTAAGGGGATGAAAACAGATACCTGAAGGCTCGGCAAAATTTAGTTGGTCAATGTTTACGCCATACCCAGGATTTCCCAGCCAATCAACAGGAAACCGAATTGTTGGTGAGTCTTTTGCTGGCGAATCTTCTGATGGCGAACAACTGGCAAGTAATATTAAAACACCCAGCAAGTAAAGCCGTATTTTCATCCCTGAGTCTTTTTTCATCTTTTAAACTGGTTCAAGAAAAACCAAATTTCATTCATTATAAGCCATTAGGGTCAGACTTGCAAAACTTGCATAATTGGGGTCAGGCCTCCAAAACTTCAATAATTTGAAAAAACTTCAAAACCAATGTCCACGGGATCAAGCTTGTAAAACTTGAATATTAAACTATAAATAAAATAAAAACCAGAACTCCAAGAAAAAAACAAATATAAATTCAAGTTTTGCAAATCTGAACCCAATTACTGAAGTTTTGGAGGCCTGGCCCCAATTATGCTGACCCCAATTATGCCAATTATATTTTTGATTTGATTTTTTTTAAAAATGTAATTATATTATTATATTATTAGAAAAATTTGAGGGGACGTTTTAACCGAGGAGAAACGGACATGAGACGGAAAATAATCATAGCGATATCTCTAATCATTCTTGTCAGCCAAAGCTATGTGGCAAACGGACAGTTCACTCCCGATGAAATTGCCCTAAGGCAAGAAATTGAGGAATTTCTCAAAACTGCAGAAATTGTACGCTCCGCTGATATACCAGAAGGCGTAACAAAGCCAATCAGACTCTTCTTAAAAAAGGGAGATGTAGAGATGAGCGGAGCTTGGAAAAATCCCAAAGGGATNNAGTACGAAATCGCGGCTTATGAGATGGATAAACTTTTGGATTTAAACTTGATTCCGCCCACTGTCGAGAGAGAGTTCAAGGGGAAACCAGGTTCTCTTCAGTTTTGGGTTAAAAGTGAATTCAGCGAGCTCGACGTTTATGAGCAAAAAATGGGAGTTCCTCGTTCAAAATTCCAGAACAAGGAGAATATGAAGTATCTAGCGAGGGCTTTTGACAGTTTGATCGGGAACGATGACAGAACCCAGCAGAATATCCTCTACACCAAAGATTGGCGTATGATTCTGATCGATCATTCTCGCTCTTTCCGGTCAGGAAAGAAATACACAAAGAAGCTCATGTATGGAGCCAAGGGTTTGAAAAAAGCCGGGAATCGTCCCATGCTTTTCAAACGACTTCCTCGTTCGTTCGTGGAAAAAGTCAAAGCTCTGACTTATGATGACATAAAAAATGCCGTGGGTCCCTATTTAAAAGATAAAGAGATTGAAGCCGTTATGCTCCGCAAGGAACTACTCCTAAAAGAAATACAGGAAATGATAAAAGAACAAGGAGAAGATAAGGTTTTATATTAGTATACAAATTTAATAAACTTAGGTTATATTTTTGATATATCAAGCGGAAAATATAAACTAAAAAGGAGGAGAGAAAAATGAAAAAAAGACTAGTAATCTTCTTCGGTTTGGTGATTGTCTTAGGATTTAGCTTCCAGTCCATAGCTCAATTCACTAAAGAAGAGGTAGCAGAAAGAGAGAAATGGGAGGAATTCCTGAAGACAGCAGAAATTATCGCTCAAGACCAGCCCTTCGGAAAACGAGAAGCTGTGACTAATCCCTGGGTTCTCACCCTTGAAAAAGATGGAGTCAAAAATGACGCCATCTGGAAAGATGTGGAAGGCAGAGCCAAGGGATTTATGGAAAGCTGGAAATGGGAAATTGCAGCTTACCGCTTAGACAAGTATTTAGGCTTGAATATGGTTCCGCCCACAGTGGAAAGAAGATTTCAGGGAAATCGTGGCTCCTGTCAACTATGGATTACATCAATGATGAGTCTTAAAAAGAAATTCGAGGACAAAATTAAGACTCCATCCTACAAGGTTTTCTATTGGAATAGAGCATTCTATATGCAGCGGGCTTTTGATAACTTGATTGCCAACGAAGACAGGCATCAAAATCAATATCTCATCACCGATGATTGGCGCATGATCCTGATTGACCACTCCAGGAGCTTCCGAACTGCCAAGAAATTCACCAAAAAACTCATCTATGACGAGAAATATAAAGAAGGTCCGACGTTTATAATGAAGCAACTTCCCCGTGCTCTTTACGAAAAGATAAAGACTTTAGATGCTGAAGTGATTAAAGGTGTGGTGGGAGAATACCTGACGGATAAAGAAATCGAGGCTGTACTTAATCGGAAGGACCTGATAGTTCAGTGGGTTGAGGACCGGATAAAGAAAATGGGGGAGGATCAAGTCTTATACGACTAGATAGAAGCTTCCGCTTCTTTAATTGATTTATAAATAGTAAGAACGTTCTGATCTTTTTCCCGTTTGTAATCAAATCCATCCATAAGCTTCCGGGAAAGGAAAACTCCCAGTCCACCTTTTTTCTCGCTCTCGATGATTTCCTGAATATCAGGTTCCTCTAATTCTCTAGGATCAAACGGAACGCCCCAATCCCTTATCTCTAGATACATCTTTCCTTCGCTCTGCCAGATTTTAAGAAAGATCTCACCTTTATCATTGGGATAGGCATACCTGATAATATTTACGCATATCTCCAGGAGCGCAAGCTCTATTTTAAAGTAATCTTTATCTGAAACATTCAATCCCGCAAAACTTTTCTTTAAAAAAGTTCGCATCTTTTCTAACTCAGCTAAATCACTATCAATCTTTAATGTATTCATTCTGTTTTTTTCTTCTCTATTGCATCCACGCTCTATTCTTTCGAATATAAGGGAAAGAAATCTTTGTTTTCCTACGCTTGGCTCTTGGATAATTTATACAAAAGAAAAAGTGATGTCAAATGCTAAATGAAATCTATTCCAAAAGCCTAATCTCAGTGGCAAAAAGAGTTACCCATCTATAGGACGGGTCTGTTTCTGTGGCTTTTCTCAAATATTCTCGAGCTATAATTTTTTCTCCAAGGGCGCCGCATGCCATTGAAGCCCAAAGATAATATTGAGGCTTTTTTCTCATGCTGAGCTCGATCAGGCTTTCACTCTTTTGTTTCATCTCCTTCAACAGCTCTTCTGCTTCGGCATCCTCTCCAAGTTTTCTCAACGACAGAGCTTTATAGTATGAATGCTCTGAGAGAATTCCTGTTGTTTCATGCTTGACTTTATTGATATATTTTTCTGACCTTCTCCAATTCCCCTGCTTTTCATAGCATAATCCTATAAAGAAATATTCTCTGGTAAACAAAGGATGCAGAGGCCTTCCTGTGCCTAGATTTTCTGGATACTGCATGGCTTCGAAAAAGTCATCTATTGCTTTTTTGTATTTTCCTGTCGCCATATAGTCATAGGCCCTTCCCAGGTGAGCAAGCACAAATACTTCCCTTGCACCTGTCCAGCCCTCCCATGGAAGAAAGGTATCGGACTTCAGTATTCTTAATGCTCTTGCGTATTGCTCGGTATCCACATAATACTGTGCTCTCTTAAGCACGTAATTGAAGTTTCCTCTGACCTTGCGAGGAGCTTCTCTATAAAGCCTCGCTCTTAAAGGATGATTCCCGGTCAAGGCGTATAATTCGTCAAGAGCCACATAAAGGCGATAATCATTAGGGGCAATGGATACCGCCCTTTCATAAAGCTTCTGTGCTTCCTCATAATTTTTAAGCTTCTTCCAGCGAATCTCACCAAGGTTTCTGAAGAGCACTGGAAACTCAGGTGTGAATTCTGCTGCATTTTTAAAGTGCTCCAATCCTTCCTCCCATCTCAGCTTGGATGTAAGAAGGTTCCCTAGATAATATTGAGCTTTCCAATCAGAAGGATCATATTCTAAAGCAAGTTTCAGCACACTCTCAGTTTCAACTCTGAACGGAAAAACATAATCCGGACTGCAGGTTGCTGCTTTTTTAAGGTAGGCAGCCGCTTCTTCTCTGCGCCCGAGTTTATCGTTAAAGAATCCAAGATAATAATAAAGGATAGGATAATCTCTGGCATCAGCATTTTCGCCATAAATCTCAAGGATGCGAATTGCGTCATCTGTGAGGTTCATTTCTGAATAATCAACAGACACTTCAAGATAATATTCTGGATCCGCCCTCAAAATATCAAGCTCGCTTTCCCCTGAGAGCAGCTCTTTCTCCAAAAGTGCGAGAGGAGAAATCGGGTCCTCTTTTAAAGCTGATTCAATAATCGTTTCAGCCTCAGTCTTGTTGTTAAGGTGTCTTTCCGAAGCAGCGAGCATGACTCTTGCTTTCAAGTCAAAAGGATTGTTTCTGAGTGCTTTTCTCAATAATTCCCCTGCTTTTCTGTAATCTTTCTTTTCGAACTCCAGAGCTGCAAGAAGATAGGGAGCAACATGCCTGTAACCTGCCCTTCTTGAGACCATATAAAGATCTTCCTCCACGCGCTGCCTAATTCCAAGCCTAATCTTTGAAAGAGCTCTGTAATAGCGCGCCGTATGGTCATCCTCATTTCTTCCAAGGACTCTCTCAAACATCTCAAGCGCTTCTTCAGTTTTTCCTGTTTTGTAATAGAGTATTCCTAGCCATTTAAGGGCAGAGGAAAATTCAGGGTCCTCCTCGAGTGCTTTCTTGAAGTAGTATATGGCTCCCTCTTCATCCCAGTGCTTCATCGAATAATAACCTTTGAGAAAAATTATCTCTGCTGAATCACTCTTCTGCATTGAAAAATCTGGCTGAAGCTCAGGAGAGGAAACCTCTTTTTTCTCTGTCGTGTAGTCTATAATTTTCTGCCCGTCGCTATCCAGGAATTCAAGTGTGTAAATTCCCCGGCGTTCTCTTGAGGGAATCTCCATTCTGTAAGATCCTTCTGGAGAGATATCCAGCCTATCTGAAAATATCCGACTATCTCCGCGGAAAAGTTTTACTTCAGCGTTTTCGAAGACCCTTGTTGTATTCAGAGCAATAAGGACTCCTGCCTCTCTTAACTCCAGGTTCAGAGCAGCATCAGGATTAACCTTCACAAATCCGTTCATATTCTTTACGGGATACCACCACTCGTCCCATTCCTCGATAAGATGTGGTTCGAAGATCCATGTATCTCCCTGAGTGAGAAGTCTTCCTGCCTGGATTTCTATGTACTGGCCATTTTCATCCGTAAGGAGATCCTCCCAAATAGTACCGCTGGGGGCTGTTCCCCACGTCCAGAACTTTTTCCCCGGACTCTCAAATCTTGAAGCATAGTGGGCTGTCCCGCTATCTTCCTCATAGTTGTAGGAGCCATTATAATCTCCTGGTGTTCCGCAGAAATAATCATGAGCAGAAGCTGTATTTTTATACCAGGAAACATCTTTTCCTTGATAGATAGGCCAAGGCCTGGGATTCTTTCTGCCGCCAGCATAGGTGTATTCTGCTGGGGGAAAAACAACTCTTGTTTCCCTCCTGGCATGGGTTGCTGCGTTTGCCCAGAAATAGCCGTTGTTATGAGTGAGTGTTCTGTTGTAAAGCCTTATTCTGGTTTTGAAATAAGACCTGTCAGGGAAAATGCTTATAAATACCTCCCACTTCATCCTTCTCACCCACTCTTCTGTCCCTACGACACAGGTGACGCTTCCGTCAGCATTGTTAAGAATCCTGTAATTTACAGGTGAGAATGTGTTTACAGTATGGCCCAGGGTTGGAAAGTTCCACTCAATCCCGCCAGAGAGCCAGGCGCCTCTCAAGGCAACAAGACCCGGCTTTATCACCTGATTGTGATAAATGAAGTCAAAATTGTTGTTTGTCTTATCAAGAGCAGCAAGAATTCTTCCTCCTACATCAGGCAGGATTAGAAGTTTTATGTAATCGTTCTCCATCACTACAACTCTGTATTCTTTGCTAATCTTCTTGCGGGTTATGTCAGTCTGCATCGGATAAGGATAAACTCTTAAATTCCAGAGAGGAGGACTTGGATCATCAGGGCCTGTGACGTATGTGGGAATATTCATTTCAATTTCTTTTACGGTCACTTCCCCTGAAACTGAGAGGCATATAATCATAATTGCTGGAATTAGCACAATTAAAAGAAGGATTTTTCTTTTCATTTTTTCCTCCCTATTGATTTCTTGAGAGTTATTCACCCAATTCTCATTCAATCATGACTATCCATAATTATCCATATTTTCTGCATTTTTGACACTAAATTCTTCCTGTGCTATAAGTTTTTAGCTGAAATTATTGATGAGCAAAAGAAAATTCCTCTCTTTTCTACTCAATATTAAATTCTTATTCCGTATTTTTGAAATCAAAAAAAGCTGATAAAAGTGCAAGGCTATTATTCTGAGAAATTATCGGCAGAGCGGCTGCAGCTCTGCTACGAGATCGCCCCTCCCCGAGTTAAGCAATACCTCGAGGCCGAGATTGAATTTGTCGTGGAGAAGATAAGACCAACTGACGTGGTCCTTGAGCTTGGATGCGGCTACGGCAGAGTCCTCCAGAAACTTATGAAAAAAGCCAAGGCCATCTTTGGTATCGACACATCAAATGAAAGTCTATCTCTGGCAAAAAAAACAATCGGAAAGATTCCTTCTTTACACCTTTCTGTGATGAACGCTGTTGAGCTAGGTTTTAGCGACCGGAAATTTGATATTGTAATCTGCGTTCAAAACGGGATCTCAGCTTTCAAGGTAAACAAGCAAAAATTGATAGAAGAGGCGATTCGTGTCACTCGCTCACGAGGGACAATACTTTTTTCCAGCTACTCCGAAAGCTTCTGGGAAGATCGTCTTGAATGGTTCAGACTTCAGTCTGAACATGGGCTCATCGGAGAAATCGATGAGGATGCTTCAAAAGATGGGGTTATAGTCTGTAAAGACGGATTCAGGAGCGATACAATCAGCCCAGATGAGTTTATCTCATTGACTTCAGGTTATGGCATTGAACCCATAATTACCGAAGTTGACGGCTCAAGTATATTTTGTGAAATACACCTCGAATTATAGCGCTAAACATTCCTATCCTAGAAATTATAAAGAGAAAAATAGAAAATCAGGGAGCTTCTAAAACAAAAGGACAAACAATTTTTTTATCTAGATATTCTATTATCTAGTGTTTTGTTATTTAAATATTTGGCTATCTGGTCTCAGCTTGGGGAAACAACCCCAAATATTTGAACCCTGTTGTTATTTCTTTCTACTACGTAGACATAGCCTCTGCTGTCAAGGGCAATATCAACCGGATATGTCATTTGGCCGTCAGCGGTTCCTGCAGTCCCCCATATGGCTATAAGCTTACCATTGGCATCAAATTTCTGGATTCTATTACTGGCAGAATCAGCCACATATACGAAGTTATCACGATCAACAAATATTCCTTGGGGATTGTTAAGCTCTCCATCTGCTATGCCTCTTTTTCCCCATGCAGCAATAAATTCTCCATCTGAAGTGAATTTTTGAATGCGGACTCTATCAACAACGAAAACTTCATCATTCTTGCCTACAGCAATCGCTCTGGGATAGGCAAAATCGCCGTTTGCAGTGCCTTGTTTTCCCCATATTTTAGCTAGAGCACCTTGGCTAGAATATTTCTTTATGCGGTGGTTCCCAGCATCAACTACATAGATATCATTTTTGCTATCAACCGCAACTCCAGAAGGACTCTTAAACTGCAGACTATCACTGCCCTGCTTGCCCCATTTTCTTTTGTAAACCCCTGCCCTATCAAATTTCAAAAAACAGTGAGCTTTTGCATCCGTAACATATACATTGCCTTGACTATCAATAGCTATGCTCGAAGGTTCTTTCAGTATCTTAAACTGTTTTCCGGAACTTCCCCACGTGGCTTGAACTTTCCCTTCTGGATCAATCTTCTTCATCTTAATCCGTCCAATGTGAACAATGTAGATATTATTCTGCTTATCTATTGCTACACCAGAAGGCATGGTAAACAGCTCGCTTGAGCCTCCTCCCCATTTAAGAAGAGGTGAATATTTATCAGGAGTTAAGGTCATTTCAACTACCAAAGGCCGCTCACCTTCTTCAAGCGTTATATCGCTTTCCCATTCTGCATAACTCTCTTTTTTTACTCTTATTTTATGCGCGCCAAACGGGACGATAGGCAGTACCGTGTTGGTCACTCTTTCTGTATCCTCACCGTCTAGATATACGCTTGCCCCGACCGGAGAAGATTTTACTTCCACGTCTCTCCCGGCTCTCTCCAGTGTGTATTTCTTTTCTGTGGTAGCCTGGGTGATAAAGAACTCATCTTTAAGTGGCTTGTAGCCTTCTTTTTCAATTTCGATGACAATCTTGGGGTTGGAGGTTCTGTATATCTCTGGAGAAGTCCCTATTTCCTTGCCGTCAACAGTTATCTTTGCCTCCTTAGGCTCAGTAGTGATCTCAATAGAATATTCTGTGACCAATCCTAAATATTGTTTCTCAGCCTGGTCTATTAAAGCTACTACTTCTGTCTCAAGAATATTCCTAGTTATCTCCTTTGCATAAGGATGATTGACCGCAAACATACTCTTAAAATCATTCAGGGCAGAAAACGCATCACCTTTTTCAGCAGAAGCAAGACCAAGCCATAAATAAAGTTCTGCTCCCAACTCTTTCTGCCTTTTGTGGTCTGTGATGTTAAAAACCTCGGCAATCAGCGGCTTTAAGGAATTTATGGCTCTTTCAAAATCTTTCTCAACTCTTATCAGTTTCCGGCCTTCCTCTATCTTGATTTCAATCTCGGCTATGATTTCCGGCTGAGATCTTGCAGGCCTGCCCGGAGCTAACACCTCTTCCCTGGACAATTCTCTTTCACTCACCTCATTAACATTCATGGCGTGAATAAAACCAGAGGAGCCTTGCCAAGTGACCTTGTACCAGTCTCCTTGTTTACTCTCTGCATCCAAAATTGTATTCAGAGGAATTCTGGTAAGAGTTTTTCCTCCGATGGCACGAGTTGCTTTTACGGCAGCATTATCAAGGACAACCTTTATCTTAATGGGAGCTGCTTCAAGAGTGATGAGAAGGAAGAAAAGAAGAAAAATGCTTAATAATTTTATCCACCTGTAATGATTATTTGATTCCATTTTTCCCCTCCTATCTTGAAGCATAAACGTTTTTCTTAATCACTCAATCAATTTCTTATATTTATTTTTTATCTTCTTTTGTAATTTTCCAGGTATCTCCCTGCTTTTCCATTGTCCAGATTACTTCTCCCTCAAAAATTTTCGTCCTCTGACCAGTTTGTTTATTTACAGCAGTTGAGAAATTAAAGAATTTTACCTCAGCACGCTTTCTTCCCCTAAATCTAACCGAAACACTCGCCTTGTCAATAATAGAGGTTATATCATCATAATAATTAAAGATGTCCATTGTATCTGATCTTTTTGTATACTGAAGTTCTGGAGAACCGACATAATAGAGAATTGCTGGGAGGTCTTTTTCCTCCTCTGCCCTCCTTAGAGTTTCTATAATCTGCCTAATTTCCAGGGCAGAATTAGCTTCATAAATGGCTCTATCCGCCAAATTCCAATACTTTTTTGCTTCCTTATGATCCTTATCCAACTTTAGAATTTTTTCCATCTCCTCCAAACACTGCTCATAATTTCTTCTCTCATAGCTGATAATCCCAGCTTCAAGGGTTTGGGCGATCATAATTTTATTATTAGCTTCTGTTAGATAATCTTGAGCTGTTTTGTTCGTGGGATATTTGGCAATAACCTCCTCTGCAAGCCTGATGGTTTCATCATAATCGCCCTTGTCCAAGCTTTCCTTAGCCCTGTTCAATTTATCCTCTGTGCTACCAGGGATGACCGTTCTTATCTCTGGAGAAGGCTGAGTTTCCTTTGTTTCTATCGTTGTTTCGGTTTCAACAGTTTCCGGTTTTTTCTCTGGAGTTATAGGAGGCGTTTCTGTCTCTGGCGCTTCCTCTGCTGGAGTCTGAGCGACCTGAGCTTCACCCATCTTAATCTTTGCCTCATTCAAATATTCCTTTGCTCTTACATTTTCAGCATCCTCGGCAAGAACTTCCTCTGCAAGCCTTACGGTCTCAGCATAGTCCTCATTATCCAAACTCTCCTTGGCCATGCTTAATTTATCCTCAATGCTGCCAGGACTAACAACGTCTGGTGGCGGCGGTAAAGGAGGTTCTTCTACTTTAGTTCCTTTGAATATGCTTGAAAAAATAGGTACGTTCCCCGTCTTTCGGTTGAGAAAATAGCCTCCTACTGCGACGATTAAAAGGACCGCTGCAGCGGAAATGGCTATGATAGGCCACAGTTTCCGTTTTCTCTCCATGACTAAAGTTGGGAGTTCCTCTTCCATAGTCATCGTAACGGGTATTGTCCTATCTGTTAGCTGGTCAACGTTGTGCAGATCCTTGGCAAACTCAGAACAGTTTTGGTAACGATCTTTTGGATCCTTAGCTAAAGCCTTACAAACTATCTGTTCAAAACCAACCGGTAAACCCTTTTTTACTTCAGTGAGAGCAACTGGCTCTTCATTTATAATCTTATAAATTACTGTTGTGATACTTTGAGCTTGAAATGCCCTTTTTCCCGTGAGAAGTTCATACAGGATGCTCCCCAATGAGAATATATCTGAACGCCTATCTACCTTTTTTCCCATAACCTGTTCTGGGGACATATAACTGGGTGTACCCAACGTCGTTCCGGCTTCAGTCAAGGTCGAAGTCTCGAGTCGGGCCACACCAAAGTCAACAATATAAGGTTTCCCCTGTTTATCCAATAAAATATTAGCGGGCTTAATATCGCGATGGACGATTCCATTATCGTGAGCATAATCTAAAGCTTTGCATAACTGATCCATGAGCTCGATTACTTCTTGAGTAGAAATTTTTTCGCCTGAACTAATCATTTTTTGGAGGCTTTTACCTTCAATAAATTGCATGACAATATATGTCATGTCTTTCTCTCTGCCGACATCATAGATAGTAATAATATTTGAGTGTGTTAGCTTACCTGCAGCCTGAGCCTCTCTCATGAACCTTTCCATCATCTCTTCTCGATCACCTTCCTCAGAGACCAAATCAAAGCGGATAGTTTTGACGGCCACCTCTCGATTTATGTCGGGATCAAGAGCTTTATAGACAATCCCCATGGCTCCCTTTCCCAGTATGCTGGTAATCTTGTATTTACCTATATTTTTCATTTTTCAAGACTAAGACCTGCATACGCTCTCTTTGAGCTCTGTAAGATAGCCATAACCTCCTTTTATGATTGCAAAGGACTTGCTTACTGTCAATCATCAGTTAAGAGGATTTTTTAAGATGAATACTAATTTCATTCCCTCATCTAAGAAGGTTAGAACGTTCATCGCCGTCGAGGAGGAATTATCAGCTAAATATATACAGCTCAAAAAGATAATCTAGTACGACGTCTTATTAAAATATGGGTATCCCTCCACCCATAAAACCACTAATTTCAGGTTATTCCGTACTCGTCTTAAAAAAATATAATAGAAAGATTCAGTTGTCAAGAGGCAATAAAGTTTTAATGGGGTCAGGCCTCCAAAACTTCAATAATTTGAAAAAAAATAGCCTTTCCCAGCTTTTTAACAAGGGGTTTAGGCTTCCAAAACCTGTGCCCACAGGATGAGACTGGCAAAACTTGCATAATTTGAAAAAAGTAGCCTGTCCCCTTTTTTTGCCCCTTTTTTTGCCAAATAGTGTCAAATAATGGTAAAAAAGATATGGAAGCTTTCACCTCATAAAATGAACACAGAAAAAATGGAAGTCACCTATCAATTTGTCAATTATGGCGAAGATTTAAAACCTTCTAAAGGCGTGTTGATTCTGGATGTAGGGATGAAAACCGTGCCCGGGGTTATTGACCACCACCATTCTGAGGCAGATGTCGAATGTACAGCATCCTTAATCGCGAAGCATCCTAACCTTGTCCTTGACCACATCAGGGAGGACATCGCACAAAAAAAAGAAGAAGCCACTAAACTAAGAATCGTAACCCACCGCCTCCCTGATTTTGATTCTATCTCCTCCATTTTCCTCGCCTTAAAACTAATAGAAACAGGCAAGATCAATCCTTCAATGGAAAAAATAGCTCATTATGCCAGAATGGTCGATTCCTCTTCCTTGCCCAAGGAAATTGACCTTACTTCTACCCCCTACTCCATCCTTCGTTCTCTATTTACTGAAATAAAAAGAGGAGAGGAAGAGAGTAACCGTGAAAGGGTAAGAGAAGGCTTAAAATTCATGAATTTCTTGTATTCCAAGTCAGAAGAGGGGCATGAAATCCTTGAGAACAGATCGCTCTTTTCAGGAATTGACAGATATGGATGGGCAATGCGAAATGCAGAAGAAGATTATTTCAGTTATCTATTCGATATCAACCGAGCTCGGAAAATCATTATCTATCTACCCCTGACTAAAGGAAGAGGAAAGAAGAAAGTCGATGGTCTTGTTGTCAAAAATCCAAAAAGTTTTCTTCTTAAGGAATGGTCCCGGAGAGATCGGAAGAATTCACCCCTCAAAGAAGGCTTCGGCTTCCTCGTAACAAATTTTTGGAATAAAAGGTACATTCTTGGAGTCGACCCAGAGAAAGAGGTGAATCTAAGAGGACTCGGAGACTTGTTGAATGAAAAGGAGGCTGAAAAGAGAACTAAGGAGGGAAGGCCTTTTACTTTCCGCTGGTATGACGGGAATTGCCCCTTTTTCAACTTCCGGATCATCGATTCTCCCCAGGACGGGACAAGCTTAAGCCAGGAGGAGATTGTTAATACACTTCTTTCTTTCGGCCAAAATGACTCTGAACATCAGCAATAAAACCACCATTAATACAGATAAATATGGTTCATAACAAGCTTAGTACCTGAAATATCAATATAAGGAAGGCAACATTTTAAGGTCTTTAGGAAAGAAATTGCAGCAAAATAAAGCTCAAAAAAATTTAAAAACAAATGATAATTTTGATGAGCGTTTATGTGTGCTTTACTGTCATGCTTTATCTTTCTTATTTATTTTTCTTCTTCAGTAGAAATTTCAGCAGGCTTCCCAGACACATAAACATGTTCTATGTCGAGTTTTCCCATCTTCATGTCAACAAAGGGCTTTCCTGATTTAAGGCCTACAGTGCCGAATCCTGTTGCTGTGGATAGGAAAGATCTGAAATTATTTCCTACCCGGGAGTCAATATAAAGTGCTTTTTCCACCGCATCATACCTAGCTCCGGTAAGCCCCTGAAGCAAACCGTAACTGCTCAGGGCGCGCGCATACCAGTGGCCGCATTCATATTCATTAAAGGGATTACGGACTTTTCCATCATAGCGGTTGCGGCATACCCTTACGATTTCCAGTCCTTCCTTAACAAGACCCTCAATCATTAAATGGGAAGCAACCTGATATTCAATGCCTGTCCAGACTTCATTACTGTAGACGAAAGGTAGGGAGAGTGCACCTCCTCGCGGCCATGTACAGAGAAGCAGGCCGCCGTCTTTCCCGAGAGCAAAGGCCGGCCGCTGAGGATTGGCGTGTTCACTCAAGTCATGCTTGAGGTTATATTTGTGCACAGCACGCAGATGACTCTTAACCTTTTCCGTATCAGCAATCTTTCCCAGTCCGCAAACTCGGGCCATCCAAAAGCCGAGCACTCCATCAGACAGGCATCCTGTTCCATATTGGTATTTGGGGCCCTCTTTATTGAGAAGATCGATGATATTTTTGTAGCCTTCGCCGTTTTCGGAATAATCAAGGATATTAAATTGGGCTTGGAGCCCCTCTGTCTGAATTTTCTGGTAAAAATATTCGCCGTTATAGAGTTCAGTCTCCATATATTCAATTCCTTTCTTGAGGAGTTCGTTGTATTGAGAGACATCTTCCCCCATGGCTGATCCCATCTCAACGGCGGCTTTCAAGGCTCCCAAGTAGAAGCTTCCGCAGTGGCCATCCGGGCCCCAATACTCAATATCATATGTATTGTGGTGAGGCTCTTCTAGAATCCCTTTTCCCTTGGGGTCCCACGTTAGGATGCAGTAATCCAGGCTCTGTTTCACTTTGGGCCAGAGGACTTTGAGCCACTGGGTATCTCCTGAAATGCGCCAATCTCGGTAAGCTTTCATGATTCCTCCGAGCTGGCCGTCCGAAGCTGCATGAAAAGTATGAGCTACGGGGCGGATGGGTAGAGCAGAACGAAAAGTCTGATGGCCGCGCGAATCCTGGCTTTCATTAAACTCAGTTCGGCGGAGGGATCTTTCCAGCTTCGGAAAAAGATGCGGGATGGCCTGGGCGTAGTTCCACACGTGCGTGCATGAGCCATAACAGCATCCACCAATGTCATTGCATCCTTCAAAGCACCACAAACGGCCGTCTGTTTGCCTAAGCACTGTCGGAGCTTTCAGGATAGTCAGATTTGCCGCCACAGCTTCCAGGACTTCAGGTGGCAGAGTAGAATCGTAAAAAGCCTCTGTGAACAGATTGGTCTTTTGCCTCAGATGGTCATACTCAAGGCGCCAGTATTCTGAAATATCCTGAATACTGCTGAATCTCTCCACATACCACGGTACATATGTCGAAGATGTGGGCCGGGTTCTATCCTCTACCGAATTGCCTTCAGGATCTCTGCCGTAGCGAATATCTGTAGCGGGAACATACCAGGCAAACATTAACCTCACAGTTTTTTCCTCTCCAGGCATTAGATGCATTGGAACAAAGAGAGAAGCCCCAGGGCATGTTCCTTCAATCGGTGGATTGTCGATAAGCCTGGCCTCCTGAATATTTTTCCAGGTCAGAGTCAAAGCATCCCACCAGCCACCTTTAAACCAACAGTGGTCTACAACAGCGTTATCATCATCAACAAATACTGCAAATGCGCCTTCCACTACGGGTTTTTCCTCCGCTGCTTTCTGAACGAGAATGAATCCATTTTTAATCGGCAGAACTGTATGTCCCTCTCTGGAAGTTGCCATGAAGTTCTTGGCGTTGTAAGCAAAGACGGCTTCAATAGCAGAGTTGGTGGGGTTTGAAAATGAATACTCTAGGGCTCCCGCAGGAAGGCTGGAATTATCAGCATCTCCGGGAATAAAAGGACTCCATCCCGTTAGGCTTACATCAAGAGTAATCTTGGGATCTTCAAGGGTGACTGTTCCGAACGGGAATCTCATGAGAAATGAAGCTTCCTTGAACCTTGGCAGACCATAGCTGGTTCCGTCGGCTCCCCTGCCTGTACGTGATTCGCCAAATATCTTCCATCCGGGTACTGGCCCCTCAAGAACTCTGGCCACATTTTTTTGGCCTTTGACACAGATTGTGGCAAACGTGCAAGGCTCGTTGAAAAACTGAAACCTGTTTCTTACTGAAACATGTGATAGTGCTCCTGTTCCTTCGAGACAAACCATGCCCGCTCCGATTCCGCCTATGGGAAAGGCGATGCGGCTTAAGTAAGGGCCTTTATACGGATCGTTAAACTCTCTTGTTTCTGATTCTGTTAGTATGTTTTTGCAGCTATTTAACCCTAGATAAATGAATATTAAAGGAAGGATCAAAAAGGAAATAAGAACGGATTTCAAACGCATTGTTAACCTCCTCCAGGCGGGATTGAATAATACCAATCTGCTTATGTTCTCAACCGCTTATATCATAGCCTATACAGGCAGTCAATGAGGCTCTAGCTTCTATCTCCCTTGATTTGAGATCAAGAGCATCCGCAGATTTCTTTTGCTATCGAAAAAGGGGACAGGCCCATTTTTTTAAGTAAGAGGGCATTCTCAACTTGTGAACAGAGCTAAGAAAATGGGGCCTGTCCCCCTATTACTAACGCTCAGGAACTATTCTCCTATTTTAATTGATATGATGGCCACTCTCTTGACATTTAAAGCACTGAAATAGTATTAGTGAATCACTAGGGCGCCTTTCTGCATTTCAAAGGAAGGCATTATTTCATTTCCAACGCGAAGGAGGAAAATATAATGAAAAGACTCATACTTGTCATTGGTTCCATTCTCTCCCTGGTTTTCCTAGCAGCTATCCATTATGCCGAGGATTCGAAGTTTAATGGGCTGTATGTAAACATGGGGAATTTAGCCCGACTATCCCGTGCCAAAACACGCTCGATCAGCCCTGAAAATTTTACCGGAGAGAAGGGAAAAGGAGGAATGTCCATCGACGGACCAGCAGCCAAAGCTGCCCGGGATTTGGGACAAGGATGGAAAGTGTCACCTTATATTAGAATTCAGCCCAAACAGGTATATGTTCTGGCAGAGATTAAAGGATCAGGCGCCATTCAACAGATCTGGATGACTCCCACTGGTCACTGGCGGTTTTCTATCCTGCGCTTTTACTGGGACGGAGAAAAGAAGCCTTCAGTGGAGGTTCCAGTAGGTGATTTCTTCGCCTGCGGCTGGGGGAAATACGCACATGTGAGTTCGCTGGCTGTCTGTATGAATCCCGGGAGCGGGCTCAATTGTTATTGGGTTATGCCTTTCCGGAAAAGCTGTAAGATCACCATGGAGAACCTGGATGAGAAGCAAATGACTCTTTATTATCAGATAAACTACACACTTACGGATGTGCCCGATGATGCCGCCTACTTCCATGCCCAGTTCCGGAGAACAAATCCTTTACCTTATAAATCCGTGTATACCATCCTGAATGGCGTCAAAGGCTGGGGACATTACGTTGGGACTTACATGTGCTGGGGTTCAAACAACACCGGCTGGTGGGGAGAAGGCGAGATCAAATTTTACATCGACGGCGACAAGGATTTCCCCACTATTTGCGGGACAGGTACAGAGGACTATTTTTGCGGTTCATATGGCTTTGATGTGGACAATCAATACAGAGAATTCACAACACCCTATGCGGGCATGCCTCAGGTTCTGAGACCGGACGGACATAATATTTCTCAACAACGCTTTGGTCTATACCGCTGGCATATCACGGACCCGGTCCGGTTTGAAAAAGATTTGAGAGTAACCATTCAAGCTTTAGGTTGGCGTTCGGGCGGCAGGTATTTGCCGCTGCAGGATGATTTATCATCGGTTGCTTTCTGGTATCAACAGGAACCGCATGCTCCATTTCCCAAATTACATGATAAGGATTATTTAGAAGTAAGATGAGGTAATTTGTGAAATAACGGTCAATTCGGGGAACAGACCTCCCATATTGCTTCTTAATTGCTTCTTATGTTTTACGATTGTAGTCGCCCTATATTCGACTCCTGCATATTAGAATGGCTTAACTGACAAAACACGCTAAATCAGATCATTAGGAGTGCAGTGGTCGTAGCATTCGAAAGGGATCTCCAGTTCTTGAGCCAAGGCTTTAAGTTCCGCCAAGTAATCACCCAGGATTGTGATCGGATGGTTTGAATTGACCTTCCATTCGATCTCCCCGCAGAGATTCAAATACCAGTGTGGCCATTCGGGACTGCACCTGGATGAACGCTCTCTCCATTGCTCTTCGGTCGGTACATTTGTCACGCCTCGACCTGCACACAAATAGAGCTGGTGATTACGGTAGGAAAAACGGGCCCATGTCACGACTCCCGGCACACGGACAACGACCGAGCATGTCCCGCCACCCGAGTTGAAATACATGTATGTCTGGCGTTCGGACCAAGCGCCTTCAAGGGATTCGTGGCTGCCTTTGGCAAAATAGGGAGCCAGTGCACCCGAATTCACAAACCAGTAAAGGCCCTCATCCGCTTTCCAGTAGCGGAGGTCGTTAAACCCAACGGGTTCGCCTCCGCTTAGAAGCTTCAAGACCTGCATGGTGATCGCGGCTCCGTCATCTGCCTCTGTGGCGGCCACAACAGTCGTTCCATCTGACTGGGGCCTCAATCTGTTGTTCAAAATTCCGAGGGTTAAATCCGTTGTAGGATAGTGCTCTACCCAGTCCAACTGATCCTGGACTCCGATGAAATCCAAGCCGAACTGTTCTTTGAGTTCCAGCAACGCGAAATATGCTTTCATCTGGAAGAGAACCATGTCTTTTGTTAGTTCTTTAACCGGATCAACGCCCAGACGGATGTCCATTCCTTTTTCCACTAGGAAACTCAGTGCATCTTCAGCTTTGCTGTCAGGTACTCTTTCGGTCATCTTCAAGAGCCGAAGTCCGTCGAATCCTTCGCGGGATATACCGAAATATTTCAGAAAATCCGCCTCTGAAATTTTGTTCCACATCTGCATTGACCGGGGCCCAACAGCACCATAAATGGATCCTTTGAGCTCGTTGACCACGGACCGAGCTTTTTCTCTGTGGGTGTCCTTAATCTCTATTTCTATAAATCCAGGGAGAGGATGGTCAAATTTTCCTTCTGATAAAAACGTCGCCATAGCCTCCTCATATTCACTATGGTTGCTGAAATTTTCAACGAACAGACGGCAGGTTTCGATGCCCACATGCTCCGTACCGGAGGCAGCCGCTAAGAGCCCTACAGCTCCAGGGAAATCCGGGATAGTGCTGCCGAGCATCAGTTTAGGCACCTCTCGAGGAAGCTGCCACATAGGGCTCACAGAAAAATCTGGATAGGCCCATCCTCCCATAAAATTGATGAACCGGTCACCTTTGGCTTTCTCAATTATCCGCATGCCTTCTGCGACACTAGAGACAGGCTTATCCGGATTAATCACGTTGGGTGTCCAGCCGCACCTATCAATGACTCTGCTCAATTCCTTCAACTGTTTCTTGGTGACAGGCCACACCTCTTTATTGGCTGAGTCGCGGCTATCCAGAGGCAAATATATGTCTGCAATATTATTCAATTTAACCTCCATTCTCCTGATTTTTATTTTCCTTCAAACCCTTCATGATTTTCGGATAATCACGTCCAAAATGGTCGTGGCAGTGCAGATATATATTACATAGCCTAATGATTATCGTTTGACTCAATCCTTATTGAATAAATAATTCAGAATATTTAGTCCTGATTTGAATTTTTAATAACTTTTCATCCTGTATTCTATTCTTAATAATGATTAATATTGCCATTTGGACTTATCTAATGAGTTCTCCTCCCTGTTCGATGTTCTCTAGAGTGAAAAACCTCGATGAGAGGGTAATTTCTTTAGGAACATTCTTTCCATTAAGAATAGCGAGAGCGGTCTGGATTGATTCTTTTCCTCCTGTTGGATATTCAAAGCTTGCCGCCAGGATGCCCTGCCTGACATAGATCTGCCCTTCGTGGGGCAATGCATCGATTCCGACAAACTTGATGTCTTGTTCTCTATTGACAGCTTTAGCGGCGAGGAATGCACCATGGGCTCCTGGATCGTTGTGAGCATAGACCAGGTCGATGTTTTCGAATCGAGCAAGCGCAGATTCCATCTCTCTTCTTGCCGCCGGCTCGAGCCATTTCATGTCTGCTTCAAAAATCACTTCGATTTCACTGTCCTTGATCCCTTCGCGAAATCCCGTATGGCGATCCTGGCCTGGTGTGGAAGTCATCAAACCCTTGAGCTCGACAACCCTTCCCTTTCCACCTAATATTCTCACTATCCATTGACCAGCAGCTTCTCCGATAGCATAATTGTCAGCGCCGATAAAACAAGTATACTTGTCTCCGAGCACCCGGCGGTCGAGGACGATGACCGGTATCCCCCTTTCAAAGGCAGCCGTGACCGGCGGAGTTAGAGGGGCGGCTTCTTTGGGGGACACGATTATCAAGTCCACCTCTGCGCTGATGAATTCCTCTATTTGGGCTCTCTGTTTGAGAGAGTCGTTCTGAGCGTCTTTATAGATGACCCGGATTTCTGTATGTTTTGCAGCCTCGTTCTTTATATCCTGGTTCATCTGAACTCTCCATGGCTCCCCTAGGTTGCATTGACTCATACCGATAATCCATTGAGTCTCGGCCTCTTTAGAAATATCTCCAGGTATGGTAGTTTTTTCTTTTTCACCGCATCCTGAAATCACCATAAAAAAAGCTATAAGGGCAAGAATCATTATCTGCTGTTTTTTCATTCGATCTCTCCTTGTCATCTCCGAAACTTTTGAAACAGTACGGCGCCCACTATGATAAGACCGGTGAGCATCAGTCGGCTGGCCTCTCCCACTGCATTTATACTGAGGATTTTTTCAAGATACCCGATTGTCATGGCCCCGATAAAAGTCAGGCCGATTCCCCCTCTGCCTCCCATGAGATTTGTGCCGCCTATAACGACGATAGCGATGGCTGTGAGTTCGTACGTCATTCCAGCCTCTGGATCACCCTGGAGCTCCTGGGCTGCCTGACATATACCGGCTATAGCGCAGAAGAATCCACTTAGCCCATAAGCGAGTAGCTTGGTAGCTGTTACCGGAATTCCCGAAAGTCGAGCTGCTTCTTCATTGCCGCCGATGGCATAGATGTGACGGCCCCAGCGGAGCTTGGCTAAAATAATCCAGCAGATTAAAACGCAGGCCACAAAAATAAGTGTAACCACAGCTATGTTTTCGTGAAATATTTTTGAGTTGAGGAAGTTAAAAATTTGAGGGACTTCCACGTATTTATAGGTGCCGTCTGCTTGAAGAACGGCAGTTGAAACTTTCTGGCCACCAGAGGCCCATTTTGCCATGCCACGGGCGAAGACCATCATGGCCAATGTTGCAATGAATGGCTGAATTTTAAATCTGGCGATTATCCCGCCTGAAACCATTCCAAGCACTGCTCCCACCAGCAAACAGACTAAGATGCCCAGCAAGGAAGGCCACTCTAACCGGATGGTGAATAAAGAGAATAAGACAGCCGTCAGTCCAAGAATACTGCCTACGGAAAGATCGATACCCGCGGTGATAATGACTAAAGTCATGCCGCATGCCAGGATGCCGAACACTGCAATGTGCCTGAACATGTCTCGATGGGTATCCCATTTGTAAAAGGCTCCATCCGCGCTGAACACCATGCCCAGGAGAAAAACAAAAATTAAGGCAACCAATGCGCGGAATAGAGGAGAACGGAGCCAAGCCTTTCTTTGTGATTTTTTAAATACGTTTAAAATCGTTAGTTTCATTGTGTTGTCTTTTCTCCCATGGCAGCGTGAATGACTCTTTCTTGGGTAGCATTCTTGTGAGAAAATTCGGCTGTAATTTTTCCACGGTGCATGACTACTACTCTATCAGACATGGCCAGCAGTTCAGGAAGTTCAGAGGTAAGCAGAAGAATGGAGATTCCTTCCGATGTCCATTTGTTCATTAAATTGTATATATCGTGCTTTGCGCTCACGTCGACGCCTCTGGTCGGCTCGTCCAGGAGCAAAATCCTTGGCTTGGTCTCCAGCCATTTGGACAACACTACTTTCTGCTGATTTCCTCCTGAAAGTGTGACGACTTCTTGCCTAAGAGAACGGGATCGAATGCTAAGGTCACTTGTGTGCTTTTCAGCCGCATTGTCTTCCCAGCTATTCTGCATCATTCCGATAGGCGAGAATGACTTTAATGAGGCCAACGTTATGTTCTGAGTAATGTCCATTTCAGGAATTATTCCAGTTTCTTTTCTGTTGTTTGTTAACAAGACCATGCCCGATTTGATCGAATGTCTGGGTGAGAGGACCTTGAATGGTCTGTTCTCCAGCCATATATTTCCTCGGATATTCCTCCCGTAAGTGCCGAACAATCCGTTCAGAAGTTCGCTTTTGCCAGAGCCTTGAAGACCTGCTATTCCAATTATTTCTCCTTCATGCAATTCCAAGGAGGCATCTTCAACAGCCCATAATTTTGAACCGGAGGGATCAGGAATATAGAGATTCTTGATGCGCAATAATTTTTTTCCGAGCTCAGGTGAGCGTTCTGGAAATTGCTGGCTTATCTTCCGGCCAACCATCCAGTGTATCAACTCATCTGGGGATAGGGCTTCTTTTGAAGATGTTCCCGCATGTTTCCCATCGCGAAGAACAGTTATCCTGTCTCCTATTTGGTAGATTTCATCCAGTCGGTGTGATATGTAGATGATGCCACAACCTTTTTCTTTTAAATCTTCTATTATTTGGAAGAGCCGGGATACTTCAACATCATTCAAGGCACTTGTTGGTTCGTCCATGATTATGATTTTGGCGTCAAAGACAAGTGCTTTCCCAATCTCAAACATTTGCTGAATAGAAAGGGGATAGTTTTCTACAGGCTCAGAAAGACTGACATTGAGTTCAAGTCGGGATAACAGTTCTTGTGCTTTATGAATCTGGGAACGATAGTCCATCCATAGATTTTTCTGTGTCCTTTCCCTGCCAAGAAAGATGTTATCAACCACACTCATATAATTAACAAGAGACATTTCCTGATGAATAGCTGATATCCCATACATTGCAGCTTCATGAGGCGATTTGAATCTCACGACCTGAGCATTCAACCGGATATGGCCATCATAGTCAGTATGGACGCCTGCTAAGATTTTTATAAGTGTTGTCTTTCCGGCGCCGTTCTCGCCTGCAAGTATATGGACTTCGCCCGGCTTGAGGTCAAAATCTACAGAATCTAAGACGCGCACCCCTGAGAATGATTTTCCAATACCTACCATCTGCAGCAGCACTTTGTTGCCACTGTTTTTCATGATAGTAAATATAGGTGAAATGACCTTCTAATTCAATAGGTTCCCATTTTTGATATCCGCGAAAAAACGGAGAGCCAGGAGGTCGATAATGAATTTTATCTTACGCGGTTTGATGTTTTTCCATGACAAAAAACATCGTTAAAGACCAATATGTCAAAAATCTACATGGATTTTCAGGGTTCGTCCCCATAGTTGAGTGTTGGATTGTATCTTGGCCTAAGGATTGCTGAATTTTTCTTTAAAGTCTTTTTCTTTTTTAGAAATTAAATGAAAGTCCTAAATGGACTGGTATACTCCAACATGCCCCTGCATCTGAATGGGGTGACATCAAAGAAGGTGACCTCCCCAAATACTGGAACTTTATTTCTAAAAAGGCTCCATTCGAATATACGTTCCAATCAATAAGAATTAATTCAATTCCCGCCCCAACCCTAATCATTGGCACCCAGGATTCATCCCAGTAGCTATTCTTTATATCATAATAAGTTATGTCCACCTTAGACAAAGAAGCTGCGCCAACATCAACTCTCAAATAAGGCTTTTTTGAGGAGTCCCGATCGGAGAGTATGTTCATCTTCCAACTCGCATAAACCGCTGTAAATTTTCTGCCTGAAAACCTGACTCCTTCAAAATCCTTCCCATCCCATCTTTTTGCTTCAATTCCTATAATAACCTGGTGGCTAGGAAGCACACTAAAGCCGATTTCAAAGCCTCCGCCAAATTCGCATTGAAAAGCCTCCCCATAGCCTGGCGGATTTGAACCTTGGCCAGCTTTGCCTGCAAGAGAAGGTTCATAATTCATATTGATTCTAGCAGAAAATTTTCTGTATTCCTCTTTTTCCTTGCTATAGGGGACCTCTTCAGAATAGAGATATGATAGAAAAACAACGAAAAACATAAAGAATAAACAAATTCTTTTCATCTTCTTTCGATCACCACTTAAAAACAAAAAGATCTCTTCTTTCAAAAGATGTTTCCATCTCTAGAGCGTTAATAGCTATAACTTCCAGGATATATTTACCTCTTGGAACAGATTGAATATTCCATGTCCATTTAAATCCAGATTGTCTGTTATTGTATTCAGGATAGAGCTGGAAAATATCATCTCGCTCAATACCGAGTTCTGCCTCTCCTTGATAAACATCGTCTATGTATATTTCAACCCTTAAGATCCCAGCAAGAGAAAGGGCCCAACCAAAGACTTCTATTTCATCACCAAGGTGCAGTTCATGTGAAGCAGGTGCTTCCAATTCTCCAAATGGTGCGTAATACTCAGAAGATTGGACACTTCCTGAATTCTGGCTATTATAATGATACTTAGGCCAGGGGGAATCTGCCAAGCCAAGAGAATCAGTGTTAAGAGCATAAAAGTACCCATCAAGTGAATTAAAATAGATCGTTCCATCCTGACTTATAGCTGGAGCTGAGGTTATCATATCTCCTGCAGAAAATTCCCATTTAAGGGTGCCGTCTGAATCAAGATCATAAAAGATGCCATTGTCGCATCCAAAATAGATAGTCCCATTTGAGTCAACAGCCGAAGAATACTTTATATTGTCTCCCGGATTGAAGGACCATTTGAGATTTCCATCAGGATTAAAGGCAATGAAAAAGTGATTAGAAGATATAGTAAAGGGATTAATTCCGCAATATACAGTTCCATCTTGACCAATAATGGGATTAGCAGTATAAGCACCTATCACCGTACCAAATGATGTCGTCTCTCCTATTAGATATCGCCATTTTTCTGCACCAGCTGGGCTAAGAGCATAAAAGTAGCCACCACTTGAACTGAAATAGATAGTTCCATCCGAACCGATGGCAGGAGAGTATCGCACCTTTCCTTCTGGATCAAACTCCCATCTTTTTGTCGCTCCAGGACTAAGAGCATAAAATTTACCATCGGCGCAGCCAAAATAGATTGTCCCATCCTGTCCTATACTGGGTGAGTCAGGCGCTTGGGTAAGGGAGAATTTCCATTTTAAGCTTCCATCAGGTCTAATAGCGTAGAGACCATCCGCCCCAGAGTATATCGCGCCTTGAGAGGGCAAATAGATTGTTCCGTTTAAACCAATGGCTGGGGACAGGTTCTTAAGGCCTTCTGTCTGAAATCTCCATTTAAGACTCCCATCCGGATTAATGGCATAGAAATCACCACCAGCGCTAAAGTAAATGGTGCCATCTTCGCCGATACAAGGAGAACCGTAATATTCGCCAACTGCTTGAAATTCCCATTTCTTATTGCCATCCGGAGTAAGGGCATACAAAACGCAGTTAGAGATATCATATAAGCAGAAATAAATAGTTCCGTCTAAACCAATAGCAGGAGCAGGAGAAGAACCTATATAATCTCCTGTGTAGAACGACCATTTAATAGTTCCTTCAGCGTTAGAAAAGCCAGTATCTCCTGCATTGTTTGAATCAGTTGTGGATTTTATCTTTTTGTCTGAATCAACTTGAGAATTTAGCTCTTGATTATCGCAACTTACAAGAGAAAAGGACAAGATGATTAAAATCAGAAAAATTCCCGAATGGAAATGTTCGTATAGTTTGAAAAATTTTTTAATCACTCTTAACAAAATTCCAGTTCAGCTAATGATTGATAATTTGCATTTTTTCGCTTCAATTTATCCCCTCTGTAAATAATCCCTCTTTATTAAGCTCCTGGATATATTTTAGCTCTGGACAAAACCGAAGTCAATTGAAACCCATTTAAGAGACCAGAAACAAAATCCTTGACAAGCGCTGCTTCTGTGCTATAAGTTTTTTTGGGGACTCAGTGAAAGCTAGCTACGGGTAGAAATTCCAGTTAATTCTTACGGCTGAGTACTGTATCCCCAAATTCACAAATATGGGAGACCATCCAAATGTCTTTCAATAAGTATGTTTACAAACGTTTTTGTGTATTAATTATGGTTCTTATTTTATTGTCTGGCTGCTCTTCTGAAAAAAAAGACTGGGAAAAGGCCGAATCGGAAAATACAATAGATTCTCTTGAAGTATACATAGAAAAATACCCGAACGGGGCTTTCATTGAAACTGCGAAACAACACCTGGAAGAGCTCTATTATAAAAAGGCTGAAACGGAAAATACTGTTGAAGCACATAACGCATTTTTACAAAGATATCCGGAAGGAGCCTTTGTCGAAAAGGCAAAATTAAAGCTGCAGGAGCTCGAGCTAGAAAATGCAAAAACGGAAAATACAATAGATTCCTTTGAAGCATATATAAAAAAATACCCGGACGTGACTTACACTGAAACTGCGAAACAACACCTGGAAGAGCTCTATTATAATAAAGCGAAGTCAAAAGACACTTTTCAGGCTTATAAAGATTTTATCGGTCATTTTCCAGAAGGAAAATTTGTTGACAACGCCTATCATAGAATACAGGAAATCATGTATAAGTTCAAAATCAACATTCTTTCAACTAGCATTGTAAAAATGTTAAATGGGCTTTCCGGAACGTGGGAAGTGNNGGTGTAGAGGAAATACACACAGATGATTTTCGTCTAGCTTTTGAGAGCAGGGGAGTTGAAATGATTGCAGCCTGTTCTGGCAGTGCTGTTCTTGTCTCTGACAAGAGAGAAGGATGGTGGGTGTTCGCCGAACCTGGTTCAAGAAAGCAATGGATACATCATCCTAAAGACGATAAAAAAGTCCATTATTTTAGTCTTTTATATGCTGTTCCGATAGATATCAATCAAATTTATTTTACTAAAGATGGAGTGCAAACTTCAAAATCGATTCCCATAGAATAGAATTAAAAACATAAAAACAAAGACCGCTAACCCGTTTCAGACTCCAAAAAATCTATCTAAATAATGCACCTTTTTTACTAATAAGCTTAGAATCCAAAAGTCTCGCCACCTCCTGATAGAAATGAATAATTCCTAAGAATATTTTCTTTTGCCGCGTCAGGTGCTTAGAGGGGTTCTACCTCTAAGAGAAAGAAGTCATAAGCTGCTACGTATATAGAAAACACATCCAAGAAAAGGAGAATACGGAATTCAGGCCGTACCAAATTGCCAAAATATAGATTCTGTCTCTTGTCTTATGGGATGAAAGATATGAAGGTTCGAATTGGTTGCAGTGGCGGAGAGGGTGGGATTCGAACCCACGGTTCCGACATTAACCGGAACAATCGCTTAGCAGGCGACCCTGATCAGCCACTCCAGCACCTCTCCGCAATCGCTTGAAAATCTATGTTATTCTAACACGTTTCTTCCAATATTTAAAATTGATAGCCGATAAAATTAGCAATCATAGAACAGATCTTATCTCGAGTTTTAACCATCGGGCAAGTTAATGCTCAGCGCACCTCTCGATGTCCTTTTTAAAGAAGAGCTTGCACTTCCTTGACCATATGGCCATAATTTTTTAACAACCGAGTTTTGCTGAGATTTGATTTCAAAATTATCTTTATATCCGCATCATCTTTTTGAGCCCATTTTTTAAGAAAACGAAATCCTTCTTCAGGCAAACAAGCAACATATACGCTGATAGTAAATTCAAGGCCCTTTCTTAGAATCGCGAATTCTTTACTTTTGCGTTCTATTTTGTTTGGCTCCTGCAGACTTTGAAGGATCTCATCTGCTATTTGGAGACAAAAAAGGACATTTTCTCTATTGTCTAAGACAGGTGGATGAGCCAGTGTCGCGAGAATTGCTCTCTTTTCCAACAAAGATGCTTCCTTTATCCAATCTGAAAAGATTTCTTTGATTACGATAAAATTCTTCTCTGAAACACGCTGAAAACCCATAGCCACTGCTTCTCTTATCCGCCATCTTCTATCTGAAGCAGAAGCTCTAATAATGTTGATGATTTGTTCTTTCCTCTTTTTGTCAGCACTATCATATAAAGAGCCAAGAGATAAGATAGCGCAAAAGGGAAGGAATTCTCTCGGATGATTCACAGGAGCATCGCTATGAGAGATTCTTGTCCAGTCCAACAGCATCTTCCACTGGCTTTCACTGATATCTGCTTTTTCAAAACAATCAGCCAAAACAAATGCCATTTCAAGATTTGCTCTTCTTCCTGGCAGATTAGAGTTTGAAATTAATGTATTTTCTAGCTCATCTATCGAAGCCTCATCCTTTAATAAGGGTAGAATTATTTTTACGTAATCGTCCTTTTTCCCCATTTTTAAGCGTGTGACCTACACAATCATATGTTTTTAATGCTACAGGAAGAGCGGAGGGAGAGGGATTCGAACCCCCGTTCCGGTTGCCCGGAAAGCGATTTTCAAGACCGCCGCCTTAAACCACTCGGCCATCCCTCCAAGGATTTATATATTTTACCTTCTAGACCGATGGCACGCAAGTCAACAGTTTCGGCCTGTCCTTCGGATTGTGCCTATCCCTATTATTTTCTGAAAGATAGAACAATTTTATTAAGCAGGGTAGGTTGATGAATCAAACCCCTACATAACATATCAAACCTTTATAAAAAAAATGTGTTTGATGAATCAAACCCCTACAAATATCAAACCCCTGCATAATATGAATAATTAAGTTATTTTTTCCAAACCGTCCATGTAAGGCCGTAAAACTTCAGGGATAACAACAGAGCCATCCTCTTGCTGATAACTTTCCAGGATAGCACTGACTGTCCTTCCCAAAGCTACTCCAGAACCGTTCAGAGTATGGACAAACTCTAGCTTCGACTTTTCCTTTCTTCGAAAACGGATGTTGGCTCTTCTTGCCTGGAAATCCTCACAATTTGTACAGGAGGAAATTTCCATGTATTTCTTTCGGCCAGGCATCCAGAGCTCCACATCATAGGTTTTAGCCCCTGCAAAGCCCATATCTGCGGTACAGAGAACAACCACCCTGTAGTGCAACCCTAATCTTTTTAAAACTTCCTCAGCGTCAACGGTCATTTTTTCAAGCTCCTCGTAAGAATCCTCGGGCAAAGAAAAGCTCATAAGCTCAACCTTGTTGAACTGGTGCTGGCGAATAAGCCCTCTTATGTCTTTCCCGTAAGAGCCAGCCTCCCGTCTGAAACATGGAGTGTAAGCCACAAACCTCTTGGGGAGGGAATCTTCCTCAAGAATCTCATCCTGATAAAGGTTGGTGAGAGGAACCTCTGCGGTAGGAATCATGTACCACCTATAGCCCCGCAGCTTGAAAAGGTCATTCTCAAACTTAGGCAAATTCCCAGTTCCCATCAGGCTCCTTTCGTTGGCGATGAAAGGTGGGATCACCTCTTCGTATTCTTTTTCTTCGGTGTGAACATCAAGCATAAAATTGATCAATGCTCGCTCAAGCTTAGCTCCTGCGCCAAAATAGACAGCAAACCTCGAACCTGCGATCTTGGCCGCTCGCTCAAAATCTAAGATGCCCAGTTTTTTACCGATTTCCCAATGAGGCTTGAGAGGGAAAGAGAATTTCGGCTTCTCGCCAAACATCCGGACTTCAACGTTTTCTTTAGAGCTCTTGCCCTCAGGTACAGACTCATGGGGAACATTGGGGATGGAGAGCGAGATATCCCTAAGCTTCTCTTCAAACTCTCTCAGTTTCTCTTCGAGTTTTTTTATCTCTCCAGCCACCTTTTTCATTTCCGAAATGACCGAAGCAGGATCTTTCCCTTCTTTTTTCTTCTGCGAGACGAGCTCGGAGGCTTTGTTTTTTTCATGACGAAGGCTCTCAATTTTTATGAGATAGTCTTTCTTTTCTTGGGAGAGCTTTATAAATTTATCAAGGCTGAGCTTGATTCCTCTGGCTTTAGTCTTTTTTACGATAAAGTCAGCGTTCTCCAGCACATATTTTGGGTCCAACATGCCGCAGATTATAGCATAAGTACTTCA
>JABAOF010000809.1_pt1 | contig 30432 bp, 33 predicted proteins | sample 7062171 | NCBI WGS metagenome assembly JABAOF01 (sample SAMN14538628, study PRJNA623070) | marine sediment metagenome | biome: marine biome [ENVO:00000428]; feature: marine pelagic biome [ENVO:01000023]; material: deep marine sediment [ENVO:00002113] | place: India: Gulf of Khambhat ...
GGAGAAACTGCGCAGCAATGGATGTCAATAGCTCAGGCCTATGCCGGACCACCGACCGAAGGTCGAAAGCCGGGGAAGTTTCAAGGGAGTAAACAATAGCCAAAGGTTTCCCATCCGTTCCAAAACCTGCGGTAACTCCAACAGATCGCCACCTGCCCCTGATTGCAGATCTCAGGTATGTATCTGAAATTTCCGACCCTTCACAATTGTCTTGATAGTCTTCCCAGATCTTGAATTTAGTCGATCATCATCCAATTAATTCAAGTAACCATGATACAGACTTGAGCCTCACTGGCAAGAGGGGTAAAACCAAATCAGCTACAAGAATCCCTCAAGTCAGGAGGCTCATATGGAAGAGTACAGGAGGAGAGTACAGCAAGGCAAGACCGTTTATGTGGGCGTGGATCTTCACCGTTTGAAGTGGCACGTCACGGTGATGGATTCGATCATCCAGCCCTGGTCCTGAATGTGCAGTATTTCTTCCGCAAATCGTCAGTTTCGTGATAGGGCGTTGAGGATTTAATCAGTTTATTCGCCTGCTCTGTGGTTGGTTCGGAACTAGACCGAAATCGGAAGGAGGTTTGCGGTCCGGTTTAGCTTGAGATGAGTCTGATCAAATGGTTTCCTTCAAACCCCTAAGCCTTCACCTTCTCAACTACCTTTGCCACAAAATCCTGCTTTTCCTCCTCTGACATTCCCATAGGACCCTGTTCCACCAGGGTGTCGACCATCTTCAAAACAAAATCGCCCCGTTTCTCTTTAGGTACATTCGGGAGCATCATTTTCAGGCACCGAGGCATCATCTCCATCATGTTGATCCCTTCCATCATCTTGGGCATCATTTCGGCCATCATCTTCTTTTTGTCATCCACTGTCATATCACTAAAGAACCTGTCCATCATCTTACCCATCATCTCATCTTTCTCTTCTTTACTCATTCTCCCCATCATAAATCCCATCATCGTATTCATCATTCCCATCTTATTTGCCCTCCGTCCAAATTATTTCATTTGTGAACGACGATCACTGGCGCAGGCGGGACGCACTCGGTAAACCCGCTACAAGTTGCCGGTGAGCCTGGAAATAGGCATCGACCTCGGGCGGGACCGAGGTAAACCGAACCAATTGGGTCAGCTCCTTTTTCCCAGAGCGCTCGATCACCTTCCCGTAGAAATCCCTGGCCGACAGCTTCTCATCCACATCTCCCAGGTTCATCTTGAGGTTGGTAAGCATCTCAAGGGGCCTGTCTAAAATGATCTCAGCACACTTATTTGAGAGCCGGACCACAGAGCCCTTGAGCCCTTTCTTCCCGACGTCTTTACCTTCAAGGGCCGTATACTGTAAGGGAATCTGACGGGCTAGGGTGACAAGATCTGGGTCCCTTCCCTCAAGGGCGAGGTTGTACTGTCCAGCAATGCCGCCCACTTCGTAAATCCTGAGGGGTGTTTCTGCTCCTTTGGGAAGAACCTCCCGCTGAGCGTCGATGCGCAAAACCTCACCCGCTTCTTGGCGCACGGATTCTGAGATGAGGACCTGGCCACCCACGCTGTAGGACTCGATGCGGCTCGTCATGTTGACGCCGCTCCCGACCACCGTGTACTTGCTTCTCTTGCTCGAACCGATATTACCGACAATCCCCTCGGTCTCGTTCAGGCCGATTCCCATCTCCAACTCAGGCAAACCCTGTGCACGGTTCTGTTCGTTCACCTCCCCCATGGCATTTTGCATCGCAATGGCGCAGGCGATGGCCCGCTGAGTCCGATCTGGCATTTCCTGTGGCGCGCCAAAAATCACCAGCAGCGCGTCACCAATGATCTCATTGATGGTGCCCTGGAATTTGAGGACCACATCCACCATGACGTCAAAGTAAGCGTTGAGCATTTGAACCACCTGTTCTGGTGCGAGACGCTCAGAGAGGGCCGTAAAGCCCCTCAGATCCGTCATCATGATGGTCACCTTCCGCTTCTCACCCCCCAGTTCCAGAGCCGAAGGGTTCTCGATAAGCGAGGTCATGACCTCGGTCGAGAGGTACCGGCCGAACATCTTCTTGAGAAGGGCGCTCATCTCCGCCAGCTTTTTACGCTCCTCCGCGAGACTGTCTTCCGTTTTATCCATAAAACGTCTTCCAAACATCGTGAGGACAATAAAGACCATGAATACAACATACAGAAGCACTTGATTACGTGCATCCAGAACGGACTGATCTGGCAGATAGGCAGGCTCTACATATTCATAAAGAAACAGGATCGCAATGTAACAGACAAAGCCAAAGATAATTGTTATGGTCATCAATCTCTTTTCTTTCCTTGGGAAGATAAGAAGCGTATAAGCTATGGCGGCGAAAAAGAAGTAGTGATCCACAACGCTGCTGCCGCTCAGGGAGTATAGAATCAGGGCTTGGACGTAATAAAGGGACATGCCGTAAATTCTGGCTGCATTATACCGACCTAATCTGTTAAACACATAAACCAACAGGCACAGAACCACCCCAGAGATTTGGACCATGGGTTCGATAAGGGGAATTTTTTCATCAGTCAGGCCTTGAAAAGAATAGGCTAGATTTATCACCACAAATAGTAAGAAACCCATGTTCAATAAACGGATATGCTTTGCTTCTTCGGGCCTTACATCCGGAGTAATGCCGATCTCCCCGATGGCCCAAAAGCCTCTACCAACCATTCTCAAAATTGCCATGGCATACCCCTTTCACATGGTACAATGTTTCCCATCGGGCCCCTCAGTAACGTTTATCGGGTACTGGTCTTCTAGCACAAAATAGAAAAGCCTCCAGGGAGCCATCAAAACCCCCTGAAGGCTTCTTATGGGCGCCTTCTGGTATCGTTGCCTCATGACTTCCTCCAGAAGGTTAGTGATGTCTCGTTAGCTGGTCATAGGTGTTACCCTCTGTATATCATATGGGGCACCGAGTGACAAATGGCGAACAGGGTCATCTTCCCGGGCGTGCTCTTGGCCAGAAATCATAGTCGATGAAGGTTAACCCCTTCACCGATCCCCGAGCTCTATCTCACTGGGTGTCACCTCGAATGTCGGTTACTGAACTCACCACCTAGATTAGAGATCTTCGATCGTTCTTAAAGACGGCTCTGTAAACTTCTCCCATAGTGAGTCTTAAGCCCTGCCGATAGGCATCTTCCCATCTCTTCGTCTTATCAACCCACCCCTGTGTGGTCGTTCCTGGTGGTATATCATCCCAAACAGGTTTGTTGGGATAGTTAATAACAATATCGCCGTCCACATACTTCATGTCTGTCTCATCCCACCTGGCCTGTTTGAGTTGCATGGCACTCCTGTATCCGAGCCTCATCAGGGTCATCAGCCTATTTCTGCCTCCACCAGCGGCCAAACACGCTGCACTCGGTAGGAAATGGATCCGAACAGGACCCTCTGTGACGAACTCGGAAAGATACTTGCCTTCTATTAATCTGTTTCTTGTAATCCAATCTATTTTTCCTTTTGGCCCCTCGAAATCCTTGCGTAGGGAACGCATGTCGGCGATATGGCTACCGTGTTGATCGAGATGTTGACCGTAGGGCACGAGTCTTACCTTTTGTCCATCCGTTGTGAACATGAAGTCCTTTGCGCCGGGCAGGCCACTCTTTAATGCGAGCGCTTTGAAGAGATTGTATTCCGGGTATCTTATGTTGCAATAGGTTCCGTAGATTACTCTAAAAAGATATCCAATTCCTAGCTTTTCTTTGATAATATTGAGCTGTTTCCTATTCATAGGAGGTTTTCTTCAAGAATGCGATAGAGACGCTTCCTCATTCCTTCATAATTCAACATTCGGGCTTTACCGCCACGATCGGTTTGGACCCAATATATGTCACCTTTTAACTTCTTCAGATCTTTATCATCGACAGTTTCGTCATGATCTACGATGATGGGGAGGACCTGTACGATTCCTTTCGCCTCTAAATCAGGCAGAAAGGATTGTATTTCTTCCTCATAGATTTTGAGACGGGTTTTGACCCGTTCCACCCGATCACTCAATCGCCTTATCAGTTTATGTCCGCATCTATCGCAGATTCCCTCCACCGTGGGCGGGTCAAAATCACTGTATGTGGTTTTACATTCGATGCAGGAGCGCCGATTGAAAAGCATGATACCATCTATGAGAAAAGCCTTCGGTACATCCAGCAGGAATGCAATATCGAGGTCTATTTCTGATAAGAGCAGATCTGCCTGTGCCTTTGTCCTCGGAAATCCCTCCAGTACAAAACCGCGTTGCTGACAATCAGTCCGATTCAGATATTCCATAACTATCGGAAATACGATATCATCAGGAAGAAGCGTCCCTTTCTCCGTGGTCTCGACAACCCTCAGGGATAGTTCGGAGGGCGGATCCGTGCGCACTTTTTCTCTCAAAATAGCCCCCAGCCCAATATGAACCAAGCCTAAGGCCTCTAAATCTTTGGCTCTGTTCCCTTTGCCGCTTCCTGTTGGTCCCAAGAGAAGGATTTTCTTACCTTTTATTGCAGATTTCAGTTTTTCTAGAATTTCCATTACCCGCCTTTTTCAGTCTTCTCTGGTATTCAGAATATTTGTTGTAGGGTATCCAGAAGATTATCATAGGTGCTAATCGTGATATCAGCAGAGTTACTATCTTTGTACCGATCATTGATACCGGCAAATAATATGGCCCCCATTTTTGCCTCTTTTGCGCCAACAATATCTGAATACTCTGAATCTCCAATATGAACAGCCTCTTCCGGGGAACAGTGTAACTTCCCCAGAGTGTATTCGAATATCTGTTTGTGGGGTTTGGCGATACCCGCCTCATCGGAGAATGTGAGATGCGAAAAGTATTGGGTAAGACCGTATTCTTCGAGCAAGTGCCTCACCGTCTCACCTGAATGCCATCCCGTATTACAAATGACGGCTAACCCATAGGTTTTGGATAATACCTTGAGTACGTCTTCTACACCCGTCACCACAGGTGGCGGATAGTCCAGAGCAATCCGGTCGCAGTAGTCTGCTATTCTGTCTATGTCGGGGGCTGGCATACCAATTTGAGCAAGCTGCACGATATTTTTCACCCTCATCCTACTGTTTTGGGTTTTTCGGTGCTCAATTATATGGTTCTCGAATAGTTTACCTTCTTTCAGGAAGAGATCATCAATCTCACTTTCAGTTATTGGAAAGTCGTTCTCATTGAAGATTTGCCGGAAATACTCCTTTTTCTTGTTGGTCCTGCTTGGGTCATCAGCTAGCAGCGTGTCCCAACAATCAAATGTTATCGCCTTTACCATTTGAAGACTCCTTCCCTTTTTGGGTCAGCCAAATTTGAATTGAAAAGGTCACGCGTTAACGATCAGCCATGGGCCCGGGTATTGAACTCGAAGGGCTCTCAGTGGACTGCGACACTTGGCGGCTATAATATTGACGTGCCAGGGAGTTTAGGACCCCTGTGCATGGCGGCTTACCTGCCTTGGTAAGGGGCTATTTCAATGCCGAGAATTTCCTTTGGAGTACCATATTTGTTTCACTTACTCAACAACATCCCCAAGGAGGCAAATTTCGAGGTCATCTTTAGCGGTTTTCGATGCCACCTCTGAACCGCGATTGCACCGTGCACTGAAGATGGTTCCATATGCCTGGGGTTACAGGAAAGGGGCTACAATCGCCTGGTAAGCCTGTCTGAACGGGCTGGAATCACGCCGGTTGTCTGTTCATGAATGAACTTGGACATGCCTGTCCATCGGTGCTCAGGAAGGAGTAGGATTGAGAAAGCCAAATGCCTCTGCCCAGAAAAGAAGACACAGCTGCTTTTTTCCTTGTTATTGAGGGTCGAGTTTATGAATCGACGGGAAGCCAGTTCCTTGAAGGTATGTTCAAGGAGAGAAAACTTGTAGCCTTTGGGAAAAACAAATCACCTAAAACGAAACCTGTCCCTTTCCTCGCTGCGGTTTAAGCTTAAGGAATTGATACCGGTCGGCAGAGTGAAGCGTAACGTTACGGATTTCGGTCCCCTGAAGGACGGTGAGAGGCACGTCAACACCTGCAGCACCAAGGGCCCAGACATTACGGTAGAAATCGGCAAGTCCCTTTATGGCGACCTTGTTTACGGTGAGGATCACGTCATTGGGTTGAACACCGGCCCGTTCTGCAGGACCTCCAGCGGTAACTCGAAGAACGAAAACCCGCCCTCTAGTCTCTTCCGCGTGTAAACCCAACCACGGTCGTGGCGGTTCCTGAGACCGGCCGGATGCCATCAGATCTGGGAGAATCGGTTTGAGGCGATCGATAGGAACAAACATATTGCAAGGGATTGCACCCAGGCCTGGGATCACCACTTGAGTGAAAAGAGAACCAATGCCCAAAAGACGGCCTTCGCGGCCTATCAAAGCTGCTCCGCCATAATTGGGATAAGGGGGGGTGGTAAAAATCGCATCCTCGAGAAGATACTCCCAGTAGCCTGCAAACTCCCTACGAGATATGACTCGAGCACCGTGGACCGAGTCTGGTCCTCCATGGCTCACAACCAGGATCGGGTCACCCTCAGCAACCTCTGACGATCGGCCAAGCCCTATGGGCGTTACATTCAATGGCTCCTCCGTCCGGAGAAGTCCAAAGCCCGTTTCATGGTCGTAGCCGACAAATGCTGCTTTAACTGGCGTGCCTTCCGGCCCAACGACCTCAATGGTCTCCGCTTCCAGGATCAGGTAGCCGATCGTGAGAATGTGTCCATTTGAATCGATGACGACGCCGTTTCCTTCCCGTTCTGTACCGAGCGAACGAGCCGTCAGGGCGTTGTCCGGAATCAGAGCGTGTATCTTGACAATTGCTTTGATTCTCTCCTCCGCGTTCTGATCAGCGTAGGCAGAGACACAGAAAGCGATAAGAACGGCAAAGATCAAAAAGAGGAAGACTTTTTTCAATCGGAACCCCCTTCTCCGTTCATGCCAGCGGATTATGACTCTTTACATACTGTAGCGACAAACCGGTCTGTCTGTCAATGGAAGGACTCCTCACATACTCAGTCCTCTGGTGATCTTATGCGTAGTACCGCCATCCTGGGCTCAGAGGATTTGGTGTTGGACCGAGTTTCGCTTCCCCTTCGACGTGCCGGGATTTAGCAAACCAACCCTATACCTGGACGGTCGAGATGAGTAACGAACTTACAAACAGATCCCCATCTGTTCTCAGGGAGTGTTTCCTACCCGCGGGGACGATAAATACCTTCCCAACCATCAGATCAAGCTCCCCATCCTCCAATACACCAAAACCGGTTCCCTTGATACAGTAGAAGAGTTCGTCGTGCTTCGGATGTTTGTGCAGGGGCACGTTTTGACCCGCGTCAATGTGATAGACATTAACAACAATGTCTCCCTTGATCGCCTCGAGGTCCATGCCGATGCGCTCCTTCCTCTGTCTGACAGTCTCCTTCAGAACACAACCTGACGAGTCATTCTTGATGATGCCACGGATTCAGAATCTGTTTCAACCACTCACGAATCACACGGGCAACGGAGAGACTTAAAATCAAGGTCGAGCTGGAGTATACTGGCCCTTAACCAAGAACGTTTCCTTTGGGGTATGTCATGGCACCCACTCCCAATTACCTCGACCACGTGACCATTGTTTTGCACGGACCCCGGTATTCTGAGAACATCGGAGCGGCTGCACGGGCTGCCTGGAATATGGGAATCTCCCGTCTTCTGCTGGTTGCTCCCCAGAACCTCGATCGCGATCGTATGCTCATGATGGCCACCCATGTCGCAGCGCATCTGATCGAAGACATGGAGGTCAGCGATGACTTCGCTACTGCCCTTCACCCTTTTCAGTACGTGGTGGGGACCACTGCTCGGACTGGCGGTCAGCGCAAGGACATGAAGAGTCCTCGAGAGCTAGCAGAGGAATTGGTACCCATCTGTGAGCGTAATCAGGTGGCCTTACTCTTTGGTCCCGAAGATCGAGGTCTCACCAATGTTCAGCTTCGCAAGTGTCACGCCCTCGTCAACATCCCCACCGCTGGTTTTTCCTCACTGAATCTGGCCCAGGCGGTCATGATTCTCTGTTATGAACTCCTTCTGGCAGGACGAAAGCCCGTTGACCATTCGGTCCCCAGGCTGGCAAATCGGCGCGAGCTAGACGGGATGTATGAGCACCTCACAGAGACATTTACCAAGATTGACTTTATTACATCCGAAAATCCGGATCAGGCGATGCAAAACGTTCGGAGTTTCTTTGCCCGGGTTGGCCTTCGAGCCCGGGATGTGAAAGTAATCCGAGGAATCTGCCATCAGATTGAGTGGTATGTCAAGAAGCGGCTAGGGGAATTGGAGCGTCGCAGAAATGGATGAATCTGTTTAGTCCACGGGTCGTTCACGAATCCCAGTTGCGGGCGGACACTTGATCACGACTCGGCGATATTGTCTCCCAAAATGAGCCTTGGCAACATAGTAGCCACCGATCTCTATACGGTACGCCCCGACGGTACCTGTGAGAATGCCACGGCTATTCTCGCGCCACCTGGCGGATTTCTTCTTGAAATTAACCGCACATATAACACTCAAATCGCCTGGAACTGTCCACAAAAGGTCTGTACTGGATGGAAGAACTGTGGCTGGCATCTTCCCATAGACTGTGTGGGAATGGAAGTCGCCGATGTACTCGCGGCCTTGCGCCAGTCTCTCGAGTATTTCATTGATCCGCGAGGCCCTGTTGAAATCTAGTGTCGAATGGGTTGTTGTGCTTTCTGCAGTCTGATAAGGAATGGCGTACTCCACGATAAACTTGTTCTCACCTTTAATACCAATAAGATAACCGAGCGTTTCTTTCCGAAACACCTCGACCGCAGAGGAGAGAATCGTCAAAAAAGCGGGCAGGCTCAGGTAGGCCTTGATCCTCGTCTGACCTCTCTCATCTCTGTCATTATGACTCGGCGCAGTCATTCAGCCCCGGGTCCTCCCATTTGATTTCACGGGCCCGTTGATGCGTTTTGCTTCATCAGGACAGGAGAAAGTCTTCTCATCGGCTCCCGCTGTATAAAGGATGAGTATAGGGGAGAGGGGCGGATGCGTCAAGGAAAACCATGTGTTTTTGACAGTTCGTCAGTGTCCAGGGGTATTGTTTTTTCGGGTTGGTTTGAGACAATTTCCCAAAAGCGCTATGGTGTGGATGGAGAAGGCACATACGGTCTCAAATCCGAAAAGTTGTTAAAAGGGATATATTTGATTACCTTTATCTAGATTTGTCCTACTGGTGTATGTGTTCACAAAAACCGAGACACCCGGTTCAGAACTTCTCTCAATCCTTCTTCGGCGAGGGCCTGAATGAAACAATCAACGACTGGGGCATTTTTTTCTGGGGTGGTGTACCCGGGTGTTGGGCAGATAGCCTTGGGGCGAAAAGGCACTGGCGTGGTTTTCATCGCCTTAACGACGGGTGTCCTTATGGTTATTCTCTATAGAATTATCATGCGGTTCTATTTGGCCATGGATCGGATCATGCCAGTGGTGGAAGAAGAAGCTTTGGACTTGTCACGGCTTTTCGAGACGTTTCTCCGCACATCACCCGGCAGTTGGCGTGTAGAAATCGCCAGCGTCATATTTTTCGTTCTATGCTGGGCAGGCTCAATTCTTCACGCCTATTACCTCGGCCGAAAGCTAGATCGACAGGCTTAATTGGACAATAAAGGGGCTTGGTCTTTTTTGAATATGATTGTGTCGTCGTGACCATGTGCCACTGAAATTATTGAAAATACTCAAACGGCTGTGAACCCGTTGATGGTGCCATCTGCTGTACAGATTGTGAAATCAGTATGCAGGCGATATGGGTAGGACGGTTGGCGGCTCACAGAACATAGCAACGAGAGTGAGGGACCTTCTTGTGTTATGGATAAATTTTTCACGTTTTGAGACTCTTTTTGACTCACCACGCGTAATACTTACGCGGTGACGGATCAACTCTATGGATACTCGGCGGTGTGCCAAATCCGGCAAATGGACAATTTCCGGGAACTTCAGATGCTTTGGGAGTGAGCGCGTTATTTCTGACCTTTTGGTATGGGAGTTGCTCATAGGAGACAGAAAAGCAGGTTTGGACAGATTTGGGAGCAAAATGGCACCCCCTCGGACTGGAGAACAGGAATCGAAGGAGGATATGTATGAAACCTAAAGCAAAGGGTGCAACAGTTTTCTTGATAGGTTTCTTGTCTATTTTCATGAGTTCATTTGGTATCGCGATTGCCGAAGACGCTCAAGGCCATGGTTCCGGTGAAGGTTCATGTCCCCATGAGCAGACAAAGCAAATTCCCGGCTCTAAGATTTCCTTCTACGAGGACTCTCACGATTTTGGACAGATCCCTTATAACAGAAGGGTCACCTACATTTTTCGCTTCCGTAACACAGGGGCGGAAACTCTTATGGTGGCTAAGCATCTTCGAAGCAAGGTGAAAGAGGGATGTTGATCCCCTCAGGTGGTTGTAGGTTCTACAACCGTCGAAGCTGGTGAAGTCGGAACCATTAAGGTTTCTGTCATGATGCACGCGGGGATGGGCGGCCCCCATCTTTTTCACATCTTCGTCCGATCCTCTGATCCAGACAACCCGAGCAAGATCATTAAGGTCAGGGCTGACATTGTTCCTCTCGAGAGGTGGAGGAAAACTCACCCATCTGAATTTTATTTACCGAGGCATTTGGCAGAGAAGCAATTGCTACTCGAAATCGAAGGAATTGACGCGATTGCCCAGGCTCAAATGGCCTTTGGCCATGGCGATGAATTTGAGAACGCATTCCTGGGGACCTACGAAAAGGCCGTAGGGGAGAAGCAGCTTTTAGTGGCAGAGTTACGGGAAGCGAATAAGGCTGGGGAGGTCCTGGCGAATTTCGTAGCAAGAATCAAGAAAAGTGGTAATTCAGCCAATCCTTTGAAAGAAATAGCAATGGGTGGGAAGTCCGTATATTCCCTAAACGAGGAGAGCCAAGAGCTTCTCTTCTTTCAACATAAGAACTATGTGATAAAGCTTTCTTCGGACTCCTCTGTCGCCATGCAATCTCTGAAAGATGTGTTGGACTTTCTCGCTTCCGAGATTTGAACTAGGCTCATTTCTAGCCAATTAAGGAACCTGGTGTGACCGGCCCATAGAGTGGATAGCTATCAATAAGGAGGTTTGGGGGACGTGAGGAATGGGTGTTAAGCGCTGAAGACCGAAAGGTCTGAGAAATTGAGTGGTTTCGAGCGTCCTCAATTTCCCCTAATGGCTGAGCTATCGAAAGGTGGCATTCTAGAGTGTAATTTGCACAAGGTTTGCACCAGGCCGAAGAGACTTGAAGGGAGGTGGTTTATTGCGGGCTTATCCGCCTCCCCAGAAATGCCAAAAGGTGAACAATTTCGCTTTTAGGATGCAATTGAGCTGAATTCGCAGAGTGGAATCAAAGGGCATCAACAAATCCTATGCCTTTGAAGAAGAAATACGGACTGTTATTGTTCATCATTCTTGTGTTCGGAATTCTCTATAGCCTTCTCTGTTCCCAGCCAAGCAGTTCATGCGTACACGCCCTCTATTCTTTCGAGGGAGGAAACTGCTCCTCCTTCGTTCACACCGACAACGGGCTGTCTACTCTCCACAACCTGCCCCTCGCCGGTTTTCTGCCATTGAGCAATACGTCCTTTTACCCGGGGGGATTTACCGTACATCCTTTCAGACCTCCTCAATTTCCAACCTAATCCCCCAAACGACCTCAGTGAGGGTGTGAACCTCTTGCAGTTGCCCCTGGCCATGGGTGCGTTGGTCCGAAATGCGCGAGACGGGCAAGAGGGAAGATGACCTTTTGAAATCGGTTCGAAAACTGACGGATCTATGGGTGGACGCATTTTGGGTGTTGCTTGAACCGGCAAGAATGCAAAATGAGGTAAACAACGATGAAATTGACCTTTAGAACAGGAAAGACTCTTCTTTTAATCATGTTTGTGATCGTTGGAGCATTTCTGATACTCAATTTCGGTGCAAATTCTCAAGAAGGTTCATCCGAAAAGGATCTGATGGAGTCCATGCAGATTGTGAGAATCATGGAAGAGGTCAAGGCTCCAGATTTTATCCTGCCGGATCTCCAGGGGAAAAGTTTTCGGTTAAGCGACCTCCGGGGTAAGGTTGTCTTAGTTAATTTTTGGACAACCTGGTGATATTGGTGCAGGAAGGAGTTACCTTCCCTGAAAAAGTTGCATGCCCACTTCCGCGAAGCCCCCTTTGTTTTGCTAGCTGTGAATGTTCAAGAGGACGCAGGCAGGGTCAAGAGATTTGCTGAGAAGGAGGGCTTGTCTTTTCCCATCCTTTTGGACACCGAGGGAGAAGTTTCTATTCGGTACGGGGTACGGGGTCATCCAGCAGCCTATCTGATCGATATTGACGGTAAGCTCGTCGGGATCAGTGTTGGGTATCGGAAGTGGGACAGGAAGGAAATGAGGGCATTGATTTCATCCCTGATGGCGAAAGGTTAACAGCCGTATGGGCCAGATTGCCGCTATCATTGACAGCGAATAAGGAGGACGTATCGATTAACCGTCTGAATCTTTTGAGCCTAAACCCTTTGGGTGTTTCTTTGTCATGGTTTCAATCTGACCCATTTTTGTGACCATGATGGGAGGTTAGCTCCTGTCAGGGTTGGACGAGAAGACAGAGAGTCATTGAAAGCTTTTTGGAAGACAACTGAGGATTGGAAGGCCGGCGAAGAAGGGATTGCGACTCGAAAGGCAACAACCTTGTTTTACAGCATCGACCCGGACGGGGGGGTTTCAGGCATGTCCAGGTGTTTGAGCGTCAAAAGTAATAGGTCAATGAAACCAAAAGGGAAACCCCTGAAAAGTCGATCACCCTGTCACTGGCGGTCACGCCGGGCGCACCGCGGGTTTTGAAATCAAATTCTATGTCTCGATAAAGAAGATCGAAGCCGATTTTGAATTGGGATTTCAAGAAATCCACACCAGCCCCGGCTTCCCAGCCAAAGTCATCTTCAAATTCACCAGGAGCTCCATCCCATTCAAGATCCCCGTAGACTCCTCCCCCTTTCACATAGGGGTACAGCCATTCGGATAGTTCGAATGTGAGTTTCGGGCCGACCGAGAGAAATATCCCATCGAGGTCATCGCCAAAGACATACTCAACGCTGCCATAGAGGCTGAAATTATTATAGATTCTAAGACTGGAGGTAAGGCCAACCTGGGCGGCCTCACCGGTAAATGAAAATACCCTGGTGCCACCAGCCTGCGTTTGGATGATTCGGAAATCATGCGCGCTGCCAGAAATAAAAGCACCCGCCTTTAGGGAAAGGGAAAAGGGACTCTTTCGTGGAAGGAGAACCTGCTCGAGTCCGACTTCCCTCCTCTCCTCGGCCCGAGGAATCTCCTCTTCTTCCACCTCGACAACCAATACCTGCTCCGGTGGTTCCTCGATTTTCTCTTCTCTCGGCTTTTCTGTGACCTTACGCTCAGGGACCTCTTCCGTCACTTTGTCTGGTTCTCCCATGAGGGGGCGCCTCTTCCTCGTTCTGAATATCTGATCGATTTCGCCAGCCACGTAGTATGAAATCGTACCGTTTCTAAAGAGTTCTCTGCCTCTTCTTTGAGCCTCTTTTTCATCTTTGAATGTTCCGATGTAGACTCGATACCGCTTTTTCCCGGAGACCGTGTCTTCTCTCAGAAGAGAGGTGAACCCCTCCCTTCTCAGCCTCCGAATCTCACTTTGGGCCTTGTCCTTTGACGAAAAGGTGCCGGCTTTCACGTAGTAGTCAAATTGATCGGCTTCAGAAGGCTTCGCTCGAGGTGCTTGTTCGAGAGCGCGCACGGCGTAGTACGACAAGATTTTTGATTTCTTTAGTTCTTCTGCCTTATGGACGGCTTTTTTTCGCGAATCAAATCTCCCAATATATATCCGATACCAGTTCCCTCTCCCCTGTACCAACTCGTACCGATAGAAGGCCTGTAAACCCCGTTTCTCATAATTGGAAACTTCCATTTCAGCACTCTTTCTATCTCTGAATGAGCTGACGTGAATGGAATAGAACCCATTTTGGGCACGTGCGAGAAACATAGAATCAGACAGGATACGGTAACCGAAGAGAATCAAGAGTAGGGCAACTGTTGCAGAGAGTACCCTGATAGGAAATATCGGAATCAAATCATCATCCCAGCGTGAGTTATTTAGAGCCCCAGACTGTTTTTTGCATCCTACGCTCATCATGAAATCTCGGCACTTAGCCTCTCGACTCATGAGGCGAAACAGCCAAAACCCTCACTCAGCCATCGGATGGGTGCACCCCAGTTCTGCCGCTTCGTGAAAGTCTGTACCCTTATCTCTACCACGTATCCGATGAGTTCGCTTGATTTCTCGGACCGGAGAGATTCTTCTGAAATGCCCAGGATGCGTCTCGTGGCAAGACACGCTGATGCCGTGAGTATAGAAGAGAGAGGACTTGTCCGTCAAGAAAAAAGGGTTGCAACGCATTACATCAGTTGTCCTCCACGATGCGTATGGGCATCGGAGCTGAGAGCTTCTCAAGCATGGCGGAGAGGGGCTTCTATGGAGCAACCGCCTTGATCCATTAGGAACCATTGCACTGAACCGATTCGCATGGATTCCGTAAAGAGAAGAGCTCCTGCTGATACGTCTCTTGATAGGGCGCCGGGCAGGTAGACAAGGCATATGCCGGTAGGGATCACCAAAAACCCTGCCATCAAGCCCTTTGGAAGCCCTCGGTGTTCAAAGGAAAAGATCTTCACGCTAAAGAAAATCCCGTCTTGACCGATCTTGTGAAGTAGAAGAACAGGTGTTCGTCTTCTTTGTTCTTCGATGACTGGTTTTTCCACAAGGAGCAGAAGATGGAGATTCAATGTCCTTCTTGTCTGGTGACGTATCTGATTGATGAGACAAAAATCAAAACCAACAGGCTGTCCGTTCGCTGTCCCAAATGTCAAGAAATCATAGAAATCGAAAAGCCTCTAGGGTCACTCGACCTCGTTGAAAATATGCCCGTCTTAAACGGTTCAAAGGCCAATTCTCTGCAAAATCAGTATCTCACAGCGTGTCGGTTTTGTGGCGGGGAAATCATGGCGGATGCAATCAGATGCGTCCATTGTGGGTCGATACTGAATACTCCCGCGAAACTAGGACTGTCGGCATATGGGAGGTCAGGCAGACTGAATTATCATGATCGGAGGGAGGTTCCCCGGACTGGGGTTGGCAGAAAAATACTGAAGATAGGCGCCCTCTCCCTTGTAGGCATAGTGGGCCTGTTTTTTACGATTTCATTCGTTCACTATGCATTAACTGGAAAAGAGGGAGGGGTACGGCTCCAGAATAATATGGAAGCTTACGCCGTCAACTATATTGCGGACCATAAGATTCTCAATCGGAGCGAAGAGATCATCGCTTATTATGATGTGACCCTGTCATTGAATGGTACGGAATCCGCAATATTGACAACCGAGAGGATCATCTATCATAAGGATGGTCTTGATGATTTTATTAGGTTGGACGATGTTATTGAGATCAAACACAGAAAGGAACTGGCCGGAGACCTAATAGAGATCTATGGTTCATCCGGAAAGGTTATTCTGGTAGAGATCGCACCGCTTAACCAGGGAGAGACTTTCTTGAATGCCCTGATCCATGCGGTCCGGTTTGATCGCAGTTAGTCAGAATGCTGACCCGGTGAATTAGAGAAATCAGAGGAGTAACCAGCTAGGCTCTATTCAAAGGAGATTTTCCCTCCCGCTCTCTTGGGAGGCCCCGGGACGGTTAGTTTCCATTCTTTTCCCTTGATCATCCAAAAACTCGCCCCTCGCACGCCGCCCATGTTCCTTTTTAGGTCGGTGAAGTCGAATCGAGCGAGTCTCTCTTTCAAGCTCGTTTCAAACTTCTTGCTGAGAAAATAGTTCATCAACAAAGGCGTGAACGCGTTGTTGTGCATGAGAAAAGCCAGGATGAGATACTGCTCGTTCCAAAAGAACCCCCATTCCGTGATCCAGTGCTTCGGGTATTCATAGGGGAGAAAGACGTCGTGGAAATGGATAATGACGCCGTCTCGGAGAGCAGGAAGAATGTTGAACACAATATGGTTGACGTCTGATCCTGCCTTAACCGTATGGCTTGTATCCACAAAAAGGACGTCCCCACGATCGAACCGTTTGAAGACATCGAGGGGAACATCCTGAACGTTACTTTGGATAAGGTCATCCAGTTTGTGAAAACTTTGTTGTAAGACCCGAGACGGAAAGGGTTCGATACCCAGAACCCGCGCGCCGCCATTCTTTTCTGCCGCCCGTAGGGCGAGTTGAGTTGAGTAGCCGGAGCCAATCTCCAATACGGTGCGGGGCTTGAGGGAACGGATAAAGTGCAGTAGCTAGAATTTAATCTGACAGAATTTGTTTAGAACTTACCACCAAATCGGACATCGACTAGATTCAAACCTATTTTTAGCATAATAGAAAAGCATACACTCCTGTACTATCTTCTTACTTATATTTAATTTGGGACAATTTGTGATATCATATATTCTAAATTAAATTTTATGTTACATTTCGGAGGTGAAAACATGGGAAATTTAGGGACTTTAGGAGTCTTTTTTGGTGGTTTAGGTATCTTCTTAGGTGCTTGTGGTTTGCTCTGGTGGTGCTCTCTTTATGCAAAAATAAATTTGCCAAAACAAAAAAAGGAATAAATAACCTATATGTTATGTAGCAATAGAAACTTTGACTCAACTATGTATACTTTATATTATATGTTTAACCACACCACCGTCTCTTGCCTTATTGCAACTCAGCCTGTTGTCAGATCAAATTGTATCTTGATTTGAAAAATGAAAGATTGAATCCTGGTCATTGCAGATTAAAGCCATAATACACAATGGCATCGAGGGGTGGGAGCATCTCATTATCCCAGACGAATCCTTCTCCTCCATCTCGCCGAATGTCTCTAAGCTCACAGCTCCAGTCCACAAGACGGTGCAGGAGTTGTAACTGCTTCTTCGGATTCACCCGAATAAGGATACCCTCGAACGGCACCTGTGTCCAAAGCCTGTCAGGTAGGGAGGACACATCAGGAATGACGGAGTAGTAGTGGTTTTGAGTTAGATGAAGGCGATTTCTCTCGAATTCTTTGAAGAAGGAGGGTTTGATCAACCATGACCTGGTTCCAATCCTCTTGATCACTGCGGCCAGATCGCCAATAAGAGACAGAAACTCGTCTTCGCCAACCCGAGAGAGAGGTATTCTCTGAATTCTGTGCGCCGGTCAGACATCTTTCACTCCCCTCAAACCTGTCATGGATTGAACAGAATTTCTTGGAGGCGACTTCCAAAAAGGCAATGAGAACTCCTCTGACCTGCGACGAGTATAGGGGGCGATCAGCTTGTGTGTCAAGGAAAGGCCATTTGAGAATGTTCAGGTTTCGGCCTATCTCATTGGTCGAAACGGTGTGAAAGACAAACGATCTAACGAGGTGGGTCGATGGCGCTTTTCATCCTATCTCTCGTTCATTGGAGAAATCCAAGGCCCCATTGTTTTATCGGTCACGCAGTTTCTTCGAATGTCCGTTTTAGCCGCTGCAGTTCGGCCTCTGCATCGGTTATCATCTCTTCAATGATTGCTTCAAGCGGTTGAATGTTATGGACCAAACCGACGGATTGCCCTGCCATCAAAGACCCTTTGGTCACATCCCCTTCCATCACCGCCTTTCGCAGTGCACCGGTCCAGAATTCTTCCACCCGGTACTGCGCTTCTGTGCGATCAATATCCTCGCTGTCGAGTTTATCTAATAAATCCAGTTGTAGTTTCCCAAATTCGACAGTTCCTTCGTTCTTCAGAGCTCGAACCGGGATGACCGGAAGGCGGCTGTCAAACTGAGGTGTTGCGATGGCATCTTTGGCTTTCGCCTTTCGAAATGCTTCCTTGAAGTCTGGATGGGCGTGGCACTCTTCTGCCATGACAAACCGTGTTCCCATCTGAATTCCTGCGGCACCCATCATCAGGAGATGTGCCATCATGCGCCCGGTGGCAATTCCGCCTGCAATAAAGATTGGCACGGCTTCGACCTCAAAAAGGATTTGTTGGATGAGCACCGACAATGCTACCGGTCCGATGTGGCCGCCTGCCTCCGACCCCTCGAGCATCAAGGCATCCACTCCCCTATTGATCAATTCCTTTGCAACCATGGCAGTTGAAGCAAAACAGATCACTTTTCCACCGGATCCTTTCGCCCGTTCGATTTCGCTTTTCTTTGGGATTCCTCCTGCAAAGACGATGACGTCACACCGGTGTCGACACAAAAGGTCGAGTTGATCTGTGTAAGCAGGGGCGAGGGTAATGAGGTTCACGCCGTAAGGACTATCCGTCATGTCGCGAGTCTCGATAATTTGTTTTTCCAGCACCTCTACAGGAAGGTTCCCACCGGCCAGTAGCCCAAAACCTCCAGCGTTTCCAACGGAGGCCACGAGCGTGGGATCACTGACCCATGTCATGGCACCGCACATGATGGGGTAGCGGCAGCCTAGGAATCTCCTTCCTTTTTCGAAAAACGTATCGATTAACATCACAGGTAATTCCAATCCTTTTTAAGTGAGAGGGGGGCAGAAGGGGCCATTGAAGGTATCGGTTTATCGTTTACAAGGCGGTACAACTCAAAGGGAGGCCTCCACCACCGCCGCGACGAGGTGATAAACCCCCCTTTTGGCTGGAAGCAGTTTAGAGATAAAGACGGTTCTCTGTCAAGGGGAAAGAGAATAATAGATTTGGTGTCTTCTGTGATCGGCAATTTGAATGGCAAAGAGACGAAGATCATCCTCTCCTAATAACTCAAAGATTGATCGTCTTCACCGGTCTCCAGTTCAAGAGGTCAATCAAATGAGGCAGTCTAACGAACCGTCACAGACAACGATCATGGTTGTTCTAGAATTCTTAGCGCCATGCTGGTCTTTGGCCGTGAACGTAAGCAGGTGTTCGCCGAGGTCGGACACCCCCGAGTTCCAGAAGAAGGTGGCCGTGACCGTCTCCGTTCCAGTGGTCGTTCCGAGCGTTGCCCGGGTGTGAGGAAGGCCATCGACAAGGATATGCAGTCGATCACCCTCGGGGTCGGTTGCCGTTACGGTAAAACTCACGGTGCCTTTCCAGTACACACTCACATAAGCGGGTGCCCTCAAAGGAGACAGGCTGGATGAGCTCGTCGTCAGCGGTTGTTACGGTTCTCCTCGGCCTGGTTCGAGATGACTCCGCCCCACCGTGGCTACAATAGCGCCAATAATTCCTCCGGCCACTGCCGCTGAGCAGTACATGATGATAATAAAGCTCTTGGCCATCTCTGGATGGTTGGTCTTTATCAACGATGTCAGCGAGGGCAGCAGGGCAATGCCGATTCCGGCAGCTGCGCCTAGCAACACCCCATCGAGCACCGTTGCCGGTCCAGTCGGGCCCTTGTGTTTAGCGAGCCACATTTCTACCCCGAATCGGTTGAGGTAGGCGGCGATGGGGCAGCCAATTCCCAAAGAGATTATGAGGCGGAGCGCGTATATCTGGCGGAAGGGGACCGTAATCAGCATCAAGGCGAACCACGCCAGGGTGGGGACCGCACAGTAGAAAATCCCTATCCAGCTTGCCCTGCGGATGTAGAAATCGACAATCCGACTCATCATTGGGGATGCCCCTGACATATTGACATTCTAGATTTCTAAAACCCTATCTCGCGCAACAATCAATCCTCGAACAAGACCTTTTGAATTGTCTCGGGCCGAGTTGTCCGAGAGGCCACGTTATACCGATCTACCTAGCGAAGAAGGTGACACATTGAGCCGACGCCCAAATTCTGCGCCTTGGATCCTCAACGTGATCACAGTCAAATGGCACCGCATCGATGAGGCTCGTCGAATAGTTGGTTGCATGCCGGTCGAATGCTTTCTGGATCTATTCGAAAACAATCAGCTATCCGTCTGATCAATGTATCTAAATCCGGGTCCTTTCGCCATACGACGGGTTCTCTGCTCATGATCTTCGCGAGCCCTCCTCAGAACCATCTCAACAAAGTCACTGCTACCCAAAGTCCGTTCATACCCATGACTCGCATGCCGACAGACCATCGAGATTTCAATGAAGACCAACCGTCTGCCGACTAAATCAGACCTGTGCCCCTGGCGCATCGATGGGGGGTTTCCTTGGCATGATCCAAAGTGGCATAGAAGAAGTAGAATGTCAATTCTTTACGACCGTCCCTCTCTCCTTCTCCATTTTTTGACAAGGCTCATTTTCTATGGTATCTGCCCACATATGCCCCTATCTGCTTGATTAGAGCCTGCCAGGTGTATGAATGAAAGAATCGGTGAGGTAACGATATGATCATCTGGCTCGTGACTCTTATTCTGATTGTTGCAATGCTTTTGCTGATAACCGAGAGGCTGCCGGTGGATCTGACTTCAATCGGTATCGTCGTTGTCCTGATTCTCACCGAAATTTTGACGCCACGGGAAGCAATTGCGGGTTTTGCCAGCCCGGCCGTCATAACCGTCGGTGCAATGTTTCTGATCAGCAAAGGTATGATTCGTACGGGTGCAGTTGGTTTTATCAGTCAGAAGGTAGTTGAGCTGTCCCGGGGCAGACCCACCCTGGCAATGGCTATGATATTGACAATTGTAGGTCTTGCTTCGGCCTTTATCAATAACACCCCTGTGGTCGTTCTCTTCATCCCCATTGTTCTGAGTTTAAGCTGTGAATTGAATTTCAGCCAATCAAAGTTTCTCATACCGGTTTCATATGCCTCAATTCTAGCCGGTACCTGTACGCTTATCGGATCCTCTACCAATATTATCGTCAGCGATTTGAGTGCCACTTATGGCTTTGGGCCTTTGACCATGTTTGAACTCTCGCGGCTAGGCGTGCCCATCGCCTTTTTTGGCATTATCTTCCTTATTTTTGCTGCGCCGAAACTGATGCCGAGCATGCACAACCCGGTATGTGAGCTGAAGGATGATAAGCATCGGCGTTACTTAGCCGAGCTCCAGATCCCTCCTGAAAGCGGTATCATCGGTGAGGACCCAGATCTGTACTTCACACAAAAATATTCAAACATGGAAGTGCTCGAACTTATCCGATATTCTCACGTTTTTTACCCTGACAGGGATGCGGTGAGAATCGCTCCTGATGATCTTCTCCTGGTCAAAGGATCGGCGAATGATCTTGTTGAGATTCTGAACCAAGATATCGTGGAATTGACCCTTGCCGAGCAAGGAATGAGCTTCGGCGCCGACCAGAAGGAATCGTTAATTGTGGAGTTGATCATACCACCCGAGTCTTCACTATTAGGTGAGAGGCTGGCAGAAAGTCGCCTGCGGCTAGATCCAGATATTCACATCATCGCCATTAAACGCAGAGAACTACATTATACCGAACAAAAGCTCAAAGACATTAGATTGAAGATCGGTGACGTCCTCCTGGTTCGTTGTCCAGAATCATCACTCGATAGACTGCGCGGGGAAACCGATTTTATCATCGTCGAAGACGTCCATCACGAAATCGTGCACAAACGCCTTGCAAGCCGTGCTTTTCTGATATTTGGAGGCCTGGTGGCAGCCGCTAGCAGCGGATTGGCCGATATTATGGTCTGTGCCCTGGCAGCCGCTTTTCTCATGATCGTAACCGGATGTCTTCAGCTACGAGATGCCTATCGCGCCGTCGAGGGCCAGGTCCTTTTGATCATCATTGCAACGATTGCCTTGAGTGCTGCCCTCGAAAAAACAGGTGCCTCTGAACTCTATGCGAACGCCTTTCTCAGTCTATTTACAGGGGCTAGCCCGGTGTTAGCACTGAGCGGCGTCATATTCTTGACTAGCATCAGTACGCACTTGCTAACGAATAATGCAACCGCTATTCTGATTCTCCCAATTGCCATTTCCGCAGCCCAGGGGCTGGGAGTCGATCCCAAACCTTTTATCATAGCCGTCTGCTTTGGTGCCAGTGCCTGCTTTGCAACACCCATTGGTTATCAAACGAATTTGTTGGTATATGGTCCCGGAGGGTATCGTTTCAGTGATTATTTCAAGCTGGGCATGCCCTTGAATCTGCTGGTCCTGGTGATGGGTTCGATGTTCATTCCGGTTATCTGGCCATTCTGATCGGTTTTCTAAAAGCCATATCCCGACCCCATCAACCGGAACGAACCGGCCTTGTCTGTGATCAATTCTCTCTGCGCTTTTGGCATCAGGAGGTACGAGTCTCAATCTGAGAAACGGCATCCTCAAGGGAATCCTCACCGGGCGGGATGTAGGAATCTGAGCAATCTGGGTGGATACGGACGGGTGGGGAATCGGTATTGGGGGAAGATTTCTTTTTGGCTCCCCAGAGTCCTAGATGGTTCAAAACAATACTGGACGGCAAGGAGAAGAACGATGAAAGCAGGTAGAAGACCCTCACCGACTGCCGCAATCGCCGGCCTATTGGCTTTGGCTCTGATGGGTCCAATGTCTTCTCAATGGGCGAGGGCTGCAAATACAGCGGAGCACAGGAACATGCGTCTCGTCGGGCACCATGACCTGCAGGGTCGTAGTGCCTATCAGCCCGTCATCCAGCAGCAAGGCTCACGATGGATCGCCTATGTCGGGCATCACGCGGGCAGTGCGGAGAACGTCCTCACGGGTAACGTGGAAGTGAATGGCACGTCGATTGTGGATGTGACCGATCCGACGAATCCTGTTTACGTCCATCATATTCCAGGCGCTGGGGGAGCACAGATGGTTCAGACGTGCAGGGGAAGTGATCTTCCCGTGGGTGACAACAAGAACTACCTTCTTCGGTCGAATGGGGATGTGACCCATGAAATCTGGGATGTCACCAACCCCAAGGCGGCGGCGCTGGTCAGCGCTGTCGTATCCGGCGGAAGGGCGACGCACAAAAACTGGTGGGACTGCAAAACCGGCATTGCCTACCTTGTCTATGACGGCCGACAACTCGGATGGAAGACGAATCGGCTGTTGTGGGTCGCTGACCTGAGCAATCCGGCAAGCCCAATTATCATCCGCCAGTTCGGTCTTGCCGGCCAGGAACCTACAAGTAAGTCAGCTGCGGTGCCACCCGGTGCCCACGAGGCGACCCTCTCTCCCAACGGTAGGCGTCTCTACATCGCCTATGGGACGGGCAGCGAAGGCATCATGCAGATTGTTGACGTGGAAGAACTCCTGGACTGCAGGCCCGCTTGCCCCGTTAGGCCCACGCCCGAGGAGTTGAGCTTTCCGCAAATAGGGCGGCTTGATATGCCCAGATTTTGGGGCGGACATACTGCCTGGCCAGTGATCGGGATCGATGTGCCTGAGCAACAGCAGTTTCTCAACGCGAGCCCCCGGGACTTTCTAGTCCTGGTTTCCGAGTCATTCGCCAACGAGTGTCGGGAGCATTCGCACGACATGGTCTTCCTGGTTGATATTACCGATGAAACTAAGCCGTTCCCAGTGGCGAATTATCAAGTGCCCGAGTCGGCAGGCGACTTCTGCAGCCGCGGCGGTCGCTTTGGTGCACATTCACTGAACTGGTCGTACAATCCGGATTTCTACAAGAAGCTGATTGTCGTGTCGTACTTCAATGCTGGAGTGCGGGCCGTGGACATTCGGGACCCGTTCCATCCCAGGGAAGTGGGCTTTTTCATCCCGGCCACCACCACAAACACAACCTCGCGAAATGGCAAAAGGGTTATCCAGACCAACAACGTTGAAATCGACGATCGCGGGTATATCTATCTGGCGGACCGCGCCAATACAGGACTGCATATTGTCAGACTGGCCGGCCCGGCGGCAGAGATCGTTATAGGGGACGTTGTTGAATTTGTTGAATAACTCTACCAGAAAGGGCTTCATGGGTATTTCTGGAAGTGCAGTGATGCTGCCAGGCTGGGGTCGGGGGGCCTGGCGCTTTCCATGTCTTCGATCTTCCACCTATTCAAAATAGCGAAGAGTGCCTAAGTCAACAAACTTTACACCACCCTTCTTTTTGTAAACACTCCTGCTCAGGGCTTTCGAGAGGGCCTGCTCCACGTTTCTCCGTGCTAGGGGTCTGATTTATTTTGGATTTTTTTTAAGGACGGAGACAAATATACCGATAAAAGACTAGGAATCTACTTCACTGCGATCGGGTAAATCCGTAATCGCCATATGTCTCATAATGAGGAAAAAGATGAAAGTGTTTTGTATGATTTGTCAAAAAACGGTTGGGCAAGTGCCTGATGATAAGATCCCCATAGATAGAAGTGTAACGGCAAAATGCCCTCACTGCGGGGAAAAAATTGAGTTACAAAGACTTGAACTAGATGCCGAGGTAACAAACCCACAGATTCATTCAATACCCCCCACCAAGAAAATTCCCACGACCGCTGAGTGCAAAAAAACCGATTCGTAGAAAATCTCAACGGCCCAACCCACAACGCCATTTCGGCTTGAGAGATGATCATTCCCACAGGGATGTGCTGAAGAATCCCCATAAATTACGGAAGCAGCTTATAGGTTTGGGTATCGCCTCATCCATATTCGCCATCTTTAATATCTAATGCTATCCAGTCTGGGCTCGGGAACTTCTACCCTCTTACTCTCCTTTACGCTTTTAGATTCTTACTCCCGAGAGCCACGGGAGTGGCTTACTTGAAGGCCAACTCAAAGGCACCGTGTCCTTGATTATCAAGACTGACAAGCTTCGAGTAGTGAATGCAATACAGATGGCGTAATTGGTCCGGATCGCCGGAGGTGGCGACCACCTCTCCGACGAAAACAGTATGGTCGCCGGTGGTGAAGTGATCCACGACTTCGCACTCTATACATACGGTGGAACTCTTGATGCGCGGAGGTTTCACCTTGAGAGCGGGGACAGCCTCGATGCCGAAATCCTTGAACTTATCTGCATTTTTCCCTGATTGTGTGGAGCACTTCCACGCCGCTTGGGCCAGGTCCTCGGAAGGATAGTTGATCACAAACTCGCCTGAGTGCTCGATACATTGGTGGCTGTAACGCTCCGGTGCCACAGATATGGTGAAGAGCCAGGGGCTCCAGGAGGTGATCGTGACCCAGGAGAGTCCGATCGCGTTGGGCCGGCCATTCTCGTCATTTGCAGTGACCAGGACGAAGGGCAAGGGACTGCACAGGGTGATGGCTTCATTCTGAGATAGTTCTCTCATTGTTCACCTCTCCTTGTTCCGAACATGAGGATTAGGGTACCGAGAACTAGCTGTCTGATGGGGTGAGTATAAGGAGGCGTGGGCTTGCGTGTCAAGGTGATTCATACTGCCGGAGCCGAAAGCAGCCAGAGCCCTAAGAACGTGTAAGCAACCATCAATGCAGTGAGGGGAATCTGGCGATAGGCCGGTGCTGACCCCGCTTTTACTTCTCTAAGCGCAATGATGTGCGCGACCAGGATGGCCGCCACGTGCCCGATCACGATAGCTGCTACCTGGGCGTACCAGATGAGTTCAATATACAGGTGATGCGTGCGTAGCGAATCCTTAATGTGCATATGTGCCGTGCCGAATAGATCCCAGCCAACGTCGAAGGGATCGGACACTGTACGAATGGCGTATTGTGCCTCCACCAGGAAGGCCGGCAAGTAATGGGCGACGTGATAGGCAAACGCAATGGACACCATCGATATAGCCAACTTTCCGCCAAGCCCCGTTTCATTTGTAACCTGTCGGTCCCGGGGATACCCGAGCGCCACTGCCCCCCAGTAAGCAAGAATCAATGCAATGCAGGCGCCGATGAGACCAGCGGTGTTAAACGGGATTAGATCGGTGCGGCCGGGGTATTCCAGTGGGTTGGCCCCGACTAGGCCAAGCCAGCGGAAGGTGTGTGAAAAACCGTCAAACGACACTGCGGCAAGTGCCGACAATACAAATAAAGTCCCGCTCATGGTCAATGGTTTCAGTGTAATGAGTTGAGCACATGGCCAGTTTATGGAGGCACAACCGCGGGCTGGCCCACCGTTGAACTCGTCGACGGTCCACTTGACGGGTGCAAGCCAAGACACCATCCGGAAGTAAACAGAGAGTATTTCCACATGTTCAAGCCAGATCTGCCTGCCGAAAAACCGCATACCAATGATAGTCAGCACAAGGTATCCCGTAGCCACATTTGCTAGCAATTGAGGGTCCTGGGGAGACGGAGAGACATTCTCAAACCAAACGAGGACGATAAGTAGAGCAACAGCTGGCCAGTAACCAAAGGCCATGGGGTATTTTAGTATCGGTGCAGGTTCGCTTTTGGCTCTTGGCGACAACAACCCAAGCAAGTGGTCAATAGCACGCCACGGATTGATGAAGACCCAGACATTACCCAATAGGACGTGGGTAAACACAAGCCCGATCCAGAGCAGAGACCAAGTGACCATGGGTAAGGGATTGGCTAATGGATCGGTACTGCCCGAATGGCCGGCAACAATCAGGATAATCAAAAATACAAGCGACAAATAACTCGGAACCAGAAGGGCCAAATTTCCACGCCATTTGAATAGTTCCCAGGATCGGACTGCTTTGCCGATAGCCCACCTGGATGGCACCGCCAGCGCGATTAAAAATGTCAACGCCACTACCGCGGTGCCCCCGATCATGAATAGATGCGCCGGCAGAAGCATGACGAAACCACGCTCGCCAGCATGCGCCCAGACCGTACTTGGTATGGATACCGACAGAATTACGATCGATAGAATGTGACGTAGGGTTGCATACATACGTTAGACCGTAAACGTAGTACTGCAAAAAACGAGGCGTATAACTGGAGTGGGCGTCGTTCCCGAGACGAGCCTGTGCCGGATATATTCGGGTACGGCAATCCTGATTTTTCCAAAGTACCAAACGCTAAGAGGACTGTATGATTATTTTTTATCTGTCGGATGCCGTTAGACGGAGATGATCTCAAAGAGATAAAAACTCGCTTTTTGATGAGGAGAGTATAGGAGAGAGGGTGCTTATGTGTCAAGGAGGAAAGCACCACAACATGTTGGGGTCATTGTTGCCTTTGTCGCCATTGGTGCACACCACAGAGATCATCCGCTTGCCTCCTTTCTTCCAACGCGCTACCGTGCCGGCAACGCCATATTCGGCATCATCGGGATAGAGGGTTACCACCACACCATAATGTCCACTTCTGTTGTCACACTAAACCGCCTGTCCGCTCAGCTGTTGCGCAAATCATTTACATGGTTAAATGTCTTAAAATAACAACGAAAATCTAGAAGGGAAGATACGATAGTTTTTAGGGCTATGCTCACAGTATGCAAGAATGTTTTTTGCCTACAGCTTTTCTATCAGACGCAAAAGTATCCATTTATTAAGTGCTGATATGTTGCTATTTGAAATAGATAGACTTATTTTATCTGCTTACGTGAGACAATCTTTTCGTTTGCATTCCCGCTATTATAATCTCAAAGAATCGATCATACCAATGGGCCAAAACGTTTTCATAATTCGAAACTACCATTCGGACGATTTCGACAACTTTGTCCAGTTGCATAAGGAGACGGAAGCCTATGATCGATCCGGACGTTCTAATTCGAGGCAATGTCTGGCGGAAGATCTGGGGCATCCTCGGTTGCGCCCGCAGAGCAACTTATTTGTCGCAGAGCGAGATCAAAATCTGATCGGCTATGTCGCCGTCTTTGTGGAACCGGAAATAGGCCGCGCGGTGCTTGATGGCCTGGTTCATCCGCAGCAGAGAAAAAAGGGCATCGCCACGGGCCTGTTTGCCCACGCCATCGAGCATGCACGCCAGGCAGGATTGAAAGTGGCCCAAATCTGCCTCTCACAAACAAACCAGGCCGGCAAGAATTTAATGAAACGTCTCGGACTTCAATTTATTCGACGTTTCATTAGGATGGAATTAGAATGCGCCACCCGTCTCTTGCCGGCTATCACGCAAGCCTTCTACAGGATCCGTTATCTTCAGCCCGGTGAAGAGCAGCTGCTAACCGATATCCAAAACCGATCTTTTGCAGATGCTTGGGGCTTCAATCCCAACACCACGGAAGAAATTACTTACCGTGTTAACCTGAGCAGCTGCGCTCCAGAAGACATCCTCGTGGCCTATCTGGAAGATCGTCCCATTGGCTACTGCTGGACCCGAACATTTGTCGAAAAGCATGGGGCCTCACAAAGCGTGAAAGGTGAGATCCACATGCTGGGGGTCGATCCCGATTTCCGAAAGCAGGGCGTCGGACGAGGCGTTTTGCTGGCTGGATTGTCACACCTAAAAAACAAAGATATAACGCTGATTGAATTAACGACCGATGGTGAGGATCCGGTGGCTTTTCGCCTTTACGAATCGATCGGATTCAAGGAATCGATGATATTGGAATGGTATCAAAAGGAGTTAATATAGAACGCAAAACGGTAGAGAATCGCAGGATGGCATTCTAGTGGAGATGGAAAATGAAATAAGGCGCGTGCTGCATAACTACGACTTGGGTGAGTTGATAAGTGCCCGTCTAATCGAGCGCGGCTTTGTCAACCAAAACTGGATAATTGAAACAACGCATGGGCAATACTTTTTCAAGCGCCGCCATCCAGACCTGCGTAATCCTGACCTAATTCTTACTCAGCACGCACTCATCCGCCATCTTCGACACCTGGGATTTCCAGTGCCCGAGATCTTAACGGCCACCAGCGGTGATACTTTGGTGGCGCTCGATGGCGAATTCTACGAGATCCAGGAGTTTATTGAGGGTTCATATTTCCAACACACCAAGTTGGCACATTTGCAAGAAGCCGCGATAAAACTGGGCAATTACCATGCTTGCGTTCAAGGCTTCAAGCCCTTAGAACTGCAAGATACGGGCACCTTGTATGATCCGGCATTTTTGACCGGTTACCTGGCTGAATTGAAAGACAGCTTGGGGGGTGAGCGTGATGTATTGATGCAGCAGATCGTCCAGGAGTTGGAAACCCATGCCAAGGACTTGACTATCTGCTTCGATAAACATGATGACTTACCACATCTTTTTATCCATGGTGACTACCACGCGGGCAACCTTATCTTTGACGACAACCATATCGTTGGCGTTGTGGACTATGATAAAGCTTGCTGGCAACCACGCGTTGTAGAGGTTGCAGAAGCGCTGATATATTTTTCCTCACCCAGACCAGGCCACTTGAAGCACCTCGTTTACAGCGGTTTTCTCGAATGGGACAAGTTTACGCGATTCTTGCGTTACTATTTGCAGGGCATAGGTTCGGAGGCCGAAGATATGGTCTTGAGAAAGAACGAGGTGCTCGCTTTACCGGATTACATTCGCTGTATCTGGCTTTGCAACGCGCTCCGAGATGTTCACAAAAAGAAATGTCGTTTTGCAAAAACCTCTGAAGCCCTGATGGAACTGCTGGCACTGGGCAATTGGTCTGAAGCCAATCGTCAAAAAATGATCAAAGCCACCCGAAAAGCAATAGGAAAAACTAAAAGCTGTTAAACGAAAAGGATTTTCTATGATAAAAGCCATTATCTTTGATTTTGGGCGGGTGATAACCGCCCAAAAGCCACTCTCCCTGTTTCGCTCCTACGAAGTGGAATTGGGCCTAGATCCCGACACGATCAATCCTATCATGTTTGGCAGCCAGGCCTGGCAAGATACCCTGCTGGGTCGTAAAACAACGGAAGAATTCTGGTATCAGATCGGACCTGAGCTTGGGTTAAACACCGTTGATGAAATCGATGGCTTTCGCCGCCGTTATCATGCCGATGAAGCCATCAACGAAGGCGTGTTGGATTTGATCCGCAAACTGCACGGCCGCTATAAACTGGCCGTACTTTCAAACTCACCACCGGGGTTAAGTCGGTGGTTGGCTGAATGGAAGATGCTCAGCTTGTTCGACGTGGTGTTCTGTTCAGGGGATGAAGGTATGACCAAGCCCGCCCCCAGCGCTTTCAAGGAAACGCTGAAACGGCTGGGTGCCAAACCCGACGAAGCCGTTTTCATTGACGACACCCGCGAGCATGTTGAAGCCGCATGCAAACTTGGAATTCACGGAATCATCTTCACCACCGCCGAAACGCTGAAAGATGACTTGAGAAAGGTGCTCGGTTCAGACGTTTAGTGGTGATTAAGGTCTGACCTTGGATGATAAATCGAGGGTCCTGCCTGATTGAGCCGCCGGCGCTAGGGCTTCTAACACCTTCAAATGGTGGGAACTCGCTTTCGGTCGGGTTGACTATCAAGGACGCGTGGGCTTGTGTGTCAAGGGGAGGAAGTCGCCGTATGGGGTGGTTGTGGATTATTGAGGCGAGGAAATACTTTGAACGGATGCTTTGACTGTTGAGGCGAAGGAGTGACGCTGCTTACCCGGCTTCCAGGTCGGTGTTGAGGTCTAAGCTCCTGGGCTTTTTGGAATTTGAAATTTTATGGAAGAGCCGTGTATCCACATGGCTCACATTCAGGGTGACGCAGCCGTGGTCGTCTTCAACCCGACCCCGGAGCACA
>JABAOF010011316.1_pt1 | contig 30354 bp, 24 predicted proteins | sample 7062171 | NCBI WGS metagenome assembly JABAOF01 (sample SAMN14538628, study PRJNA623070) | marine sediment metagenome | biome: marine biome [ENVO:00000428]; feature: marine pelagic biome [ENVO:01000023]; material: deep marine sediment [ENVO:00002113] | place: India: Gulf of Khambhat ...
AACCCTGAGTTGATTCGAAAATCATGGTAATCCCCTAATCCCATAAATCCCGGTTCAGACCCTTATTCACCAATCTCCACTTACCAAATTTCCAAAATGTGCACGGTCTTTTTTTCCCAACCCTCCTGGAAGGCTTGCAATGGGTCGAGGAAGGCTTGCAATGACCCCTGGAATAGATTTACCTTGCATGTCCCCTTTTTTCTTTTTTTTATCGGGAATAAAAAAAAGGTAGCAGGAATGAAAGTCCTATTGAAATCTACCCATTTTTCCTTTAAAATTAAATCACGAAATTTAAATGAAGCGATATTAGAGGGTAACAAAATGAAAATTGACGAAATAATATGGCTGCAAAAAGTTGTAGATAAACTTGAAACAAAACACCATATTTTTCAAGAGGAAGTTGAACAGGAGCGTAAACAATATGGGAAAAAAAACTGATCCTATTCCAGATAATATGACCATAGAGGAGGCTTCTGAGTTTTGGGACACTCACAGTGTGGCTGATTATCCTTCCAGGGTGGTTCAATTTGAATTTAAACCGGAAGGGCGGACTACTTTTGTGGCTATTGCTGACGAATTACTGGAGCAGTTGGAAAAGAGAGCCAAAAAGAGTGGAATATCAATAGAAACATTGGTCAACTTGTGGATCCAGGAGAGACTTACGGCTTAATTTTATATTTTGGCTTTGAGAAATCCTGGAATGATTTAAACTGGCCTGCCACCTAAACCATTCTCTTTTGGTTCACTTGCCTGGCGACTTTTTCTTTTTTAATTTTTACCACGAAGCCACGAAGGACACGAAGAAACACGAATAAAAGAAGAAGTAGGAAGTGAGGAAGTCGGCATTCGGGACAGGCACAGAAAATCAACCTAATTTTCGTTGCGCGCGAGCAAATTTTCTTCCCGCAAAAGCAAATTTTATCAAACGCAGAGAAAGTTTCTCCGATGCTACCTCCCCCCCTGTAAAGGCGTTTCGTGTTGATACTGTATTCGCCCCACGCATATACTATATTCGCATCGAGTATATACTATATTCTCATCACGCATATACTATTGTCGTGTCAATGTTGAATTGATGGATATGAATAATAAATCCGAAATCGCGCAGAGACCAATATCGAAATTCGAAACAAATCCGAAATTCAAATGTTCAAAATTCAAAACAAAGAAGGTATGATGCTGAGATAGTTGAGGTTTTGTTTTGGTCATTGTAATTTGTGATTTGGAATTTGTTTGTAATTTGGAATTTGTAAATTGGAATTTTCTTTTTTTTGGTCATTTGAATTTGTTTGGTCTCTGCGCGATTTCGTGCTTCGTGCTTCGAATTTAGTCTTAAGTTAGTGGCATTCTCGGAGCGCCCCTTATGCCTCAAAAAACTCTCGCCGCAGCCGCGGCGTTTTAGATGTTTTTTTACCCACATATTATTTGAAAGACCCAAATTTTCTTCTCTCACCAGCCCATTTCGTTGAATTTTATATTTTCTTTCAAAGAATGCTATTGATATATAATCAATATATGATAAAATTTGAGATACGTTGTTGGATGGGACGTTAAAATGCAAGATATTAAGTCTGGTACGATAATTAAAAGTGATTTATGGCCGGAACCGGTTATCCTTGAGAAAGTGGAAGACATCGGCGCTCGAATCCGTATTGTCGGTTCCACTGCTGTTAGTAATACACATGTGGATGACCTCATTACAAGAGACCAATTTAGAGATATCTTTACATCCGCAAAAGAGACGCCGATGTGGGAAGACCCGGAGAAAGTGTTCCTGGCCCTTGAAACCATTCGTTACCGTTTTGCTTCTCTCTATGACCCTTTGTTGGCGGTGAATATCTCAAAGGTGAATCCACTTCCTCATCAAATTGAAGCCGTTTACGGACATATCCTGCAAGAACCGGAAATACGGTTTTTGATTGCCGATGATCCTGGTGCAGGTAAAACCATTATGGCCGGCCTTATCATCAAAGAGTTAAAATTAAGATATTTGATCAGGCGAATTCTTATCGTTGTGCCGGGTCATCTTAAAGACCAGTGGTACCGGGAATTGTCCGAGAAATTCAAAGAAAAGTTTGCCGTTATCGACAGGGGGTATTTTGACCTGTTTCCCGGCGAAAATGTGTGGCTGCGGGAAAACCAGGTGATTACTTCTATCGATTTTTCCAAGAGAAAGGATGTGCGCCCCTCACTGGAAGCCGCCCATTTTGACCTGGTCATCGTAGATGAAGCCCATAAAATGGCCGCTTATAAATATGGGGACAAAACCTCCAAAACCAGCCGTTACCGGTTAGGGGAAATGCTGTCAAAAATAACCCAACACCTGCTTTTTTTGACGGCTACTCCCCATAAAGGGGATCGAGAGAATTACAGGCTTTTTCTCGATTTATTGGAACCGGGATTCTTTGCCACCAGTGAAATGGTGGAGGAATCGATCCGGAACAAAGACAATCCCCTGTTCATCCGCCGTATCAAGGAGGATCTGAAGGATTTCGACGGCACACCTTTATTTTTGCCACGATACGTGGAAACCATACCTTTAGAATTAGGTGTTAAATCTCCCCATGAAAAAGACCTTTACAACGAACTCTCAAAATATGTGCATGAACAATACGGAAAAGCCTTGCAAAAGCATACCAATCGAAATATCGGGTTTGCATTAACCATTCTACAGCGACGCCTCGCTTCCAGTACATATGCACTACTGCAATCCCTTAAAAGGCGGAAAAAACGACTGGAAGAACTACTGGAAAAAGGAATCCCGGCCCTGGTAAAATACGATGAGGATTCTTTCGACCAGGATAACGCCGAAGATATGAGCGAAGAAGAACGATGGAAACTGGAAAGGCTCTGGGAAGTCCTGAGTATGGCTGAAAACAGGGAAGAACTGAAACGGGAGATCGACACCCTGGAACGGTTGATCGATATGGCAAAAGAGATAATCAACAGCGAAGCAGAGTTAAAATTAAGGCAGCTCAAACAGTCGCTCCGGGAATTGCACAACAAATTCTCTGATACCAAAGACAAACGGATTCTTATCTTTACCGAATCCCGCGATACACTGGAATACCTGGAAAAAAAGGCCGGGGACTGGGGGTACAGCACCACCGTGATTCACGGCGGTATGAAACTCTTGGAGCGTATCAAGGCGGAATCTATATTTAGAAATGAAGCGGATTTGTTGATTGCCACCGAAGCAGCGGGAGAAGGTATCAATTTGCAATTCTGTCACATGATGATCAATTACGATATTCCCTGGAACCCCAACCGCCTGGAGCAGCGCATGGGAAGAATCCACCGCTACGGCCAGCAAAAGGAAGTGTTTATTTTTAACCTGGTCGCGATAGATACAAGGGAAGGTGAGGTGCTGGCGGCACTTTTTAAAAAACTGGAGGAAATCAGGGGAGAATTAGGGGATGATCGGGTTTTCGATGTTATAAGCGATCTACTGTTTAATGTGAATTTGCCCCAGTTGTTAATGCAGGCGGCCGCCAATGCCAGGAGTAAAGATGAAATCTTGAAAGAAATCGACATTGTTATCGATGAGGAATATATCCGCCAGGTAAAAGAGAACCTGGGCGAAAGCCTGGCCACCCATATCATCGATTATACCCATATTAAGGAAATGGCGCAGAAAGCCAGGGAACACCGTCTCATACCCGAATATACGGAAAACTTCTTTAAAAAGGCTTTTGATAAATTGCAGGGGAAATACAAAGTCCGTCATGATGGATTTTTATCCATCGAATCCATTCCTTTCGACATTCAAAAAATTGCCGAAAACGACCTCTTTCGAAAAACCCATGGAAGTTTGATTAAGCGATATCCCAAAGCCACTTTTGATAAAGAGATTGCCTTTAAACACCCTGAAACTGAGTTTATTTCTTTTGGGCATCCCCTTTTTGAAGCTGTCCTCGAATATATTGAAACACATTTCACCCATGCCTTACTTAACGGTGCAGTGTTTACCGACCCGGATGGATTCCTCGACGGGTACATCCTTTTTTATGAAGGCGAAATCAAGGATGGTACCGGCCAAACCGCCGGGAAACGGCTGTTCAGTTTTTACATCGATGATAAAAATATGAAACCCGAACCCATCCCGGCTTCCTTTATCTGGGACCTGGAAGAAAAAGGCGAGACATTATATAACAACCGGGTTGAAAACTTCAAAGAACAGATCAGCCCCCTGGCCATTAAGTCGCTGGAAAAATACGAGAAAGAACTGCAAAAAAAAAGAAACCGTCAGGCTGAAATCAAGGAAAAATATGGTGTCCGTTCACTGGAGAATCACCTGATCATGGACCTGGATAAAGAAATTATCGATCTTTTTACACGAAAGGAATCCGGTGAGAATGTCGATCTTGTTATCCGCAATAAAGAGGAACGAAAACGGGAGTATGAATTCTCCCTCAAAGAGTTAAGGGAGAAAATTTCTAAGGAAAAGACCCTGTTGATGAGCATGCCGCGTTTTATGGGATTCATCCGGGTGGTGCCCGGGGTTGTTACCGATGAGGATATGAAAACCGACCCGGAAATCGAACAAATCGGTATGCAAGTGGCATGGAAATATGAAAAGGATAATGGGCGATTTCCTGAAAATGTTTCCAGGGAAAACCTGGGGTTTGATATTCGTTCCGTCGATAAGGAAGGGAATGTCAGGTATATTGAAGTAAAAGCCCGTTCCCACAGGGGTGGGGTGCCGTTGACCCGGAACGAGTGGTTCAAAGCCCACCGGTTCCGTGAGGATTATTTCCTATATATAGTCATGGATGCGGCAGTTAATCCGCAACTTAGTATCATCCGGGACCCGGCCAATAACCTGGACCCCAACATGGTAATAGGAGTAGTACGGTATGTGATTCCTTACCGCCAGTTAAAAGAAAAAGGAGAACCGGTTTAGAATGGCAAAAGATAAGCGGTTGATTGAAGAGACCTTTCCCGTTAAAGAAGTTAGTATCGAATCCGCCAAAGAGAAGAATGTGCGCCATGGGCATATATCGACTCTGCATATCTGGTGGGCCCGCAGGCCGTTGGCCTCGTCCAGGGCCACCAATTACGCCGCCTTAATTCCCGCCCCCGAAACCGAAGAGGAATTGGAGCAAAAAAAGAAATTTATTGCTGAATTTTGCAAATGGGAGAATTCCCTGGATAAGGATTTGATTGAAAAGGCGCGAAAAGAAATTCTGGAAGCAAACAACGGCAGGCCGCCCCGGGTATTGGACCCTTTTGCCGGCGGCGGTGCCATCCCCCTGGAAGCCCTGCGATTGGGCTGCGAAACTTATTCCAACGATTACAACCCGGTGGCTGTTCTAATTCAAAAGTGTACACTGGAGTACCCCCAGAAATACGGACAACCGGTGAAGCGTAAAATAAAAAGGAAAATAGAGATAACTAAAGAGGAAATCGAAGAAGAGGTGGAAGTCAATCCCCTGGTGGAGGATGTTAAAAAATGGGGTATGTGGATATTGGAAGAAACCAAAAAGGAAATCGGCCAATTTTATCCGGCTGAACCGGATGGTTCCGTGCCCGTGGGATATATATGGGCACGAACCGTCCCCTGCCAGAATCCGTCGTGCGGTGCGGAGATCCCTTTAATGCGGCAGTTCTGGCTGGCAAAGAAAGATAATAAAAAGGTATCGCTTTATCCATACGTCGAAAATAAAGAGGTAAAATTCAAAATCGTGGGCGATGGTTATGAGAAGATGCCGCCGGATTTCGACCCCTCCAAAGGAACGGTCTCTAATGCAATTGCATCCTGTCCGGTCTGCGGAAATGTCATCGATGCCGCCACCACGAGAAATCTATTTCAAACAGGAATGTCATCTGAACGAATGGTGTCTGTCGTGCTGCATCAACAAGGTGAAAAAGGAAAGCGTTATCGAATTGCTAACGATCAAGATAAAAGGATTTTTATTAAAGCGGCGGAGTTTCTTGTTAGGAAAGTTGAAGAATTAAACACTGAATGGGGAATTTCACCCGTCCCGGACGAACCCACACCTGAAGGTAAGGGAAGAGGCGCGGAAAGGGCATTTTCAGTTAGAAATTATAATCTTAATACATGGGGTGATCTCTTTAATAGCAGACAAAAGTTATCATTGATATGCTTTGTTGACAACGTTAGAAAATTATACATGCAAATGACAAAAGAAAAAAATTCTATTGAATATGCTAAAGTCATTTGCACATATCTCTCTTTTGCAGTTGACCGTCAGTCGGATTATAATTCATCTCTTTGCCGATGGCATAATTCAGGAGAAAAAGTTTCGAATACTTTCGGAAGACAAGCCCTTCCATTGATATGGGATTACTTTGAGTTATTTCCCTGGAGTAATGCCACAGGAGATTGGAATTCCGCGATAAATTGGATAATAAGAGTCATCAAGCACATTTCAATTGCTTCTAACTTAACATCTAAAATCACTCAATATTCATCGACTTCTTTACAATATGAAGAAAATTCTATCGATGCTGTTTTTACCGACCCGCCATATTATGATAATGTTCCCTATTCTTACTTATCCGATTTTTTCTATGTGTGGTTAAAACGAGCAATTGGCGATTTATATCCTGATTTATTTTCAACTCCGTTATCTCCCAAAAAGAATGAGATCGTTGCTTATTCTAATAGCAATGGAGGGTTTGAAGCGGGGAAAACTTTCTTTGAGAATATGCTGCAGAAATCCTTCAGTGAAATTTATCGAATTTTAAAATCAAATGGTATTGTTGGGATTGTTTATGCACATAAAGCAACGGGGGCATGGGAAACGTTAATCAATTCACTGTTAAATTCCGGTTTGATTGTAACTTCTGCTTGGCCTATTCATACTGAGATGAAAACACGTTTAAGAGCCAGTGAGTCTGCTGCGCTGGCATCTTCTATTTATATTGTGGCACGCAAAATGGAACGCCAGGGCACCGGGTTTTACAATAGTGTAAAATCCGAACTAAAAAAGAACCTGGGAAAAAAACTGGACCGCCTCTGGCAAGAAGGCATCGGCGGGGCCGATTACTTCATCGCCGCCATCGGCTCTGCCATCGAAACATTCGGCAAATACGAAAAAGTCATGGACTACGAAGGCAATATTATACGCGCCGACCGGCTCCTGGAAGACGTCCGCAAAATCGCCACCGATTATGCCGTTAACCACATCCTCGAAGGCGGCATCGCAGCCGATATATCCGACCTTACCCGCTATTATATCCTCTTCCGCTGGAATTACGGTTCTGCTAAACTCCACTTCGACGAAGCCCGAAAACTGGCCCAGAGCTGCAACATCGACCTTTCCTATGAATGGAACCGGCACGGATTTATAAAAAAAGAAAAAGAATTTATCAAAGTCCTGGGGCCACAGGACAGGAAACTCGATCAAATTAAACAATACAAAGAATTAATCGATGTGCTCCATAAAATTTTATTATTGTGGGAAAAAAGCAAACGGGACGAAATGATAAAAGTACTCAGTGAAACCGGGTATGGGAAAAGCGAAGTTTTTTACAAAGTGGCCCAGGCCATATCCGAAACCCTGCCCCCGGACAACAAAGAGAAAAAACTATTGGACGGTTTCTTAACAGGAAAAACCCGGGTAATGGAAGAAACACAGAAAGTCCCCATACAAAGGAGGTTGTTCGAAGTATGAAAAAAAAAGAATCCACTGGATTATACGGTTATGATTGGATATATTTGACGCAAGCAAGAAATTATGCTATACATTAATCGATTGGAGGTAACCTAAAATGATTACTACAGTTGTGACATCCAGAGGGCAGGTAGTGATCCCGGCAAAGATTCGTCAAAAACTTAATATCAAGAAAGGAACCAGGCTGTACGTGGAAGAAAGGAGCTCCGAGATCATATTGAAACCAATTACCTCAGAATATTTTGCAAAGATCCCCGGGATTCTGCCAACCAAAGGTAAACTATCCAGGATGCTGCTGGAAGAACGCAAAAAGGATAAAGAAAAAGAGGCTTGATATAATGAAGCTAATCCTGGATGCTCATGGATTGATGGTGTTCCTGGAGAAAGAGCCAGGATATGAAAAGATTGAATCACTTTTTACATCTGCGGTGGAAAAGGACGATTACTTATTGATAACTTCTGTGAACTTAGGTGAAGTATTTTACATCATACTGCGGGAATGCGGTGAAGAAAAAGCACAGGAAGTTGAAGAAATCGTTCAGAACCTTCCCCTCGAAGTTATCGATGCTGACTGGAATCTGACCCGTGAAGCCGCAAAACTTAAAGCTTTTAAAAAAATGTCTTATGCTGATTGTTTTGCTGCTGCTTTAGCCATTATGCACATGGGTGAGTTGATAACCGGCGATCCTGAATTTAAGGCAGTTGAAAACCAAATCAAAATCTTGTGGATCAATTCAATATAAAAAAAAGGCAAATTTTCCCTACACGTAGGAGGTTGTTTGACGTATGAAAAAAGAAAAATTCCCTGAAAAACCCAAAGAGGAGAACATAAAATGAACAGCTTTCATACCATCGCCGTTCCCCACAAAGACATACTGGAAAAACGGTTTACCCTGGACACCTTTGCCGCCGACCTCTGGGACGTATTTCATCAACGCGGCGTCGATGAATACAAAGATTCTATTATTTTCTTTGAAAAGACCTATTTAACCGAAGGCCTGCGGAACCTACTGGACATTGTGGAACGACGTGTAAAAGGCAAAGGAGGTGACCCGGTCATCCAATTGCAAACTCCCTTTGGCGGAGGCAAAACCCATGCCCTTATAGCCATGTATCATAAAGCGCCTCAATGGGACGTAAAACCGGTGGTCATCGTGGGTACATCGCTGAACCCCAATAAAGAAACATTATGGGGCATGCTGGAACAGCAATTAACCGGCCGGATATCTCAGCTCTCCGGCCAGGTGTCACCTGGAAAAGAAGCAATCAGGGACCTGCTTAACCGGCATCAACCCACCATGATATTAATGGACGAGATATTGCAATACACTACCCGCGCCGCCGGCATCAAAGTTGAAGACACTACCCTGGCCGCCCAAACCATCGCCTTCATGCAAGAACTAACCGAACTGTCAGCCACCCTGGAAAAAGTCGCGCTCATTATTACCCTTCCTTCCAGTATTACCGAACACTACGATGAATCCGCGGAACTTCTTTACAAAAAACTCCAAAAAGTAAGCGGCAGAGTGGAAAAAATATACACGCCGGTCCAGGATTTTGAGATATCTAAAATTGTCCGCCGTCGTCTTTTCAGTCATATGGATGAAACCCAGGCACAAAAAGTCGTTAATGAATTTACCACCTATGCCCAAAAGGAAGGCATACTGCCCGAAAACACCCAACCCTCCGAATACCGGCAGCGATTTATGGATTCCTATCCCTTTCTCCCCGAAGTCATAGACGTGTTGTATCACCGCTGGGGCAGTTACCCGGAATTCCAACGCACCCGCGGCGTCCTAAGATTATTGGCACTGGTGATATTTAGCTCCATGAAATCCCAAATACCCTATATCAGTCTTGCGGATTTTGACCTTAACCACCAGGAACTGCGCCAGGAACTGCTTAAACACATCGGCCAGGAATTCAACAGCATCATCGATATGGATATTTCCGGCACCACCGCCAATGCCAAAAAAGTCGATCAACTCCTTGGGGATGCTTACAGGGGCTTACATTTGGGTTCCCGTACCGCAGCTGGCATATTTATTTATTCGTTTTCCGGCGGTCGTGAGCAGGGTGTCAACCTGCTGGACATCAAACGCATCGCCACCACAACACAAAACCCAGCCGCCATTATATCCGAAACCCTTACACAGATGGAAAACAAACTCTTCTATCTCCAAAATATCGGCGCAAAATATTTCTTCAGTATCCAGGCCAATCTTAACCGCATCCTCATGAACCAAAAAGCAAACGTTAAAGAAGAACAAATACAGGAATTCGAACGGGAATTACTACAAAAAAACAGTTGCAGCGGTTATTTCAAGGTGTATATATGGGAAACTGATCCCCAAAAAATTCCCGATACCCAGGACTTCAAATTGCTCATCCTGGAAACATCATCACCCTCTGTCATGGAAGATATACGCAACAAAAAAGGTCAGACTCCAAGAGTATACAGGAATACCATTATCTTTCTTAATCCCGTTGAAAATGAGAGAATGGCTTTCCATGACACCATTCGTCAGCAAATTGCCTATCGGGCCATAGAAAAAGACCCTCACCTCTCTTTAACAAAAGAACAGGCAGATACGGTAAAAAGCCAGTTAAAGAAAATCTCCACAAACCTAAACGATGGTATTCTTCGCAGTTACCGGGTTATTATGTTGCCGGACCGTGAAGGCTTCAAGAGAATAGACCTTGGAGTGCCCACTTACGGCATATCGCCGTTGTTGGACGATGAAGTTTACAAACGACTGCGAATTGAAAACGAAATATTAGAGAATATTAATCCCATTGCACTTAAAGAGAAATTCCTATCAAAAAATGAATATGTCTTAACGGAACAGCTTTATTATTCCTCCCTAAAGACTCCCGGTGAGACGCGTTTTCGCAGTCGTGATGCTCTTGAAAAAGCTGTAAAAGAAGGTGTACGCAAAGGTATGTTCGGGTTAGGAGAAATGGAAAACAACCGCCCCAGGTACAGGTATTTTAAAGAGGAAATCGAATCTCCAATTTCTTTTGAAGGAAATGAATGCATCATTCGAGATTTCATATGTATAGCCCAAAAACAGGCAGAGCAGAGGCCAGAGCCTGAGCCGCAGCCAGGGGTTATCAAACAACCTGAGCCGGTGTATGGACCCGAACCACCGCCTGAGCCCGAACCTGTTCTAACAAAAGATAGACTACGGTTGAAATTTGAGTTGCCAAAAGGAAAGGTTTCCAATATGATGGGAGTTTGCAATTATCTTCAAAGTAAATTTCAACGTCTTAAGATCGAATTAATAGCTGAAGATGGCGGTATAACCGACCGTGAATATGAGGATAAGATACTTGAAGCGTTCAATCAATCGGGTATTGACTTAGAGGAATAACCACATCAATCCTTTTTACCCTTTTATCCTTTCAAAAAACGGGGTCTGATCTTGCAGTGCAAGATTTTTGATGCCAGGCAAGTATAACCTTGAAGAGTAATCGGTGGTAACTTGAAAAGACATCGGCGATAATACTTTGAAGCCTCCTGGAAGTAGGGGTTTGATTCATCAAACCCAAGGGGTGAATCGTCCAGCCTGGGAAAAAGTGGAAAAAGGGACAGTCAAAAAAATTTTTTGGGATAATTCATTAAACCTGGCGGTGGATTCAGGGAACATGATTGCCTTGACTTTTTGAAATTTCAGCGGCGTGATTGCCTTGACTTTTTGAATTTTTAGCACTATAATTGCCTTGATTTTTTGAATTTTCGATGATTTGATTTCGGAGGGACAGCCGTGAAAAGATTGATTGATGATGAATTGAGCAATTGGAGCAGCAGGAAGGACAGGAAGGTATTATTGCTCAGAGGCGCCAGGCAAGTGGGAAAAACATTTTCAATCCGAAAACTAGGAAAAACCTTCAAAAAATTTCTCGAAGTCAATTTCGAAGAAAACCCGCATCTTTGTTCTTTTTTCAAAGAATCGTTAAATCCTTTTGAAATCAATGAAAAATTGGCTTTCCATTTTAATAAATCGATAAACCCGGGAGAGCCCCTGCTGTTTTTTGATGAAATCCAGGCTTGTCCGGAAGCGTTAAGGTCGCTGCGATTTTACTATGAAAAAATGCCGGGGCTGCATGTGGCGGCAGCCGGGTCTTTATTGGAGTTTGCCCTATCTGAAATTCTATCCTTCGGTGTGGGAAGAATCGAGTCCTTTTATATGTATCCGTTAACTTTCGCGGAATTCCTTGACGCATCGGGAAGCAGCATGATGAACCGGGCCATTGCTTCCGCTTCCTTTGACAAACCCATTGATCCTGTCATTCACAACAGGCTGCTGGATAAACTAAAAATTTTCCTGGTTATTGGTGGAATGCCAAAAGTGGTGGATACTTATGTCAAAGGAAATGACCTGGATGCCAGCCAGGTAGAGCTTGATAACATCCTGAACTCTCTTTACGACGATTTTGCCAAATATAAGCAAAGAACTTCGGTTCTTCGGCTCCAGGAAGTATTTAAATCCATCGTGTTTCAAACAGGGAGCAAATTTAAATATTCCAATGTCAGTGGAGAAGCCGCCGGTACACACGCTTACAAAGATGCCCTGGAACTGTTGATAAAAGCAGGACTGGCTTATAAAGTTTACCATACGTCCGCCCGGGGGCTTCCTTTGGGGGGCCAAATCAACCAGAAAAAATTTAAAGTCCTTTTTTTTGATACCGGGATATTCCAGAGGGTACAGGGACTTGATCTTTCCCAACATATTATTTCGGATTTTCAAGCCCTGGTAAACAGGGGAAATCTGTGTGAACTTTTTGTGGGTTTGGAGTTGATTGCCGGACGTCCCTTCCGCATTCGTCCCGAGCTTTATTATTGGCACCGCGAAGCCCGTTCCAGTAACGCGGAAATCGATTATGTCATATCAAACCAGGGGCGCATTATTCCCGTTGAAGTCAAGGCCGGGACACGTGGTCAGATGCAGAGCCTTCACCTCTTCCTGGGGGAAAGAAGGTTGGAACACGGCTTACGGATATCCGGCGAGAATTTTGCTGTTTATGACAACATCAAAACCATTCCTCTCTATGCCGTCTCACGCACTCGCCACCTTACTTAATCAGAAAGGCAAAGGAAGGCAAAGGGGACAGTCAAAAAAAACATTACTGCAACATCAGGTACCACGGAGGTACGGTGTCAAGTCTTGCCGGGCTGTTGCCCAAATCGGATGAAGGAGGGGCAAATTAGTTAAAAATGAAATAAAGTACCTGGCACCTTCAACTACCAGGCAAGTATATTCTTGAAGAGTAATCGGCGATAACGCCTCGAGACATCAGCGATAAGGATTATTTACCTGGGACCTATTTCATTTGTTTTCCTCAGACCAGGCTCCTTTTAACGGATCGTATTTACAATAAGGATTAGCTGCCAAAAGATTCCCACTCTCTTTAAAAGCTATTTCCCGGCAATCGAAGCACGCATATCGCAGTTCACAAACGCTGCATTTTTCGACGTTGTCTTTTGTGATCTTCCAATACTCTTTGGCTTCTTCGACAATCTTTTCAATGTTATCTGCTCCTAGATCTCCAATAACAATACGACTGTGAATACAAGGTCTGATTTTCCCATCTTTGGTAACCGCAACTTTTTTCCCCCAGCAGCTATTGTAATTCCGATTGAAACGATAGAAATGTTCGTCGATTTTTTCTAAACGGCTTTCTACCTTTGTTAATTCCAGGCAATCGTTATAGCTTCTATTATGATGTATAAATTCCACAAATGAAGGTAATCCTTCAGGTAATTCTGTTCCATTGTAGATAATACCAGAAATTTTAAACCTCCTAAATCTCCTTAAAATTAGGTCTAAATCCACTCCTTCTTCGATTTCCAATTGAAATGATTCGTCTTCATTTTTCTCGAAAGAAATCGAAGGGACCCAGTCTTTTTTTTCCACTTCAAAAATCAATTCTTCCTCTTCCAGTCCATGGATAAATTCACCTATTTCCTGGTAATTTCCATCCAGGAATTTATCGATGATATCATTTCCAATCTGATAAATGTTCCCTTTTAAGAAGTCAATAATTGCCGTGTTTACCAGGCCTTTCTCCAGTACGACAAATTGGTGGAATTTTTTGACCTTCATTGTTTTATTACATCATTCTTTTTCTTTTTTGATCTCAAATTTTGTTATTTTTACCGCATTGTCAAGGCCTTCGCCTTCCAGGTCACCCCATATGTATATTCCCCGGTCCAGGTCAAAGTAACTATAATAATATCCCAGGTCTTCAGTGGAGTTTCGTATTATAAAAGTCTTTCCAAAGGGTAACCGAATACTTCCATTATAGTGCCCATTTTCCTGGCCCAGGATGTCCAGTCGTAATCTCATTTGATCCGCATCGATTTCACCAACAATACCAATTTTGCCCTTTCCTACATCATATAAACCGAAATGGAAAATGGCATCCGACCCGGGTATGTATACCACTTTTCGTCTCATTTTCTTCGACCAGCCTGTATCTTTGTATTGGCTCATTTTTTCCGCATCTTCATTGGAGTATTTTTTTGCTTTTAGAAAAGGCAGCTCAAAAACAGCTTTTTCTTTCGTATCCAGGTTATATCGATAATACTTATTTTCCCCGCTGTCTGAATAAAAAATATTTCCATCTTTTTCAAATCCCCAGGAGGTGGCCCAGAAGTATCCCACATGGTAATACTTTCTTCCATCTCTTACATAAGCGGGCTGGTGACGGCATTCATGCAATTTCCTGGCAAAGGCCGGCCGCCTGTTTCTTACAACTTCATATAATTCTGTCCTGCATCGATACTCCTTTTCAAGATGCATCTTCTTCCCCAGCAAAAAGTATATGTTTTCTCCATGTGAATAGAAATCTAGAAAGTACCTGTGCTGCTGAAACATACTTGTAAATAAATAGTTGAAATTATTATCAAAAACAACTATTTTAAAGACTCCGTCAAGTATGAAGTATTTCTCATCCAGGAATTGGATGTATACCGGCATTGCGAAATCCCCAGGAGATTGAAAATCACCCATCTGTAAACGTATTTTATTTTTCTCTTCACCGGTGTATACATCCAGGAGTCTAATAACATATTTATTATCTTCAGGGATGAGTCCCTCGATATACACTTCACTTCTCTCGAAATTTACTCCTCTTAAATACCCAAAGACCATTTTTTGATCGATAACATCTACCTCGATTTCCCTTATTTTAACATTATCGATTACAATAACAGATGGGTTTCCTGTATTGCTGCTGCAGGAGATCAAGATTATAACTGAAAAGATAATAATCGCAAATATAACTTGTTTCATTTCAGCACTCCTTTTTCATATAATTGGATGATTTTTTCCAATTTATTTATATATTGTTTCTTTTTCCGGCAAAAGCTGTCATTCATTTCGAATTTCCCATTCCTGGCAAAATGGATATAACAGCGGGTACACAAAAATCTTGCTTCACAATCCAGGCAGTTACTCCTTATCAATTCGGTGAATTCATAGATGATATCCTGCATCCTGGAGTAATTGAAACCGTTATGGATATCTCCAATGGGAAATTTTTCGTTCATTTTCTCACAAATGTGAAAAGCACCATAAGCATCGATATACAGGCGATTATCAAACATACACGTGTTTGCAAGCAGCGAAAGTTGATCTCTTTTCAGTTGTTTTGCCAAATCAATGACTTTAACAAAAAAGTCATCTTCAATAGGGTATAGATTTTTGCCTTTTAATTTTTTGTCTGTAACCCTGTCAAGGATATCGTCCAATTCTTTCCTGTATTCAGGTTCGCTGTAAGGATTTTTCTCATAGTAATCGGAAGGATTATTTACCTGGCACCGATTTCATCCATCTTGATTGTCAGGTTGTTCCTCTGCCGAGTTTAATGAACTGTTTTCTTCCTTTTCTTCCTTTTCCTCCTCATGAACCTGGTTTAAATAAGAAACTAAAGAAATATCGGTTTTGCTAAAATCATCACCTTTGAATAGAAGCGGTTCTCCGGTGATTTTAGCTAAGGCGTAAGCACAACAGTCCCCGATGTTAAGTGCCGCCGGATGACGTCCTTTTCCAAATTCTCTCCAGGCTTTTCTGGCAGCCTCCGTTTGTGCGGAATTCATAGAAATGATTTCTAATTGAATCTTGTTAATAAGTAGGTCAAGTTCACGCGCCCCATCTTCTCCTTTTTTGGATTCAATCACGATAGAACTTTTCAAAAAAGAAAATGCACTGATCAGCCGTTTATTATCATTAGCTATTGCCCTGGCAATCTTTTTTGCTTCCGGTTCACCCAACAAAATTGCAACAAGAGCGGAGGTATCGATTACCATTAAGTCAAACTTCCTGTTTGATCATATCCCAGGATTTCATCAGGGGTACGGGGATCTAAATCAGGGATATTACTGCATCTTTCGGAAATAGTCATGATTTCCTGTTCAAGTTCTTTTTTGGTGTCACTCCTTCGCAGCCGTTGCAGACGTTCTTCCAGGGCACGGATAATCGCTTGTGTCAGATTCTCGCCGCTCTGCACGGCTACTTCCTTAGCAAGCTTCTCTGCCTCTGGATTAGTTATGCTTAGTGCCATTTAATACCTCCACGATATATCGATTTTACCGAAGAAAATATAATATATATTACAAAGATTGTCAAGAGTTATTCACTTAGATGTCAAATGGATTTCTTGACTCTCACCTTTTTATCTTCGCAAAATGTGCACGTTGCGTGACAATCTGACCTTTTTGTTGCATCCTTATTGGTAATACAAGAACAGTTAACCTCTGCCCGAAGGGCAACCGTTTTCAGTTGGCAAAAAATTTTTGGTACCAGTCAAGTATAACTATTTTCATGTTGTTGGATTATTTACCTGGTGGATTATTTACCTGGCACCTATTTTAGGGGTTTGATTCAGAGACTGTGTCAAAATAGGGGGTGAACACGAGGTTCACCCCTACGTCCGCCCGGAAACCCTTTGTAGGGGCGAATCTTGTATTCGCCCGAATTCACATTCGATCCTTTTTTCGGATTTTGACACAGTCTCTTTATCAAACCCAACGGGTGAATCATCCAGTCTAACAGCCAGTTAAGAAATTTGGTTACCTGGGAGGCTGTCCAAAAATAGCAAAAACCATCGAAATTCGGGATATGGGCAAATACTTTACTGTTAGGTCTGAGGACGCCTTCAACTAAAATAGTTCATTATTTCTCTTAAAGACCGTTGACATTCTATTCATCCCCAACTATAATTCTTGTTTAGTGAGCGTGAACCATGAATTATAAAACAATTTTACTGCTATTAATAGGTATTTTGTTGATCCCCCATTATACCCTGAGCCAGGGCAATACCGGGACCAACAAACGGATTGACAGCCTTTTAAAAAAGCTTGAAAGTGCAGGTGAAGGGCCTGAGAAAGTGGATATCCTCAAAGACCTTTGCGGGGAATATCGAGATATCGATCGGGAAAAGGCCCTGTATTATGGGAAACAGGGGTTGAAACTGGCTGAGAAAATCAATTACCAGCAAGGCATTGCCCAATGCTTAAATAATATCGGCATTGTACATTGTAACAGCGGCGACTACAAACAAGCAGAGGAGTATTATTTGAAAAGCCTGGAAATAAAGGAAAAGATCGGGGATCAGAGAGGTATTATCAGTTCTTACAACAATATCGGAATTATTTATTCCCGACAGGGAGATTACCATAAGGCATTGGAGTATTATTTCAAAGGTTTGAAAAAAAGTAAGGAATTGGGGAACAATTCATATATTGCCTTTTTTTACAACAATATCGGGCAAACCCATAAATTACTGGGAGATCTCCGCAAAGCATTGGATTATCTAAAAAAGGGTTTGAAAATAAGGGAGCAATTGGGAGCAAAAAAAACCATCCTCATGACTTATCTCAAAATTGGCGGCATCCATTCCGACCTGGGCGATTACCAACAGGCATTGGACTATTATGAAAAAAGTCTAAAAATGAGTGAAGAACTGGGGGATATAAAAGGCACTGCCGATTCCTGGCAAAATATCGGGACCTACCATTTTAACCTGCGCAATTACCAGCAAGCATTGGATTCTTATTTCAAAAGCCTGGAAATAAATAAAAAAATAGGAGATGAAAGGAATATTGCTTCCATCTGGCACAATATCGCTCTAATCTATCATTATAAAGGCAATTACCAGGAGGCACTGGATTATGCAGAGAAATGTTTGAAACGGGAAGAAGAATTGGGAAACCAAAAAGGCAGAGTTGAGGCCTGGAACGCCTTGGCTATTATCTATAATAATCAAGGCGATTTCGAAACGGCAATGGACTATTTAAAAAAGTCTTTAGAAACAGCGGAACAATTGGAATTTAAGAAACTTACTGCCTTCACCTTAAACAATATGGCTAACGCCTATTCTTACCAGGGCAATTACATCAAGGCATTGGATTGTTATTTCAGGAGTTTGACAATTAAAGAAGACCTGGAAGATAAACCGGGCATTTTTTCAACTTACATTAACATTGGGGATATTTATTTGTACCAGGAGGATTACAACCAGGCAGAAAAAAATTATTTGACAGCGCTAAATATAAGCCTGGATTTAGGGGACAAACACAATATTGGTTGGGCTTATAATAAGTTTGGCGATCTTTATTATAAGAAAAAAGACTATACTCGGGCAGCAGCGTACTATTCCGACAGTCTGAAGATAATGGAAAAACTGGGAGTTAAATTTAGCATTGCCGAGTATTACTTCAAAATTGGGCGTATTCATATGAGTCAGGGTAATTACCACCAGGCCCTGGAGGACTTTTTTAAAAGTTTGAGAATGAACGAAGAGATCGGGAATACCCCGGGGATTGCAGATTCTTGCCAGACAATCGGTAAATGCTATGATCACCTTGGAGAAAACAGCAAATCCGTCGAATTCCTGACCCGGGCCTTAGACATCGCCAAAGACATCAACACCCCGGCAATTACCAGGGATGCGGCAGAAGGACTGGGTAACGCCTATGCCAGACAAAATCAATTTAAAATGGCCTATGAATACTTTGTGTTGTTTAAAGAAACCAGTGACAGCCTGAGAAACGATGAAAACTTAAGAAAAATCACCCAACTGCAAGCGCGGCATGATTTTGAAAAAGAACAGAAAGAAAAGGACTTGCAAAAAGAGGCGGAATTAAGACGGCAAAAAATCCTAAGACAGGCTTATCTCGTCGGCTTTATCTTTATGTCTCTCCTGGCGGTAGTTATTTTTCGCAGTTTCCGCATAAAACAAAAAGCCAATCGCTTATTGGCAAAACAGCAAGAGGAAATTAAGAATCAGCGCGATAAACTCCACGAGCTAAATGTCACTAAAGATAAATTCTTTTCCATCATTGCCCATGATTTAAAAAATCCCTTTTCCGCTTTAATCGGCTTCTCAAAAACCATGATTACCGAATTTGAGAATTTCCAGAAGGAACAAATCAAAGAATTTTTACAATCCGTTTATAAATCCTCTGAAAATACCTATAACCTGTTGGAAAATCTGCTGGAGTGGGCAAGAAGTCAAACCGGTAAAATACAATGGAACCCGGTGAAAGTTGAATTAGGGGAAGTGGCAAGCTATACGATTGATCTTTTAAAGCGGAATGCCAATAATAAAAATATCAAATTGCAAAATGAAATAAACGGGAAGGCCTTTGTATTTACCGATAAAAATATACTTTACACGGTTTTCCGGAATTTAATATCCAATGCCATAAAATTTACCCCTGACGGCGGTCTGGTAAGCATCGCTTCCCGGGAAGTAAACAATTTTATTGAAGTCCGGGTTGTGGATACGGGAATCGGTATCGCCGAAGAGGATATTAAAAAACTTTTCAGGATCGATATGCATTTTTCCAGGAGTGGAACCAGGAATGAGCAAGGGACCGGCCTGGGGTTAATTTTGTGTAAAGAATTTATAGAAAAAAGCGGCGGCAAAATATGGGCGGAAAGCCAGGTGGGTAAAGGAAGCACCTTTGTCTTTACATTTCCCGCATTGGAAAGTGAAAGTCATTGATATTATTGGGTTACTGCCTTTAAGGCGTTGATCCTTCCGCGGCCGTAATAGGGGTCGTGACCTGGGTCCCCCAGGTCATCAGCGGTATTGGCCAGGTGGTTTTTTAATTGTCCCAGGGGCATGGGGCCGTACTTTTCAAGCACTAATGCGGCTGTAGCGGAAACCATGGAAGCTGCCGCACTGGTACCCGCCGCCCACATCCAGCCATTGATGGTGGTACTGAAAACCATGTCATTCCACCAGCCGCTGTTGGGATAGTCCCTGAAGTCGCCGCCCGGGGCCGATACCCAGATGAGAGAAGAGCCGTAATTGGTATAAGACGCAATGGTATCGAAGTTTTCAAGCATACAGGGACCTGTGGCTGAGACAACGATCCCGTTTCCTTCCTCTGTGGGTATGGAAATGATGTTACCGTCCTGGTCAAGGCTCTTGCCGTCATTGCCGGCTGAGTTGACCACCAGGACACCCTGGGAAGCTGCCCAGTTGATCACCTTGCGCACCACTTTTCTAATACGAGACGCATCGCTGGCTGTATAGTAAGGGGAATCACCGTTCTTTTTTAGATGATATCCCATGCTCAGGTTGATGATGTCAGCGTTTTGCTCCACTGCATGAGCAATACCGGCGACAATCCAGCTAAGGTGGCCGGTTCCATCCCCGGCCAGGACTTTGACACCGATCAACGTCGCGTTGGGAGCGATACCGATGACACCCCAGCCATTATCTGCCGCGGCAATAATTCCCGCCACATGGGTCCCGTGGCCATTATCATCCAAAAAATCTGGCATACCCGGTACAAATGAGGCTCCAGAGGAAAAATCAATATTAGGGTACAAATCGGGATGATAGTACCAGATACCCGTATCCACCACAGCCACCCGGACGCCGGCACCGGTTACCCCCTCACTCCAGGCTCTGTCGGCTTGAATCACCGGCAAATGCCATTGGCGATCATAATAGTCCTCATTCAATCCGATATGCCCCCCCTCCGGTATGGAGTCATTTGCCAACCAGTTCAATAACAAATCCGGGATCGCCTCAAATCCATCCGCCTGTACTGCCTCGGCATCTTCCCGCTTGGAAAAATCCGCAACCGCAATGCCCAATACATCAAAGGTATCAATCAATGTTCCACCTGCATTGTGAATCTCTACCTCCAGGTCTACAGGTAACATATTGTCTTCAAAATCCAGGATCCAACGACTGCCAAAACCCATAAAGGGTAAAGCAATTAAAAGTAGTGAACCTATCACCGTGGTTAAAAAAAATTTTTTGGTCATGTGGGCTTCCTCCTTCTTAATTGTGAACTTATTTGCGTTTTATTTTAATCAACATAGCAAAAAATAAGAGCATTTTTAATGCCAACTGGAAAATAAGGCAGCGTGCCTTTAGAATAAGAGTATTGGAGAGAAACTAACAAAACAAACCCTTACAAAAAAATTCTCACTTTTTTGGGTATTTACTGTAAATCCTTCTATAAAAGAAAATTTAGGACTCAAAAAAAGTTGTTAAAGTAAAAAAAGTTAAGGGGGTTTGCCGGAAAAACTACTTCTCAACTTCTAAACTTTTCAGGCGCTTACTCAGGGCTTGTTGGGTCATCCCCAACAGGTGCGCGGCAACACTTTGGCTGTTACCGGCGCGCTCCATTGCCAGTTGAATGAGCATTTTTTGGGCTTGCTTTAAAGTGGGAAAGGGTTCGTAATCATCATTTTTCAGCCAGCCGGGATAGGTAGAAGGAGCACTGGACACTGGCACCGGGACTTTATTCTCACGATTATCACGCATATGATTCTTGAAGGAGTTCAGTGACAGCATCCTGGCTACATGCAGGCTTACTGCTTTAAAAACCATGGAACGGAGTTCACGGATATTACCGGGAAAATGGTAGGTAGAGAGCAGAGAATAGAGTTCAGGAGGGGGTGTGGGTTTCTTTTTTCCCAGGCTTTGGGCTGCTTCTTCAAGAAAGCAGTCCACCAGCAGCGACAGATCATCGAGACGTTCCCGCAGCGGCGGCAGATGAATATGATGCACATCCAGGCGGTAAAACAAGTCTTTACGAAAATTACTTTCTTTTTGGAGTTGACTGAGACTTTTATTGGTGGCAGTAATGATCAGCGCATCAGAATATCTGGGCTCGTCATCCCCTAACGGGTAATATTCCTTTTCCTGGAGAAGCCTCAATAATTTTATCTGGGACTGGCCGCTCAAATCACCAATTTCATCCAGGAAAAGGGTTCCCATGGCAGCACTCTCAATAAATCCCGGCCGGTCTTGCACAGCATCGGTAAATGCCCCTTTTCTATGTCCGAAAAGGGTGTCGGAAAACATTTGATCATCAAGCCCCCCCACATTCACGGTCACCAATTTTCCCTTCCGGCCGGTCAGGAAGTGAAATGCCCTGGCAACCAATTCTTTCCCGGTCCCGGTTTCCCCGGTAATCAACAGCGGTTCATTGGTTTTCCTGATGGCTTCCATATATTGAAAAACCGAGTGCATTTTTTCATTTTTCGTAATGATATGGTAAAACGCTTCCGGGTGCTCCAATTGGTGAAAAAATATCTTTTGTTTTAATAAACGGTTTTCCTTGCGTAACTCCCGGAGTTCAAGGGCTTTCTTAACACTGCCAATCAAGCGGCTTTCTTCCACCGGTTTTAAAATGTAGTCCATCGCTCCCTTTTGCATGCATTTTACTGCGATATCTATCTCATTATTCCCGGTAACAATAATGATAGGGATTCCAGGAAAGCGATTGCTGGTTTCCTCCAGGAGTTCTTCACCGGAGACAATAGGCATGGTGAGGTCCAATAGGAGCACTTCCACTTGATTTTTTTCAATAAAAGGCATCACTTGCCGGCTGTCCTGGATGCAGACAATGTTATCGATTCCCGACATTTTTAATATGAAGGTGAACCCTTCAAGAATTTTGAGTTCATCATCTACAATCAGCACCGGGTCTTCCGGGTACAATATTTTTTCCATTGGTTATTCTTCCTTTTTATCGGGTCTATCGGGGTATTGATGCAATGGTCCTGGCTCAACCGGCAGCAGAACCGCGGCAGTCGTGCCCCCACCAGGGTTAGATTCAAATTCAAGGGTTCCCTGGTGATCTTCAATGATTTTCGATGATATGGATAACCCCAAACCTGTTCCCCCGCTGCTGCGTTTGGTTGTAAAGAAGGGATTTTTTATAATTTCCAGGGTTTCCGGTGTCATACCCACCCCCTCATCTTTTACTTGAATCTTAACCATTTTGCTGCCGGGGTCAAACTGAGTGGACACAACGATTCCCTGGTCTTTGCTTTGCAGTGCCTGGCAGCTATTTTCCAGCAAATTAATAATCACCTGTTCGAGACGCTGAAAATTACCTTTGATTTCCGGGATGTTCTCACCATAATTGGTATAGAAACGATTGGTTGACTTTTTGATCAAGTTGGCCAGTAACGTGACCGACGCCTGTATGACTTTATTGATGTCGATTTTTGTATCTATGGTTGATGGAGTTGGTCTGGCAAAGTTTTTCAGCTCTCTAACAAAATTATCAATCCGCTGCGCTCCTTCCAGTATTCCCGAAATGATACCGGGAATATTTTCTTTCATTTCCGAATATTTGATCCTGGGTGCAATATAAAAATCTCCCCGGGACTGGTAATGGTCATTTAAAATGGGGTCAACCGTTTTCCAAATTTTTGTCAAAATCGGGGTATTCACCATGATAAAGTTATTGGGATTGTTGATTTCATGGGCAACCCCTGATACCAGGACTCCCAGGGAAGCCATCTTGTCTGCCTGGATCAGCTGCTGGCGATGCAATCTTTCTTTTTCCTCCGCTTCTTTCCGTTCCGCTTCCGCACGTTCGCGCTCTTTAATTTCCCGGGTTAATTGTTGATTGGCCAGGATAAGTTCTTTGGTTCTTTTTTCGATCTCCGCTTCCAGGTGTTCATGATATCTTTTATTTTCCTGGATCAGACGAACTCGTTCCCTGACCTTTTCTACCGAGTGAAATAGAACCGACATGTCCTGTATAGGTTTAAGCACATAATCCCAGGCCCCCAGGTGGAGAGCCTCAACCGCATCTGCGATTTTCTCGGTCCCGGAGATCACAATTACCGGTGTTTCCGGGGATTCTTTTGTTACCGTGGACAGGACTTCCAGGCCGTTGACCACCGGCATGCGCAGGTCCAACAGGATCAGGTGAGGCTTTTCTTCCCGGAAAAGCTCCAATCCGATTTGCCCATTTTCAGCCTCCATAACCCTGAATCCTTTGCTTTCCAGGAATAGAGCAAACGATTTTCGCGTGGCCAGTTCATCTTCCATTATCAAAATTGTCACACCTTGTTTATCTACCATAAGCTAATTTTAACTAAAATATGTTCGCAATGCAATATCCTGTGTATATGTTTTTTTATTAATATTCTGCCCTGCGGGGCTGCGGTGATGAGAACGCGAAACATGAAACATTAAAATAGGCAGCGTGAAACCTATAACGCTGCTTTGTATATTGTATACTCGCCCATCCCTTTTGACCTCTTCACATTACATATTCGCTGTTCCACATCACCGCAGGCTTAAATAAAAACCGTCAACATTTTATCTTCTTCCTTTAACACCCCATTGCTCCATTCCTGCTCAGACAAACCTGGTAACAATGTAGGGGCAAACGCAGGTCTGTGGCTTAAAATTCAGATGCCCAACCTTCAGCCCACATTACCAATCTGATATCTTCAACCTCCGACCTGCATTGTGCGTTTTTTGCCCCTACTTGCATGCGTAAACCTCCTTCTTAACACGCAGTCAAACGTTTATTTTTTATTCTTACGAATATACATATTACTTAAATAAGAATTGCAATTTTAATGCCAACCGGGAAAAAGGGTTAAAATGCTTTTATATAAAGGAAATCCGGCTGAAGCACTTAAATTGAACCCTTACAAAAATATTTTAATTCTACTGTTTAAATTTCCCCTGGAGTTCTTTTATAAATAGCTGCAAAAACCAGGAAGAAAAAAGTTGTCAGAGTAAAAAAAGTTGACGGGGTTCAAACTTTTTTTCAAATGATTGCAACCTGCGGCATAACATGTTAAAATAGTGGCGGAATTTAATATTCCACCCCGGGGATAACATGATATCCTCTGAAGAGGTTTTATATCGTCATTTAGCCATATACCCCAGGGTTAAGGAGATTTAATAATGAGCGCTATTGTTAAATGCCCGGCATGCGGCGCAAGAAACAGGGTGGACGAAAGTACCACCAAGAAACCCTTGTGTGGTAAATGCCAAGCCCCGCTTATGCTCCAACAAACGTCGGTTCCCATACACCTGACAGATGCCACGTTTGATAACTTTATTCGAAAATCACATAAACCGGTCCTGGTGGATTTCTGGGCCAGTTGGTGTGCCCCCTGTCGGCTGGTTGCCCCTGTCCTGGAATCCTTTGCCCAATCCCAACATTCAATTATAGTGGCAAAACTCGATACAGAACAAAACCCCCTCATTGCTTCAAAATTTCAAGTATTTTCCATCCCCACCCTGATCCTGTTTGAAAATGGTCAGGAAGTCAAACGGATTACCGGTGCCCTACCCCTCCAGGCCCTGGAAGCTCAGCTAAAACCCTGGATAAGAGTAAATTAATAATAAACAGTGATGACAAATTTACCGGAATTGTCGCTGAAATCGAAATCATTAATGCCGATATATAAACGCCCTTTTTGAACCATCTGGAAAGGGGCTTTGTCATCCCCAATGTAAAACATGTCTCCCTTTTTTCCCACCCGTCCGATAATGGCACCGGTGGGCTGGTTAGGCAGCGATTTTTTCTTATTCCAATTGGGTTCCAATTCGCCATTCTGGTACACCATGGTATCTTTATTAATATAAATCGAACCGGAAGCTGAAAAAAGCACCTCCTGTCCGATTTCTACGTCTATGCCTGTATCGATCCATTTTTGCGCGGCTTCCAACTGGATTTTTTTGTGGCGTTTTCCCTTTCTTAGTTTATTGTAATTCTGCTCAACTTCAAAGGATGATTCCAGGCCTTCGGTTTTGGGCGTATTAAACTCGATTTTCCAGACCTTATACAGGGGAAAACGTTTGGTACGATAGATTTTTCCAAATTTATAAACATTAAAATAAATGGTGTTGAATTTAAACGCCACCATCTTTCCTTCATATACCTTGCGATCCACTGTATGAAGGTAATCACCGGCCAATTCCAAACTAAAAAATATCACCGCTAAAAATATGAATATAATGACCCACTTTTGCTTCATTTTACTCACTTAAGTATACTCCTTTATACACGATTTCCGTGGAATTTTCAATATACACGGTTTGTTTCCCAACGATTTTTATTGCTTCTCCAGGACAGCCGGCACACTGACTGTTAATGGGAATAGTTAGACATTGGCTGATTAATCTTAATTTTTGCAGGACAGCAAAGACCGCAGCACTCCCGGTGGAGGAAGACTGTGTTGGCCCAACTCCCCGCTCATAAAAAAAGATGCGAAAATGTTCTCCCCTTTCATAATTCACCCTTCCTGTACCTGTAGGAACCACCAATTCAATATTGGTCCCGGAAGGAAAAATCTCAGCCTTTTCCAGCAGCATTCCCATCCGTGCCAATTCCTTATCGGGAGCAGTTTCCGCCAATACCACCACTGCGTGTGGATTACCCATGGATACCGGGTAAAAGGTAATCCCTTGATAGTCGTAACCCGGTTTATTTTTTTCCTGTTCAAGAAAGGGAAAAAACGTCCTGCTGCGGAAATTCGGTTCTCCTATTTCAACGTTCAGTCGGTACCTATTATCCTCATGATACAAATACCTGATCTTTTTTTTGCCCACTTTTGTATCCAGGATCACGTGGCTGTGAAGGTTGTGGGTGATTTTGAGGTTGGATTTGTTTAGATAGAAAAGCAGTGCAGCCAGTCCCGCCATGCCATTACCGGATAATTCAGCTTCACTCCCATCCCGGTTGAAAATCTCAAAATCTGCTGACTCTGATTCGAACGCAGTTTCACCGGTATTTTTATACCTATAGAAAACCATCCCGTCTGCCCCAATACCGGTTTGCCGTTGACATAATCGTTGTGCCAATTTCTTTTTATCAGCCAAGCCCGGGTCACTCACGTCATCCACGTTCACATGGATGAAATCATTTCCTGAAGAAACGGTTTTATAAAAAATCATCATTCATCGATTCTATCATACATACTATGATTGTATAAAAAAAAGTACATAAAATCAACATGTAACCTGAATTAACCGCTTATTTTTTGCCACTTTGTGCCTTTGTGACCTGGTGGCTCAATAATACGAAAAAATTTCCTGATTATTAAAAAATTTAACAGGTTAACATTTTTATACTTGATTTTTTTTTTCTTTCCTGTTATCTTTGTAGCTTAAAATAAAAATCACTTTCAATAGGAGGAAAGCATGAGTTTTAACTTTAAAGATTTCTCAGACTTTAAATTTATGATCACCCCAGTTTTCATCAAGATTATCTTCTGGATCTGTGCGGTAATAATTTTCATTTACGGCCTGTACATCATGGTAACATTCCAGTTCCTTCAGGGCCTGATTATGGCGATACTCGGCCCAATCGCTGTTCGCATCTATTGTGAGCTCCTGATCGTCATATTCAAGATCCATGAGGGTATAGAAAAACTGGTTGAAAAGTAGAACAAACGAGTTAACGGTTAATAGTTAGCAATTAACAGCGATTTCCAATACATTTGGAAACGTGAATATCGTTTGAGAAAGAAAAATGGAAGAAAGGGGATATACCTATCCCCTGCTTCCATTTTTAACTATAATAAATCATCTTCATCCAGTTCATCAATATCAACATCATCACCCATAGACCAGATTTGGGATTTAAGACCTTCATAAACATTGAACACAATAGGACAAAGGGAACAATTGTGAACTACGCTAATTAAGCGGGATACCAGGCCTTTTTTTTGGATATGAGGAAAGGAACGGCATTCAAGAGGTCGAATGTTATAAATGGAACATAGGGTTCCTTGTAAAAAAGGACAGGGTTTCTTATTGAAGGTATATTTATCCGGTTCTTCTGTCTCTGCCAGGTACTGCTTTTTAAATTCAGTCTCTGAGAGGTTTAATCCATTTGCACAGGTGGAAATATCTTTCTCCGTAAGCACTGGTTTCATTTCTTTGCAGCAGTTCCCACAGCGCATGCAATCAATTTTTGCGGCGATTTTCTTGTAAAGGCGGTGAGTAATTAGATCAATATTTTGGGGAGGGATGCCGCAGGATTTTAAGAAGGAACGGAATCCCCAGTTTTCTTCTTCTTTTTTCTTTGATAATTTCTTTATTTGGTCAATGTCCACTATCAAATCCATGTTAGTTCCTGGAGAGCATATACCTAATTACCTGATAAAAATGTACCAGAAACCCTCTTTTATGTCAACAAAAAAAATGTCCATATATCTGGTTGGAGTAGTGGAGTGGTGGAGTATTGGAGTAATGGAAATAAGACGCTGAACATGGTTTTGTGGTATAATAAGGAATTATGGAATATCGACATAAGGAGCAAAAAATAACATGGCTGTGATCTTACGTATTCTCCTGGTGATTTTCTTCTTCTATGTAATACTAATCGTTTTCCTTTTTTTTAACCAGAGAAGCATGGTATATTTCCCTTTAAGGAAAATAACTGACACTCCTGCGGCTATTGGGCTTCCTTACCGGGAGATAATCTTCAAAACCTCCGATGGTTTACAGCTCTGCGGGTGGATGGTGGGGGATGAGGATAACCGGGATGTGGTATTGTTCTGTCATGGCAATGCCGGAAACATTTCTCACCGTCTGGAGTCTTTTGATATATTCCACCGCATCGGGTTGAGGTGTTTTATATTTGACTACCGGGGCTATGGGAAGAGTGAAGGAGAACCTTCGGAACAAGGGACATATCGTGATGTGGAGGCTGCCTGGCAGTATCTTATCGAAACAGAGAACATTCCTTCGCAGCGAATTATTTTATTCGGCCGTTCATTGGGGGGTGCGGTTGCTGCCCACCTGGCTGCCAGGTTAGACGTAAACGCCAGGGCCCTGATCCTGGAGTCCACGTTCACATCGGTACCGGACCTGGGGGCCCAATGGTATCCTTTTTTCCCGATACGGATGATCATCCGGTTTCACTACAATACCAAAGCGCTTCTTGCCAAAATCAAACTGCCGGTACTGGTCATTCACAGTCCCCAGGACGAATTGATTCCCTTCAATCATGGAAAAGCTCTTTTTGAAGCAGCCAAAGAGCCCAAACAATTTTTGAGAATTTCAGGCAGTCATAATGAAGGGTTTTCGGATTCCAGGGAAGAATATATCATTGGTTTCAGGGGATTTTTGGAACGTAGTAGGTAGGAGGAACCAGGTTCACAAGTGCGCTTTTCTTTTCTTTCTTCTTCTCTTCTCAATTTCTTCTCTTCTTCTTTTGCTCCCTGATCTCTGCTCCCTGCGCACTGCTCTTCACCTTCGTGTCCTTCGCGTGTCTTCGCGGCTAAAAAAAATAAAAAAAATGCTGCGGCAGCGGGTAACAAGAAAGTTCGAGAAATACCGGGCGATAAGCCCTAAAAATTAATTTTTTGGAAATTCCCGGTGTTGCACCGCTGTTTTCCTCCGGCTTATTTCTTGAAATGTACCCTTTTATATGAAAAATATCAGGCTTGACCGGGTCAATAGCCCATGTTATAAAGTAGCTTCCAGCTTTGTTTTCAAGACTTTACATGAAACAAAAACCGCCTGTAAAAGTAGTTTTTAGCGTCAAGCTTTAATACGTATCTTAGGAGTTAAACAATGGAAGGCAACCAAAAACAAGTCTATTTATTGGGTCGGATTTTTTTCTTTTTTTTGATTTTTTTCTCCCCCAGCCTGTCAACCGGATTTGTATTTGCCGAGAGCGGGATTTACGACCGCATAGGAATTATTGTCGAGCATGGACTGCATGGGGCAGTGCCGGAAGAGAATATCGATCTGTTTACCGGCAACCTGACCTTACGAAACCTGGATATCCATTTACCAGGCCCCAATGGGTTTGATTTGAAAATATGGCGGGTGTACAACTCGAAGATCGTCAGGGACCGCCTGGCAGGCAGTGCCTGGTCCATCCAGCAGGAACCTTTCTCATACGCGGGACTCGGCTGGTCCATAAATATGGGCAGGGTCCACAACTACAGTTCAAACGAGCCGGTGATCGAATTTCCCGACGGCCGCTGGGAAACCGCTTACCCCAATGCCAACGGCTCGGACTTTGTGACCCGGGATTTTTTAACGTATGATAGGAGTAATTTCAAACTCTACTTTAAAGACGGGACCGTATGGACCTTTGGCCGGACAGCTACCTTGAACTACGGCGGCAGCACGGAACAGGTGCGGGTGGTGACCCGGATCGAAAATTCCTACGGCCATCATATGGATATCCAGTATGACGGCACCAGTTCTCCCAATATTGATAAAATCACCGACAGTATGAACCGGGTGGTGGATTTTACTACCAGCAATAATAAATTGACCCGCATCAGCGTAAGAAATACCACCGGTTCCACGGTTTATTACTATTATACCGTGGATACCTTCAGCGGCGGTTACCACAGGTTAAGCCGTTTTGAACCGCCGGAAATCCCTGCCGTGACCTATGAATACGAAAACGGGCAGTCGTCCCAATGGAAGTTAAAGGCGGCAG
>JABAOF010011757.1_pt6 | contig 30354 bp, 19 predicted proteins | sample 7062171 | NCBI WGS metagenome assembly JABAOF01 (sample SAMN14538628, study PRJNA623070) | marine sediment metagenome | biome: marine biome [ENVO:00000428]; feature: marine pelagic biome [ENVO:01000023]; material: deep marine sediment [ENVO:00002113] | place: India: Gulf of Khambhat ...
CTCTTTTTGAGAAAACCGCCCCCCTGGACCCCCCGCAAAAGCTTTTCATAAGTAAAGCACATGTTTATCAACTTGATCCCTTTCTTTGTTTCTTCAAATAGAAAGTTTTGTAGGGGTCCAGGGGGCGGTTTTTCAAAAGAGCCCCCTGGGCCGTCGGAGACAAAAAGAAAAAAGGCGGCACCGGCTTTCGCCGGTTGCCGCCTTTTCTGAAGAAGTGTTCTATGTGTATGAGATAAGTTTTTGGTGTTTTTGTTCTTTACTCTTTGTTTAGCGCCAGGTGTAGGGGGCGATATTACCTCCTAAATCTCCAATGGAATCCACCAGCAATTGTGCCACATACCAGGGGTTATGAATGAAGCCGTTGGGTTCCTTACGACTCATCTGGTAATTGTAGGCCGCTTTCAGTAATTTGGCGTCAAACCTGTACCGGTTGGGATAGATGGCTTCGCCGGGGTCCACGAGCCCGTTGCCATTTTTATCGCCAAAGAAATAGGGATAGGCGTGGGAATCGTAGATAACGGGTTTACCGATGGCAAAGCCGTGAGCCTGAATTTGGGCGTACAGGGCCGCTTCCAGTCCCTGGATTTCAGCTTTGAGAGATTCGCTGGTATTGCCGTCACCATCGAAGTCTGGCATAGAACCGGGGCGGATTCCGCTGAACATGAACTTTGCCGGGTCTGCACCGGGATAGGGCTGAGAGACATCCTGGCCGTGGCAGTTCACACAGTTGGCGGGATTGGGTGAATGGACATTATGAGACTTATTGGCCTTCGGTCCCATGGTTCCCATATGGCATTCCACACAGGTATCGAATTTTCCGTCATGGTTGGGGAAGGGATTTCTACCCACATAGACTTTGCCGGGATACTCGTATCCGCCGTGGACTTCAGAACCGAAGAGTACTGCAGCCGTGGGAAAATAGTGAATATTGGTAAAGGAATAGGGACCGGGTGAAGCGGCAATGGCGCTGTCAACGGTGAATTTGGATGCACGTCCCTGGTGGCAGAGCATACAGATATTGCTGTTGTCGGCCAGGTTTCCTACCTCGCCGGAGGGGAAAGTGACCTCATCCACTCGCCGGACAGCGGGAGGTGAGGTATGACAGGTGGTGCAAAGCATACCATTGGCAATGTGAGCGGCAGAATTTTCCCCGGTTTCCAGTAAATCGGCGATGCCTGTGGCCGAGTGGCACCGGGCGCACCTGCCGGGGACTTCACCGTCTTCGTCCCAGTGGCGCCATGCTTCGGCTGAACCGTCAAAATGACCTTCATCGGTGCGGTGCATCCCGGCCATACTGACAGCCCCACCAATCATACTGTTCAGGTCCTCAAGGGAATCGTACAGCAATTGGATAAGATATTTCCCGCCGTGGGCAAAGGCACCTGGGTCTTTCTTGGACACTTGGTAGTTGTAACAAGCCCTTAACAAACGGGGAGTAAAACTGGTGTAACGATTGCCGTAATTGGCTTCGGACTCATCGATCACACCGTTGGCATTGGCGTCGGTAAAGAAGTAGGGGTAGGAATGAGAGTCGTACCCGATGGGAACACCGACTACCTGGTTGGCATAGGCCAGGATGGCACTGTAGAGTTTTTCCTGGAATCCCGCGATTTCATAATAGACGCCTTCGCTCATGTTGCCGTCGCCGTCGTAATCGGTCAACGAACCTATATAGCGAATATCATGCAAGTCTGCTTCGCCCCTGACATTCCTATGGCAGGTGTCGCAATTTTCGGTTTTGATTTCCAGGGAGTGGGGGTTGTGGCAGTCGTGACATTCAGCGTAACCGTCCACGTGGGCAAATTTGCCATCGTATGATTTACCTGCATACTGGTAGCCGCCCCGGGTCAATGTGCCGTACATGGTGGCGGCGGCAGCGAAATAGTGAATGTTGGAAAAGCGCAATCTTGAGCTGGGTGTATCATCGCCTACGCCGGCACCGGCAATGGCACCATCCACACTATCGGTAGAAGCGCGGCCCTGGTGACACTGCATGCAGATGGCTTCTGCACCGAGATTCTCAATAACGGCACCTGAAGGGAAGGTGACGCTGGCAAATACCCGGGTGGCACCGGTTTGGGAGTTGGTATGGCAGAGATCACAGTCAAACACAGCCGGATTGGCTTCCGCATCCACAACACCGTCAGCGGCAAAATCCAGGAACCCACCGAGACTGTGACATTTGGCACAAGAGGTGGGCACTACCGGCGGATCATCTTCATCCCAGTGTCTAAAGGCTTCTGCTGTCTCGTCGGCATGGCCGGATTCTGCAAACAACGCTTCCTGGATGGTCTCGAATACGGCTTTAGCTACTTTACAACCTTGCCAGCCTAACAGGGATAGACATAGGGCTAAACCCAACACGATACTCAATGTTCTTATTTTTGATTTTACTGTATTCGTATTCATCATGGTCTCCTCCTTTATTACCACTTATACCCAAAGGAGATTTCAAATATATTGGCCTTGTAGTCGTTGTAGCCAAACTCTTCCTCTTTGAAATCTACCAACCGGTAACCCAACTGACCGATGATGCCGCAGTGGAATGTGTACTTCAGGAAGGCTTTCAGTGTGGTACGGGTGAGTTCCCATGAGCCTTTATTCTGGTAATAGTTGAGATAGCTGCCGATACCCCATGCTTTATCCAGGTGGAGATAGAGATAGGCATCGAACAGGTGGGTTTCTCCTTCAAAGAGTATATCCCAGAAAAAGGATCCGGCACCGCCGCTCCAGGCGGGGGGATAAGCAATGGTGCGGTCGCCTTGCCGCGTAATATCCATTAAGGCGTACCCGGCAAAACCTGTTACTTTTTTGCCGTGATAACCCAACCGCAGGTTAACCTGGTGCTTGGTGGATTCCCACATTTCACTGTCCTGGTCACTCTTCGACAGGGTGTACTGGTACGAGCCGTTGGCATAAAACTCTTTCTTCTTAAGTTTGGCTGTCATGCGAAACCGGTGAAAATCCGTGGGGGAGATCAAGGTTAAGGGATTCTCATATGTTCCGTACTGGTAGTCGGCGGTTAAACGGAAGGCTTTGTTTAATTTCAGGTTAACAGTACCGAAAAACCCGGTCCTATCTGTGGGAGCGTTCTCTTGTTCGATTTCGATTTCATCTTCCACATCCCGGCGTTCGAAACGGAACCCCAGGGTAAAACCGAGCTTTGTTGAGGGTTGAAATTGGATACCTGCTTCTGCGCCGCCGGTTTCGTATTTCAATTCCATGGGCATGTTTTCGCCGTTTACCGTCATGGAACCGGTTTGTTCAAAATTATTGTACCGGGCGGCTGCAACCACTGCCAATTTATTGGTTAGGATGTAAGAAATATCCAGGTCATACAATTGGATTTTACGGGTGAATTCCCCTTCGCCGCTGTTGACGTAGGTGAAATCGTAACCCAGGTAATTCACACCCCAGGCATCTTCATAGTAGGAAATATCCGTATCCTGTTCACTGATTTGCAGTCTGCCGCGGAGCAGTAAATTTTTAAAGGGAGCGGCGGTGAACCTGGCAATATGGGTGTAGCTTTCCAGGTCGTAGGGCATATTGAGGTTAAAGTAAAATAAGGATGAGGGGTACCTGGCCCCGGCTCCACCGCTGGCATAACCGGGGAGGAAGAGGCTGTTGACGTTTTCATAGTCCAGGATTTTTTCTTCCAGGACAATGGCAAATCCTTTGGTTGCATAATCCAAACCCACTGTGATTTCAGTGGATGTTTCATCAACGGGTTTATCAAACTCAAATTCAATCCGGTTGATATCAAAGGTGGTGACGCTTTCTCCTTTTTTGGTATAGCGGTTGAAATCGATGTAGACGTGAGCCTTTTTTCCCAACCAGACTTTGAGCATGCCGGAGTCGTTGATGCGGTCGAAGTTGAAGGTATGGTAATCATGGGCTGCCAGTATATCGTGGTAGAAATAAGTGGATTTTCTGCGGTCGTATTTGAATTTGTACTTCCCATATTTTACCATATCGATTCCCAGGGACTCAAAGGGGTCGCCGCCGAAATTGTAGACTCTCACATTCAGTTGGTCGAAAAGTTTTTTCAGGTTCCCGGTGGGTGCATAGTGTAAATTAAAATGGAAGAGCCGTGGACCCTTTTCCAGGTTGATATCTTCTTTGTACTTGGTTTCTGTTCCTTCGGTGTCCACAAACCGGTAACCCACCATAAAGCTTCCGGATAATTGATCATCGTCTTTTTTTTCTGCCCGGAGAGAACTCACCGCTGCGATTAACATGATGACAACAAGCATGGATAATATTTTGTTTCTCTTCATGGTTCGACTCCTTTATTTTAGAAATATGTTACTCAGGTTGGACCCGTGGATGGTGGAATGGCAGCTGGCGCAATTGGCATCAGAGGTTGTGAACCGCGAGTGCCATGAGGGGGCGGCAGCGTGGCAGCTAAAACATAATTGAGCAACGTTTTGGTGCTTCAACATGTGACGGTTGGGGGAACCATGTACGTCATGACAGGAAGAACAACCTTCAATCCGCGAGGCTTCGTGCTCGTAGAGAAAGGGCCCGCCTTTATCGGTATGGCATTTGAGACAGGCTTCGTGTTTAAATCCGGCCAGCCGTTCCCGTATGGCAGGACCATGGGGATCGTGGCAGGTAGTACATTCTAAAATACCCTCTTGCAGCCGGTGCCGCTCATTTAATTTAAATTCCGCCAAAACATCCTGGTGACAACCCACACACAGTTTGCTGGGATGAGCCATAACCTGTTTCTTATGGACTTTGTGGCACTTGGTGCAGTCCATGGCTGCTTTGGCATGAGGACCGGCCAGGTATTGAGCGGTGCTGTTCTTGTGGCATTTCAAGCACTGTTTCGATTTTTCCAGTGGGGTTTCATTTTTAAATGCCATAATGGTACCGGCTGTTCCTTCTTTGACATGCTCAGCGCCTTCACCGTGGCAGTCGATGCAATCGGCACCCAGAGCGTTGTGGGAGCTTCCTTTAAAAGCGGCTGCTAAATCTTCATGACACTCGGCACAGACACTCGTTTTGCCGGTATCTTTGCCGGTTTCTGCAGCAGCTGTTCCTGCCAGGGGGCCCGCAAATCCAATCATACAAATTGCGAACCCCAGTAATCCTAAAAAGTATAGATAGGACAATTTTTTCTTTCCTATCAATTGTCGTGTAATCGTTGTTCTTCGCAACTGACACCTCCTAATTTGAATTAGAAATAATCTTATGCATTTGCTTAGCAACATTTATACCAAATGGACAAAAACGGTCCGGAATATTCAAATGTAACTATAATGGGTTTTTTTTAGTTTTTTTTTAATTTTTTTTTCTATGCGGATTGCTCAATTTTGAACAACTGTCCCATTTGGAACGTTCAAAATTGAACACTGGACCAAAATGAACGTGGTTCGCTTCATTTAGTGTGTAGAAAATTTGGGAGGTTGGGACATTTTCTTTTTTGTTAGTTTTTTGAGGATGGTGATAATGGCTTTGATATTCAAAGGCTTGGGGAAAAATGCGCTGGCCCCGAATTGCAGGGAGCGAGAGGCGATATCTTTTTCTTGTTCCCCGGAAATGATAATTACCGGTGTATCGCTTTTTTTGCGGTGGATGGTTTTAAGGATGTCCATGCCGGTCATACCGGGAAGGTGGTAATCGGTGATAACCACATCGATGGTCTGGGAATTGTATTCCTTGAGGGCCTGGCGGGGTGAGTGAAAGCTTCGTACCTGGAAGCCGTTCAACTGCAAAGCAGACTCCAGGCTTTCCCGGCTTTCTTTATCGTCATCAATCACCATCACAATAATGTTCATTTTTTTGCCCCTGGTTTTTAATTTTATTTTATCACAATTTTTTCAAAGCAATTTAATTGCCAAAAACCAGGGTAGGGATGGAGCCTGGATTTCTTGCCGGGAATTTTTTCATCCAGTAGGTGATTTTTTTTAATTTTTTTACTTGACTTTATTTTTTTTCTGTGCTATTATTAATTCTTCAAATATAAGTCCAATTAACCGGGCACCCTTTACCGCCAAAGGGAAGGCTAAAAATGTCAACAATGTGCCAAGTGAACCATACTGGTTTTTAGTGCATAATGGTGTACACATTTAAGAAAGATAATCAGGGCACAACTGATTTACAAAATTTATGATGTTGACCCTCTGAAGTGCCCCGTTTATGCCTAAAAAAAAAAATAAAAAATAAGGAGGTTTATCATGGCCAAAGTTGATGTTATTCGGGCCTGGAAAGATGAGTTGTACCGGGCCAGCCTGAGCAAAGAAGAACGGGCTCAGTTGCCGGAGCATCCGGCTGGGATTATCGAACTGGGCGATGGCGAAATGAATGGCATTGTCGGTGGAGCTACTGAGTTGATTTTCACATTAGGTTGCTGCAGCGGTTTAACCACGGATTGGGAGGCCTGTGCGGTGGTCGTTGGTACGATTGCGATCGTGACCTGTGTTGCCAGTGCTCTCTTGGAGTGTGAGTTTACCATTGGCGCCTGCAACACGGAGCCATCCCAGGAACCCACCCAACCCGCAGGTGAAGGAGGCTGATGATGTCTAAGGTTAATGTAATTCGCGCCTGGAAAGATGAGCTGTATCGGGCCAGCCTGAGCAAAGAAGAACGAGCCCAGTTACCGGAGCATCCGGCCGGGATCATTGAGCTGGACGCAGATCAACTGTCAGCCGTCACGGGAGGTACAACTCTTGCGTGCGCATTGGGTGTGACTATGATCCTGAGTTGCTTTCCGCCATGTGACGGCACGATAGACGGTACCTGTGGCATGTTCAGCATTGGTTGCTGTGAGGAGACTCCTGAGCCGACGGAGCCCACCCCCCAGGAACCAACTGAGCCGCGTTGAGTAAGTTTTGGTTAATTGTTGCATGGGGTGGATCAGGTAGTTTGCGGGTCCACCCCATCTCAATTCACGATGACTTGAGTTTATTATATTCGTGTATGAGGAGAAATTGTTCAAATGTTGATACAATCCTTTCAAGCTTCTTCCTGGTATAAAGCGCTCACCTTAATAGAACGTATTGCCTCATTACCCCGGGACCGCGGTGGTCCTGGGCAAGGGGATTTTGACGCCAAGCTGGCGTCTCTGCGGTTGGAGCGCTGGCAGGTCCAGCCTGTTTTTAAAAATGAAGGTTTTTGGGAGCAGCGCCTGGCTCTCGATTCGTTGTCATCAGACGATTTTTATTATTTATTGGGCGAATCCGCCGACGCATTGCAGAAACGATTTCCAGTTCCACCACAATGGCTGGCTGAACTGGATAGGGCTTTTACCCAGACAACCGGGGATTCGGCCTTTGAGGAGTGGTTATCCCAGGAAGAATCATGGCAAAATTCATTCATTGCCCACACGGTTGCTATTACCGAGCCTCTGCTGCAACTGGGTAAGAAACGTTTTGATGATGGTATGTGTGCTCTCTCCCAGGCATATCCACATCTCCCTTTCGATCCTCAGTATCTTCAGAAATCCTTGTTTTCCGGTCTCATCCAAAACTTCCAAGGAATGCTGAACCGCACGTTGGTCCTGGAATTAAATGTCGCCCGCTTGCGCGGCCAGTTAGAAGGTGATACGCCTGAGGAACGTTTCCGTAGTTTCCTGAAGCGCCTGGGTGATAAAGCAGTTGGCCTGGCTATCCTTGAAGAGTATCCTGTATTAGCACGTCAACTACTCCTGGCTGTGGAATTCTGGTCAGATGTCACCTTAGAATTTTTCCAGCGATTGTGTGCTGATTGGGAACAGATTTGTAAAACCTTCAGTCCTGGTCAAGACCCCGGCCGCTTAGAACAATTAACCGGGAACACCGGCGACAAACATCGCGGCGGGCATTCTGTCATGATTCTTCAATTCAGTTCTGGTTTGCGCCTTGTCTATAAACCACGTTCCCTGGCCGTCGACGTCCATTTTCAAGAATTGCTGCAATGGCTAAATGCTCGGGGCGAACATCCTCCGTTCCGTACTCTGACTATCCTGGACCAGGGAGATTACGGCTGGATAGAGTTTGTCGAGGCGAGTGCCTGCCAAACCCCGGAAGAGATTGGTCGTTTTTATGAGCGTCAGGGAGGTTACCTGGCCCTGTTATACGGCCTGGAAGCCACTGATTTCCATTTCGAAAACTTGATTGCTGCCGGAGAGCACCCAATCCTGATTGATTTAGAGTCCCTGTTTCATCCCTATATCCAAGACAGCCAGGAAGGCCCACTTTCACTCCAGACAGTAGGTCACTCCGTGCTGCGAGTGGGTTTGTTGCCAAGGCGTATATGGGCCACTAAAGAAACAGACGGTGTAGATATGAGCGGGCTGGGGGGCAAACCAGGCCAGCTTACTCCTTATCCCGTGGCTAGTTGGGACGGGACCGGAACTGACGAGATGCGTTTTGTGCGTAAGCGCATAAAAATGGCCGGTGGTCTGAACCGTCCTACTCTTGACAATAACGAGGTAAATGTACAAGACTATACGGCAGCGCTGGTCAAGGGATTCACGGCTGTTTACCGTACTCTACTGGCATACCGGGACGAGCTCTTGTCTGATCGGGGGCCTCTGGCTGCATTTGCCCACGATGAAGTCAGGGTGATCCTGCGCCCTACCTATGTCTACGGCAAAATCTACTTTGAAAGCTTCCACCCTGATGTCCTTCGCGATAGCCTGGATCGTGATCGCATCTTTGACTACCTATGGACGGGCGTTGAAAAAAATGCTGACCTGGCTCGTGTCATACCGGCTGAACGCTGTGATTTGTACAACGGTGATATCCCCATATTTTCCACGCGGCCATCCGCGAAAACCATCTGGAGCAGCACGGGACAATGCTTTAACGACTATTGTCGAGAATCCGGCCTGGCCCAGGTACATGCTCGCATATGCAAGCTCAATGAAACCGACCTGGAGCGGCAAACCTGGTTTATCCAGGCCTCTATGGCAACGCTGACCATGGGTTTGAGACAAATGCCTCAAGTCAGCCTATCGGCCAGTGAACCGTTGCATATGCCTGGCAGCCAACAATGGCTGGAAGCCGCATGCACAGTGGGTGACCGCCTGGAAATGCTGGCTATTAAGGATAAGGGTGAAGCAGCCTGGATTGGCCTGGGATTGGTTGATGAGCGTATTTGGTCGCTGGTGCCGCTGGGCGTGGACCTGTATGGCGGTATGCCTGGCGTGGCTATGTTCCTGGCCTACCTGGGTGATATAACAGGGGAAAGACAGTATACGGAATTAGCCCAGGCAACCTTAAATGCCATTCGCAGCCATGTAGAAAAAATCAGGGAATACCAGAAAAGCATCGGCGGATTTGAAGGTTGGGGTGGTATTATTTATCTACTCACGCACTTGGGCAGTTTGTGGCAGCAGCCGGCTTTGCTGGCTGAAGCGGAAGCAATTGTAGCCATGCTGCCTGACCTAATCGCAGGAGATGAACATTTAGACATCATTGGTGGTGCTGCCGGTTGTATTGGCGCGCTTATGTGTCTATACCAGCAAGCACCCACGACTGGTACGCTGGCCGCTGCTGTCCAATGTGGTGATCATCTCTTGGCCAAAGCAAGACCTTTGGAACAGAGTGGAGGTTGGCTCACGCCAATGGCAGAAAAACCGCTGACAGGCTTCTCTCATGGTGCCGCCGGTATTGCCTGGGCCTTAATGGAACTGGCAGCCGTTTCTGGCGAAGACCGATTCCGTGAGGCGGCGCTGGCAGGGCTCGCCTACGAGCGTACGCTCTTTTCGCCTGAGGCAGGCAACTGGCTCGATGTACGCGATCCAGAGCCACAATCTGCAAACAAACAAACGGATCAACCCCACTTCATGTTGGCCTGGTGTCATGGTGCACCGGGTATTGGTCTCTCTCGCATACGTATGTTGACCCACTATGATGATGAACAACTGCGAGCTGAAATTGATACAGCCGTGCGCACAACGCTGTCTAAAGGTTTTGGCGGCAATCACTCACTTTGTCACGGCGATTTAGGCAATTTCGACCTGCTGCTGCAAACCAGCAAGTTAGGCAATAGGGCTCAGTGGCAAGACCAGAAAGACCGCCTTAGTGCTTTAATCTGGGCGGGTATTGAAACCAGGGGATGGCTATGCGGCGTCCCCCAGGGCGTAGAAACACCCGGTTTGATGAACGGTTTGGCTGGTATTGGTTATGGTCTGTTGCGTCTGGCAGCACCGGAACGGGTGCCCTCTATCCTGGTAATGGAGGCCCCAATCGTCCCTGCCTGATCCAGACTAAAACCAGTGACGCTTTCATGGATAAATAGCTCTTCCTCAGCCTTGACTTGAATTACCAGATCGCTTTTTTAACTAAAATCTACCACCATAATGTAGGATTAGGCACGCAATATGCCCATGTAGGACAGAGATCAGAATTAGTTCCGGTTCCACCATACATATTACGCATTTCTCTGTCACTCAGTCGCGCAATGGTCTCTTTTTTTAATCCAAGTTTGCTGTCAGTTTTTTGGGTTTTCATTGTAACAATCCTCCTATTATTTGGTTTTGTATTTTTATCCCCTCCTGGGGCATAAGTGCTAACTTAAAGAAATAGGTGCCCTTCGGGCGAGTGTAAAACGCCTTTCACCCCTTTCAGGGGAAATTCGAAGCACGAAGCACGAAATCCGAAACAAAGGGGCGTCCTTCGGACATATTTAAAACGCCTTAGGCGATTCCACCGTTCGCACAGGAGCATTGTTTTGGTCATTTGAATTTCGGTCATTCGGATTTGTTTCGAATTTCGATATTCGTATTTCGTATTTTCTTTCCCTTTACCTTCCACTTGCACTTGAAACCTGGGCCAATAACCAAGTCAAAGAACACCAGGGAACCTCCGGTTCTAACGATTCAGTTTTTAGGTGAGTAAGGTGAGTATGGTGAGTAGGGGAAAAGCTCCTTAATTGCCTCACTTACCCACTTACCTCACTTAACTCACTCAACTAACCCCAATAATATAATCACTTTCAAACCAATTGTCAAGGAGTTTGAGGATTTTTCTTTATTTGTCTATCTCCAGGTGCATAAATTACCTGACCCCAAATCTTTCCTTATCTCATGTAAAGCGCGTCAGGATATCATATGGGGACAAACCACTTTTGTCGAACTTAACTCTTTTGCAAACTGAAAACCGGTAAACCGCGGGATAAAAGGGATAAAAGGGGGCAGGCAAATTTTCAAATTTTCAATTTCGTTGCTGTGAAAACAGGTGAGTGAGGTGAGTCGGGTGAGTAAGGTGAGTAGGGAATTCTCTGTGATTATTGTAATTGTTAAGTTAGCCGCGAAGGCATTTACAATGCGGTAAAAAACACGAAGAGACACGAAGGTAAAGAGAAGAGAGCAGAGAGCGTAGAGCATAGAGCGTAGAGTGTAGAGTGCAGGGAGCAGGGGGCAAGAGGTAGTTGGAGCCATTGTTTGGAATTTCGGTCATTATACACGCGAATTTGGAATTCTTATTCGGCCGGGGGTGCAACCTAAATTAGGTTGCGCAAGACCTAATTTTGCTTGCACGCAACCTAAATTAGCTGGTGAATGAGCAAAATTAGCTGGTGCATGAGCTAAATTTGCTTACGTGGGAACGATAAAGCGTCCAGTGAGAGACATGAGAAAATAATGGAACAGGCAAAGAAATCATTTGTCTGTTAATTCCTGGTGACTCTTTAAATTGGAATTCCCATGGGGAACGTGAAATTAAATTTGGATCGTAGTGAATAAAGGGACAGTCGCTCATGACTTTAAATTGGAATTCCCATGGGGAGAGTGAAATTAACTTTTGATCGAAGAAAATTTCTCTGTTACCGGAGAACATTTCTCTGTCATCGTAGAACATTTCTCTGTCACCGGAGTAAATTTCTCCGACATCGTAGAAAGTTTCTCTGTTATCGGAAAACATTTCTCTGTCACCTGAGTAAATTTCTCCGGCATCGTAGAAAATTTCTTGGTCATCGTAGAAAGTTTCTCTGTTATCGTAGAAAGTTTCTCCGTCATCGGAGAAAATTTCTCCGTTTTGGGGAGAAAAAAAGCGTCTCGTGAGAGAAAAAAAGACTCTCAGGGGACGCTTAAAAGAAAAAGAACGGTGACAGTGGTAAAAAAAGAGGTCGGGGATACACCCCGACCTCCTCTTGGTTTTTTTAACGTTTCAATTATGAATCATTTGGGTTTAGGTGGTATACATGACTGTTCCGGCTGTGAGCACACGAAATAGCTTTCACAGACAATCACGGTGTCCCAACCACCTTTGACGTTACTCATTTCACGATCGTTCAAGTTGACGATAGTGGATTTGTTTAAACTCAATTTTTTGTTGAAATTGTTGGTTTTCATTTTTTTACCTCCATTTTATTTTTTTTAGTCTTTTTTATTTTTAACATTTTTTGGTTCCTTTGTTTTTCGCTCCCTGTAATAATAATTGCAAAAAGAAACAATTTCAATCAGCTAAAAGTCCCATTTCTAAAAATGGGACTTTTGTCCGAGTAAGATTACATTCTGAAGAAATTTTTGTCAATATAAAAAAGTGTTATTAAGCTCCAATTTGCAGTCTTCGCGGGCAGGGTGGGAGGGCAGCTCCTTCTTCTTCAAAGCTAAGGGTTTCTTCCTGCGCGCACTCTTCAGGGATACAGCAGGTATGACAAACCCGTTTGAAGGCACGGAAACTGAGAAGTTTTATATCTTTGGCAAAGAAGCCATCTTTCACTGGTTCGTCTCCGAGGAGATCCGTGCTGAGGTATTTTTTATTGTCATCAGGTAATACCGTCACTACAACCGCATCATCACCAATTTCATTCAGCACTTGCAAAGCCCCGAGGAAGTTGGCACCCGAAGAGATGCCCACACCAATTCCCAGTTCAGCGGCAAGTTTTTGGGCCATCAGGATGGCATCGCCGTCATCCACAGAAATAACGTTATCCAATTCATCCAGGTTCACAATGGGAGGGATGAACTCATCGGATATTCCCTGGATGCGGTGCTTGCCTATTTTGTGACCGGTGGAGAGGGTTGGTGAATTCGCCGGTTCCAGGGGAAATAGTTTAATGGCAGGGCGCCTGGTTCTTAAATAACGGCCAGCTCCCATGATGGTACCGCCGGTACCTATCCCTGCTATAAACGCATCCGGACGCAGAGAATGGAACCTGAGCTGCCACCAGATTTCCGGCCCGGTGGTCTGAACATGAGCATCGACGTTGTCAACATTGGAAAATTGCCTGGGAAGAAACACATCTTCCTGCTTCTTTGCCATTTCTTCTGCCATCTCAATACTTCCTTTGAAACCTCCCTCATCCTTGCTAACCAGTCTGATAGTGGCCCCAAGGCTCTGTATCAGGTTAATCCTCTCTTTGCTCATCCAATCCGGCATAAAGATAGTGACAGGATGGCCCAATGCACACCCGATGGCGGCAAAAGAAATACCTGTATTTCCACTGGTGACCTCTACAATGTGATCACCAGGTTTAAGATTCCCTCGTTCATATCCTTGCTGCAAAATATGAAGAGCCATACGATCTTTAATACTTCCTGTCATGTTAAGGTTTTCCGCTTTAGCGTATAATACCTGCTTCCGGCCTCGAAAGGTAAAATCAATCGCCAATAACGGGGTGTTACCCACAAGACACTTTAACCCTGCAATCCGATCCTTCATTGTGCTTTCAGGCATGGTAAGAACTCCTTTTGTTACATGTTGAATTTTGATTGAAGGTCTCTATTTTAACTAAAGTAGGAATAGATTTCAACAAGTAAAGTTATATAGTAGCGATTTTCATGAGATTGGGGGAACCACTTTTGGACCTTTTGCCGGATTTTTTGCTTGTCACCATTTTCTCACATCGAGAATATACTGTATTCTCATCGAGAATATACTATATCCGCCGCTAGAACATACTATGTCTGCATCGAGAAGGTCCTATGTCCGTCGCCAGAAGGTGCTATGTTCTCAACGAGAACATACTATATCCGCATTTACCAAACTGGAGATGCTGGCAGGCTTCTTTTTTTCATTTAGCCACAATTCAATGTAAGAGTCAGTCCTGATGCTGCTTAAAAGCCAATATTGGATTTATTCAGTTTTCTACCGTAGAAAAATATTTTTCTACCGTAGAAAACTTTTTTTCTACCAGTAGATAATTTGTTATCTACCGTAGATAACTGGCTTAGATTAGACCCGGAGGTAAGAAAGGAGAGACCCCGGAATATTATCCGCCGAAGGTGTTAACCCACCCGAAGGGCACCGCTTTCCCCCCTCTTCCTTTTTTTCTTTTCTAGAGGAAGTAGAGGAAGGAGACAGGCAAATTTTATACCCCGAAAACTTCTGCAAACACCCCGACAACTTTTTCAATCACCCCGAAAAGTTTTTTTATCATCCCAACAGCTTAAGGGAGTCTTCCTGTGGGGATTTGAAGATCATTACACATCAAAAAACCACTTTGATAATGAGCGTTGTTCTCATCAAACAAAGGGGGGCTGATAAGGAATAAAGTTCCAGGTAAGTTATCCAGTCTGTGCGGAGCAAAATTTGCTTGTGAGCAACCAAAATTAGGTTGCGCGAGACCTAAATTAGGTTGCGTGAGACCTAAATTTGCTTGCGCAAGACCTAATTTTGCTTGCACGCAACCTAAATTAGCTGGTGGATGAGCAAAATTAGCTGGTGCATGAGCTAAATTTGCTTGCACTGCGTGGGGGAGCATTTGCAGTGCAAGGACGGCGTACAGCGCTTTAAACACCGCATCGTCTCCATGGATATTCCTTAATACCGCACTGTAAGTGCCCCTCTGGACCGTAAAACATCCACAAAACTTTTTATTAAAAAAAAGAGCCTTTATATTAATCTGATTTAATCCTTAAGTTAGCGCTTATCCCTCCTGGGAATTTTCTGGCCTGGCCCCTTTCTCCCTTTCTCTACTCCATTACTCCAAATTTAGAATTGCTGCACGTTGTAAGTGCCTATTGAAATTTTCCTGGATTTATTTTAAAATATGCCTATGAATTGTAAAGAGGTAACCACAATGGGGTAAATATCTGGGCTGTTGGCAGTGGAAAAGGAGGAACCGGTAAGAGTCTTTTTACCAGCCTCCTGGGCATGTACCTGGCGTCCAGGGGAAAAAAAATTATTTTAATGGATGCGGATTTCGGGGGTGCCAACCTTCACTCCTTTGTGGAGATCAAAAAGACCGGCTGCACATTAACGGATTTTTTTAATAAGAAAATTCCTTTAACGGACGTTGTCCGGGAGACCCCTATTGACAATTTGCGATTGATCCCAGGTGATTTGTACGCCTTCAACCCGCGGGGTTTTAACTACATGCAAAAACAGAGACTGTTCCGGGATATCAAAAGGCTGGATGCCGACCTGGTATTGATGGACCTGGGTGCCGGGTCCGGGACGAATACGGTGGATGCGTTTTTACTGGCGGACCGGATGATCGCCCTGGCAACCCCACAGACTATCACCATTGAAAATCTCTATCTCTTTATGAATAAAGTGTTGTTCCGGAAACTCCACACAGAATTGGACCGGTACGGACTAAAAACGCTGGCCGAAGAAGCCTGGAAACAGAGGGGAGAAGTTACGTTGAAATCCTTCCGGGATGTGGTCCGATTTTTTTCCAGGTTTTCTGACCGGATCAAATGGGTGATGGAAAAGGAGTTGTCTGATTTTTCCGTCAACGTGGTGATGAACCAGGTAAGAAATATCAACCAGATGCAAATGGGTATTTCATTAAAAAATGTGATGAGCAGTTACTACGGCATCTGGGTGAGATACATGGGGCATATCCGCTATAATGAGTTCCTTTGGAAATACAACAACCAGTTTTATTCTTTATTCGGGAGCCGTCCGCTGCTTTCTACGCTGCGGGAGGTAGAAGCGATTGCCCGGAGGCTGGTGGAAAGTGAAAAAGAGAGAGAGTCCCGGAAAACAGCTATTAGATTATTTGATTCTCAACTTTAGAAATCTTCGTTTACCGATTTTAATAATGAGTTCATTGGGGGAGGATATGTCCAACTCAAAATTGGGATTTGTAATTTTTTCACCATCGATGGAAACACCTCCTCCCTGGATCAGCCGCTTCCCTTCCTGGTTTGACGATAGAAATCCCAGTTGATTGAGAAGCCTGGGAAGCCAGATCTTATCAGAAGAAGAATTAATTTCCCTCTCTTCGATCTCGTCCGGCAATTTTTTTTGAGCAAATACTCGTTCGAATTCTTCTTCTGCTGCTTGGGCATCCATTTTGGAATAATAATATGAGATGATTATCTTGGCAAGTTCGCTTTTTGCTTTTTTGGGATGGAGTTCACCGGATGATACGTTGCTTTTTTTTCTTTCTATTTCATTAGGTGTCAGATCGGTGCAAAGAGTATAGTAATCCCACATTATTTCATCGTTGATAGACATTATTTTCCCGTAGATCTCTTTGGGCGGTTCGTTTATCCCGATGTAATTTCCAAGAGATTTGCTCATTTTCTCCACACCGTCCAAACCCACCAACAGCGGAAGAGTTAACACCACTTGCGGTTCCTGGTTATATTCTCTCATGATCTCCCTGCCCACCAATAGGTTGAAGGTTTGATCGGTCCCTCCCATCTCCACATCGCATTCAAGGAATACCGAATCATAGGCTTGCATCAACGGATAAAATAATTCGTGTAAAAATATTGGTTTTTGATTCTCCAATCGGCTCTTGAAATCGTCTCTTTCGAGAATTCTTGCGGCTGTATATCGGCTGGCAAGATTGAGAAGGCCTTCGGAACCGAGATTACCCAGCCAGCGGCTGTTAAAATCGAGAACGGTTTTATCAGGATCAAGGATTTTTGAAAATTGCTCTTTATACGTTTTCGCGTTTTCCTCGACTTCTTTACGGCTGAGCTGTGGTCTGGTTTTCTTTTTTCCGCTGGGATCCCCAATCATCCCGGTAAAATCGCCAATAAGGAAAACAACCCGATGACCAAGGTCCTGGAAATGCTTCATCTTACGCATCACTACCGAATGACCAAGGTGAATATCCGGTGCTGATGGGTCAAAACCCACCTTTATGCAGAGCGGCTTTCCTGTTTCATTTGATTTCCTGAGCTTTGCCAGCAGATCCTCTGTTTCTATGACCTGTGCAGCTCCTTTTGTCAAAAAATCGAACTGTTCTTCAACTGTCATCTCATTCATGGTTATCTCCTGGGTAAATAATAATAAATGATTTTTGAGTAATTTTCAATAGGAGATATTCTAAATGGATATCAAAGCTGTCTGGGTTTGAATCGTTAAGGCATTATCTCAAGATAGATTCTTCACTCAACCACCCGGTATGGCAGTTGATTAGCTTCCAGGCGTCAGCCTCTTTGGCAACATAAATAAATACCTTCTCCTTTTCCGTTTCATCTTTAATAACGATTGCGCCCCGGTGGATAGAATCCACCATATGGGTGGATACTACATTTAACTTCATATTGGCAATCTCTAAAAGTAGACGAAGTTGAGAATAAATGCTTCCGGGGTCTCCTATGAGTACTCCTTTTAGTAATGCCCTCTGTTTCTTCGTATCATCAGCCGCTTCTTTGAGAGGCCCGGCAATTTCAATAAGTTTTTTACCCAGTTCTTCCAGTTTCGGGCTTCCGGGAAAGTCAGAAAGATCAAAACGGGCTGGCAAGCGTCCGGCCAGGTAATGGTCGATGTGGCCCTTATTTTCATCCATCCCGTCGAATCTCCATTCATCTTTTTCCTTCACCGCATAAAAGTAAACCTGGTCGACAACTTTTCCTTCCCGGATAAGATCGGCTGTGACAACGGCTTTTTCCCCTTTGCTCTGAACAATGTTTTTTTTCATCTCGAACTTTTTCCTGGCAGCCTGGTTAAAAAACCTTTTACCGTAATTCTTCCAGAACTCTTTTGTACAAAGAGCCTCAGCTTTGGCTTTTGTTTCATCGCCGGATTGTATTGCGGCAGAGAAAACCTTAAGAAGATTTTCAGGCGATGTGGGTGTCACGTCACCACCTGAACTTGAACAACCATAGATATAGACCATTAAAACAAGAAAAATAGCTAACACACAACCTCTTAATCTCATTCTATTCACCTCCGTTAAATTTATGTATCGGAATTTCTACAAATCGTTGACAATAGGGGATTGCCAGCGATACATTTTACTACTCCATTTACAGGAATAATGGAATAGTGGAATGATGGAATAGTATCATTTCATGCATTGTTTGTCAATACATTCATCGGAAAACGAAAAAACCATTGTTCCATTACCCCATTATTCCAAAAACCAATATTCCATTATTCCAACATTCCATTATTCCATTCAATTGTGAGCGCAGCGAACTAAGTTCTATAATTACTGCTTACTCCTTTGTTATCAATGAAAAACCCTTTCTCAGGATTCCCGATGTCCAGGTGAACACCATCTATCCGGACCCGGATGGCGTTGTCATCTGGTTTGCCGGCAATGAAGGTCTTATGCGTTACGATCCCCATGTAAAAAAGAATTATGATCATGATTTCCCCACTCTTATTCGAAGAGTACTGGCTAATGGGAACCTGATTTTTGCAGGTTATCAATACAAGCATAAAATAGATAGTGACTCTAAAAATCTCTTTCCTATTTTTGATTACAAGGACAGAAACCTCCGTTTCGAGTTCGCTGCTCCTTTCTTTGAAGATGAATCGGCAACACAATACCAGTTCCTCCTTGAAGAATATGACGAAGATTGGACTGCCTGGAGTAATGAAACCAAAAAGGATTATACAAATATCGATTCCGGTACCTATACATTCCGGGTAAGGGCGAAAAATGTTTACGGGAATTTAGGCAAAGAAGCGGTTTTCAAATTCAAAGTTCTACCTCCATGGTACAAAACATGGTGGGCGTTTTTGTTTTATGCGATTTTGTTTATCCTGGTGGTGTTCTTTATTGTCAGGTGGCGCTCCGGGAAACTGGAAAGGGAAAAACAAAGACTTGAACAAATCGTTAAAGAACGTACAAAGGAGATCAAAGAGAAGAATCAACAATTGAAAGAAAAATCCGAAAAACTGAAAGAAATGGATAAGGTGAAATCCCGTTTTTTTGCCAACATTTCCCATGAATTCTGCACGCCCTTGACATTGATAATGGGGCCCCTGGAACAACAGCTCTCCAATTGCTGTGATAAACAGCAGGAGCGGGAATTGAAAATGATGCTGCGAAATTCGCAGCGATTGCTCAACTTAATCAACCAGTTGTTGGAACTCTCAAAATTTGAGAGTGGAAAAGTGAAATTGCAGGCCTGCCGGCATAACATTATTCCCTTTTTAAAGGGCATTGTCGCTTCATTTGATGCGGTGGCCAATAAAAATGAACTGGATTTAACATTTCACCCTGAAGAGGAAAATATTACTATTTATTTTGATCCTGGAAAGCTGGAAGATGTTATCTTTAATCTTCTTTCAAACGCTGTAAAATTTACTCCTGCCGGAGGGAAAATTACGGTTACGGTCTCAAAAAAGCCCACAAAAGAAGCAAATTTTCCTTCGGGTTGGTTAGAAATATCGGTTTGCGATACAGGACCTGGAATTCTCAGGAATCAATTGTCACATATTTTCAATCGTTTTTACCAGTTAGACAGTACCTATGAACATCATCAGAAAGGCTCCGGCATAGGACTCGCCATAGCAAAAGAATTGGTAGAGCTCCATCATGGAAAAATCGATGTCCACAGCCGTGAGGGTAAGAACAGCGGAACAGAATTTATTATCCGGCTTCCCCTGGGAGATGCGCATCTAAAGCCGGAAGAAATTGTCGAACCTTCGAAAGAACTGTATAAGTATAAGAACATCAAGGAAATTCCGGCGCTTGATATGATAGAAAAAGAGCCGGATGTCCTTTTGGACAAAGTCAAAATAGACGACAGCGCTGAGATTGATACACCAACGTCTGCTGAAGAAGATACCCCCTGGCTTGAAACCGGAAAAAAACATCATTCTTGTGGTAGAAGACAGTGCCGATTTCCGGGACTACATTCGCGGATCTCTTGAACCGCTTTACACAGTTGTGGAAGCAAAGGACGGATGGGAAGGCATCAAAAAAGCGCAAAAAATCATTCCCGATCTTATTATCAGCGATATCATGATGCCGAGTAAGGATGGGTATGAATTGTGTCGTGAATTAAAAAACGACATCAAAACCTGCCATATACCGATTATACTATTAACCGCCAAAGCGTCGGAGGAAAGTGTTATCCGGGGCCTGGAAACCGGTGCCGACGATTATATTACCAAGCCTTTCAGTACAAAAATATTGTGCGCCAGGATCAAAAACCTCATTGACCTGCGGCGCCAGTTGCAGCTCAAACGAAAAAGACAGATGACCCTGCAGCCCACGGAAATATCAATATCATCTATGGATGAAGAATTTTATAAAGATTTACAGGATGTTATAGAAAAGAATTTATCAGACCCGGAATTTAATGTAGATCAATTGGGAAAGAAGCTTTATATGAGCCGGGCCACCCTGTACAGGAAAATAATGGCTTTAACCGACGCATCCCCCCACCAGTTTATACGGTCTTATCGTCTCAAACGGGCCGCTCAATTACTGAAAGCCCACTTCGGAAATGTGACTGAAGTGGCCGTTGAAGTGGGTTTTACCAATATTGCTTATTTCAGCCAATGTTTTAAAGAAGAATTTCATCAATTACCCTCCACTTTTCAGGAATCCGAAGCCAAATCATAAAGGCAAATCGTTTGACAATGATCGCGATTTTTTTAATTGCCCGGTTTAGAGGTCAACAGCGGAAGCTTACCCGGGTGATGGCAGCGATTATAAGTTACTGGCTTAGGTGTCAATGGCGGGAGCTCACCCATAAGGATAAAAAGTTAGACACAAACAAAACTGGAAAAAAATAATCACCTGGCACTGGTCAATATTCAAATTCGCCGTATTCAAAAAAAATCGAGAAAAGATGATGGTAAAGATAAAAAACCCGGGTAAAAAGAATATTGAGGATATCCTTGCGTTAACCCCCATGCAAGAAGGGATGCTCTTTCATTATTTGAAGGATACTCAAAGTGACCACTATTTTGAACAATTAAGCCTGGGAATATCCGGTGAAATCAATGTCGATGTTTTTGAAAAAGCATGGAACGCTGTCATCCAGGCAAATGAGATGTTAAGAGTTTTTTTTCGCTGGGAAAAGGCAGAAAATCCAGTCCAGGTGGTTTTGAAAGAGTATAAACTTCAACCTCTATATGTTGATTTATCGGGCAGTAATTCCCATCAAAAGAGAAAACAGTTGGAAGAGATAAAACGAAACGACAGGAGAGAAAAGTTCGACTTGCGAAACGTGCCACTGCGGATAACCTTGTGCAAACTCGAAGAAAATAAGTATGATATGATTATCAGTTATCATCATATTTTATATGATGGATGGAGCAATGGCATTATTTTAAGAGAACTCCTTAATGCATACGATGATTTGGTAAAGGGAAAAATCCCGCTGAAGCCGGCAAAGAATAAATTTAAATCATATGTTAAGTGGCTGTACAGCCAGGACTTAAATGCAGCAAAGCAGTATTGGGAAAAATATTTAGCCGGGTTTGACGTAAAAACAGGGCTACCATATAAGAAGAAATATAAAAGCGAGAAAGGGGAAATAGACACGGGGCATTACCGGTATACGCTGGCTGAACCATTAAAAAACAAGGTGGAAGGGTTTGCAGCAAAAAATCGAGCCACCACGGCATCTGTTTTTTACTTAATATGGGGGATATTACTACAAAAGTATAACAGGTGCGAAGATATCGTTTTCGGGACGACTGTATCCGGGAGGTCCGTAAAGGTAAAGGGAATTGAAGATATGGTCGGTTTGTTTATAAATACGCTGCCGCTAAGATTGAAGACCCACCCCCATGAGACAATAATAGAGTCATTGGAAGACGTAGACAAAAACATAAAAGACCGGGAAAAATACGATAACATGTCTCTGGCGGCTGTCAAGGGCTGCGCAGCACTTGATAAAAGGCATGAGTTATTTGATTCCATAATCATTATCGAAAATTACCCCCTTGATATTCACATGATGAATAATAAAAACGGCTTTTCCATCACCTCTTATTCCATAATAGAAAAGACAAATTATGATCTTACCATAGGAATAACCCTTTCCAGCGACATCCGGATAAGTGTGTCCTATAATACCCACTGTTTCGATAAGCCATCGATAATTAAAGTCTCTAATACCTTTGCCGCCGTCCTGGAGGAAGTCATTCGCTGCCCCGGGAAAGAGGTATCCTCGCTAGAAATAGTTTCAACGGAGGAGAAAGAACAGATATTACATGAATTTAACAATACCGGGGCTGATTATCCGATGGGGGTAACCATTCATCGATTATTTGCGGAACAGGCAGAAAGAACACCTGACGGCGCTGCTGTAGTGGGCTTAGGGCCTGGAGCGGAGAGCGGAGAGCAACTGCAAATAACCTATGGAGAATTAGACAAAAAATCCAATCGATTGGCACATCATTTACGGTCCAAAGGCGTCGGACCCGATACCATTGTGGGCATCATGGTCGAACGTTCCATTGAAATGATCGTCGGCATACTGGGAATATTAAAGGCTGGCGGTGCCTATTTACCCATCGACCCGGAGTACCCGGAGGAGCGGATTAATTACATGCTGAAAGACAGCAATGCCAGGGTTTTGGTGAGTGAAGAAAGTGAGGTGAGTAAGGTAAGTGAGGGAATTATGGTTGTTAACCCCGGTGAGTTGAGCGAGGAACACCCTAATCACCTCACTCACCTTACTCACCCCACTCACCTATGCTACGTCATCTACACCTCCGGTTCTACGGGAAACCCAAAGGGGGTGGTGATAGAGCATCGGTCGGTGGTGAATTTATTGATCGATTTGAATCGACGATATCCCTTTGGGGCATCGGACAACTATTTATTAAAAACGTCATATCTATTTGATGTTTCAGTGACCGAATTGTTCGGATGGTTTATTGGGGGTGGAAGGCTGACGGTATTGGAAAAGGGCGGGGAAAAAGACCCCTATATTATTTTTCGTGAGATAGAATACCGGAAAGTAACCCATATAAATTTTGTCCCTTCCATGCTCCATGCATTTAATGATATATTGGCCGTCGAAAACGTAACCGGATTAAAATACTTACGGTATATATTTTTGGCGGGAGAAGCATTAAAGCCAAAATTAGTCGGTCCACTTGTAAAACTTCACCCCCATATCCAGGTAGAAAATTTGTATGGCCCCACCGAAGCAGCCGTTTATGCCAGTCAATATTCGTTGTCATGCTGGGACGGGACAGGTGATATCCCTATCGGTAAGCCGGTGGGCAATGTAAAATTGTATATATTGAACCATTACAACCAATTGCAGGGCATGGGAATCCCGGGTGAGTTGTGTATTGGCGGTGTTGGGCTGGCCCGGGGATACTTAAATAAACCGGGGTTAACCCAGGACCGGTTCGTCGATAATCCTTTTGTTCCCGGGGAGCGCTTATATAAAACCGGGGATCTTGCAAATTGGCTCCCGGATGGAAATATTGAATTCCTGGGCCGGCTGGATCAGCAAGTAAAAATCAGGGGCTTTCGTATCGAATTGGGAGAGATCGAGAGCCTGTTATTGAGACATGAGAAAGTAAAAGAAGCCGTAGTGATAGATAGGGAGACAGGGAGGGGTGATAAATATCTTTGTGCTTATATTGTATTGGGAGGCTCAGGTTCTGTTGAAGAGGGTGACTATATATTGGGATTGCGAGAATATTTGTTTGGGAAATTACCGGATTACATGGTGCCCTGGCATATTGTGGAAATTGAAAAAATTCCGTTAACCGTCAGTGGTAAGATAAACAGGAAGGCGCTGCCGGAGCCAGAGATAAGGAGAGTAGAGACCCATATTGGGCCGAGAAGCAGGGTTGAAGAGAGATTGGTGGAGATATGGGCGAAAGTGTTAGGGTTGGAGAGAGATGTTATTAGCATTGATTCGAACTTTTTTGAGTTAGGTGGTCATTCGATAAAAGCCATTGTGCTGGTGTCCAGGATACACAAGGAATTAGAGGTGAAGTTACCGCTGACCGAAGTGTTTAAGCGTAGAAGCATAAGGGGGTTGGCGGGGTATATTGAAGAGTCGAGAAAAAGTAAATATATCGGTATAAAGCCAGTAGAAGAGAAAGAATATTATGAACTTTCCTCCGCCCAGAAGCGGTTGTATTTTCTTAACCGGATGGATGTAGAAAGTATCAATTACAATATGTCGATTGTTGTTCCTCTTGGTAGGGAAATAGAAATAAATAGATTGGAAACTACATTAAAGAAACTCATCGCCAGGCATGAGAGTTTAAGGACATCGTTTGAACGGGTGAATGAATTACCGGTTCAGAGGATTCATGCTCCCGGAGAGATAGAATTTGCCGGTGAATTCTATCAAGTGGAAGTGGAGGATGAGGTTAAGGTTGCTGAAATCATAAACAATTTTATTCGTCCGTTTGATTTATCTCAAGCACCGTTAATTCGCTCAGGCATGATAAGATGTGTTGATAGGAATTATATATGGATGTTAGATGTGCATCATATTGTATCGGATGGGACCTCCAATGTCATTCTGACCCGGGAGTTTATGCTGCTGTATAATGGTGAGGAATTGGAGAGGTTGAGACTTCAGTATAAAGATTTTAGTCGGTGGCAGAATCGATTATTTGAGAGAGGAGTGATAAAAGCGCAAGAGGAATATTGGTTGGGATTGTATGCGGATATAGAAGAAATTCCCCGTCTGGACCTGGCCGCCGACTATAGACGGCCGGAGGTATTTACCTTTGCCGGGGATCATTATAGTTTTGAACTGGAGAAAGAGGATGCTTTAGCCTTTAAGGGGTTGGCAATTGAAAATGGCGGCACCTTGTATATGAATATTCTTGCTGTCCTGAATACGCTTTTCTATAAATATACCGGTCAAAGGGATATAATCATTGGCAGCGTGACAGCCGGCAGGCCGCATGCCGATCTTCAGCATATCATCGGCATGTTTGTCAATACGTTGGCCATGAGGAACTACCCGGAGGGAGAAAAGAGGTATCAGGTTTTTTTAAAAGAGGTCATAAGCAGCAGTGTTGAAGTGTTTGAGAACCAGGATGTTCAATTTGAGGAGTTGGTTGAGAGGCTGGAACCGGAGAGAGATCTTTCTCGGAACCCGTTGTTTGATATTACCATGGTGGTCCAGAGCGTTGAGGGGATAGGAGAAGGCGCAGAGTTGCCTGTGGTGGAAGGAGAGAATCAGTATACCAATAAGATATCTAAATTTGACATGACATTTTTTATTGTTGAACAAGAGGATGGTATTTCTGTCAGCATCGAGTATTACACGAGTATCTTTAAGGAGGAGACGATCCTGCGGTTGGCGTCGCATTTTAAGAATGTTATTAAAGCAGTGGTCACCGATCCGCATATCAAATTAAAAGATATCGAGGTGATGTCAGAGCAGGAGAGACAGCAGGTTGTTTATGCGTTTAACGATACAGCCGGTGATTATCCGAAAGATAAGACCATTGCTCAATTATTTGAGGAGCAGGCAGCCAGGACGTCAGAGAGCACAGCTATAGTTGGCAGTTGGCAGGGGGCGGTCCCCCCCACCGATAAGGTGGCAGTTGGCGATGGAGAAAGAACCGGTAAAACAGCTCAGTTAACATACGGAGAATTAAATCAAAAAGCGAATCAGTTGGCTTATATGTTAAGGAAGAAAGGTGTCCTGGCGGACCATATTGTTGCAATTATGATGGAGCGGTCCATTGAAATGATAATCGGTATATTGGGAATATTAAAGGCTGGCGGTGCCTATTTGCCCATCGACCCGGAATACCCGCAGGAACGTATTGATTTTATGTTGAAGGACAGCAATGCCAGGATTTTGGTGAGTAAGTTGAGTGAGGTGAGTAAGGTAAGTGAGGGAACTGATATTGTTAAGCCGGGTGAATTGAGAGAAGGACACCCTACTCACCTATGTTACGCCATCTATACTTCCGGTACCTCCGGGAAACCCAAAGGCGTTCTTTTGAACCATATAAACCTGGTGAATTATGTGTCCTGGTTTTCAAAAGAGACCGGTTTATCCTCGTTGGATAGGACAATGTTGACATCATCTTTTGCTTTTGATCTTGGCTATACTTCGATCTTCACATCTATTTTGAATGGTGGGGAGCTGCACCTGGTAGGAAAAGAGCTTTATTTATCAGCCGACGGCGTTATAAATTATATAGAGCGGGAGCAGATTACCTATCTGAAAGTGACACCGTCGCTTTTTTCAATCGTGGTTCATTCCCCTTATTTTTCTAGAAAGAGTTTACGAACCCTACGATTAATTGTCATGGGTGGAGAGGAAATAAAATTGGCAGACGTGGAAAGAGCCAATAGCCTTTACAATAGGCTTCAAATTATGAATCATTACGGCCCCACAGAAGCAACCATTGGAACGGTGGCTCAATTTATCGATTTTAATCATTTTGAAGAATATAAAAACCATCCGGCTATCGGAATGCCGATACATAATATGAAGGCATTTATCCTGGATGGGTGTCTCAAATTACAACCGGTGGGAGTGCCGGGAGAATTGTATATCGGTGGAACCGGAGTTGCCAGGGGTTATTTAAATAATGTAGAACGAACAAGAGAGAAATTTCTGGATAATCCCTTTGTTCCCGGAGAAATAATGTACAGGAGCGGGGATTGCGGCACATGGCTGGCCGGGGGTAATATCGAATTCTTGGGCCGGTTAGACAGCCAGGTCAAGATAAGAGGTTACCGCATCGAGTTAGGAGAAATAGAGGACCGGTTATTAAAATTTGAAAAAATAAAAGATGCCGTTGTCGTGTCGAAAAAGGACAAAACCAATCATAATTATTTATGTGCATATATTGTAATGAGAGATTCACAAGACGATAAAAGTGCGCCGGCAAGCTCAATCGATTTTTCAGAGGTTAAAAAAGAACTCCTGGAGAATCTCCCGGATTACATGCTGCCGTCGTATTTTGTAACACTGAAAAAGCTCCCATTAACCAAAAATGGAAAAGTAGATCGCAGAAACTTACCCCCACCGGAGGAAACTACTCTGAGAACTAGAGTGGAATACGCTGCACCGGGAAATACCATTGAAAAAAAATTGGTGGAAATATGGGAAAACGTATTGGGTAGAAAGCCCATCGGTATTCATGATAATTTCTTTGAAATAGGCGGGGATTCTATCAAAAGCATTCAGATTGCATCACGAATGGATAAAGCGGGGTATAAACTTCAAATGAAAGATATCTTCCGGGATCAGACAATATCGAAATTAGCGGCTGGTCTAAGAAAAATAGAAAAAATTTCCCATCAAGCGATCGTTTATGGAACCGTTCCTTTATCTCCTATCCAGCACTGGTTCTTCGAGAATAAATTCCCGGACAGTCATCATTATAATCAATCAGTGATGTTCTATTCGCAAGAAAGATTTGAAGAGGAGGCTGTAAAAGCGGTATTCCTGAAAATCCAGGAACATCACGATGCGCTGCGAATGACTTATAAAGAGGAAAATGGAGAGATTATCCAGACGAATCATGGATTAGACTATCCCGTTTCGCTGCAGGTATATGATTTTCGCAATCAGGCAGATAAAAAAAAGGTGAAAGAAGCACTTGAAGAAAAAGCGAATGAAATCCAGTCAAGCATTGACATGGAAAAGGGTCCCTTAATGAAACTGGGTCTTTTTCATTTAGATGATGGAGACCGTCTGTTGATCGTGATTCATCATCTGGTTATCGATGGGGTGTCATGGCGTATCCTGTTTGAAGATTTCGAAACATTGTACCGGCAATATAAAAAAGGAATGAAATTGGAATTACCATTAAAGACCAATTCCTACAAGCTCTGGTCGGAAGCGTTATCAGGGTATGCAAACAGCGAATCGTTTTTGAAAGAGAAAGCATACTGGGTGGAGTTGGAATCGCAAACCCTGGAACCAATAAAAAAAGATTTTGAAGAAGGTTGCAATTATGCAAAAGATAGGGAAACACTGTCTTTCCAATTAAGTGAAGAGGAGACAACTTATTTGTTAACAAAGGTAAATGAATTTTTTGGAACAGAAATCAATGATATATTATTAACGGCATTAGGCTTAGGATTAAAGAGAAACTGGGGACATAACCGGTTTTTAATAGCACTTGAAGGTCACGGCCGTGAGGAAATATTAACGAATGTCGATATAAAGCGAACGGTGGGCTGGTTTACATGTATCTATCCTTTTATATTGGATATGTCCTGTGAAAATGACTTATACCGCCAGGTAAAAGAGGTTAAGAATAATCTACGCCAATTGCCCGAAAAAGGAATTGGTTATGGAATTTTGAGGTATTTAACAGCAAAGGAAAACAGGAGAGAACTAGATTTTAAATTAATTCCCCAGGTGGTTTTTAACTATCTGGGCCAGTTTGATGAGGAGTTGAAGCAAACATCCCTGGAAATCGCCAAAGAATCCGCTGGAAATACGCGAAACATAAATGCCCAAAGGGCATTTGAACTTGAGATATCCGGGATAATAAAGAATAAAAAATTGGAGATATCCATTGCTTTTAATAGGGCTCAATATAAGACAGGAACGATAGAGTCGTTATTGAATTATTATAAAAGAGAATTACGCCATCTTATTTCCTATTGTTCGGCAAGGAATGAAAGAAAGCTGATCTCCTGTGATTTAACCGATGATAGCTTATCTATAGATGCTTTAGATGAGATCATTGACAATAGTGGAGGAGAGATAGAGGATATATATAGATTATCTTCAATACAGCAAGGCATTCTGTTTCATGTATTATATGACAGGCTGCTGTCCGTATATTTTTCGCAAATATCCTATATTATCAAGGGAAGGTTGAATATAGCTTTTGTAGAACGGAGTTTGAATGAGCTATTTAAGCGCTATGATATGTTAAGAACAAACTTTATTTACGAAGGTCTTGATGTTCCACTGCAGAAAGTTTTGAAGGAAGGATTGGCAGATTTTTTTTATGAAGATATAAGTCGAATAGAGTTTGGTTCCCGAAATGAAAAAGAGAACTATATAAAAGAATTTAAAAAAATGGACAGGCAGCGTTCATTTGATCTGGGTAAAGACCCACTGCTGCGCTTAGCAGTGATCCGGATGGATAAGGAGGAATATCAATTCGTATGGAGTTTTCACCATATATTGATGGATGGATGGTCTACAGGGATATTAAATGCGGATTTCTTCGAGATTTATAATAGTTTATTAGAAAATAGGACGAATAATTTATCGCCGGTTACACCCTTTCGAACATATATAGAATGGTTGGAAAAATGTGACCGGGAAAGTTCGAGAATCTATTGGCAGAAGTACCTGGAGGGATATAAAAAACAGGCAGTGGTTCCTAAGATGGAAAAATTTCATACAAATGAGCCGGATTATAAACATGAGGAAGCGGTTTTCTTCTTAGGAAAAGAGCAATCGGACAGACTTAATCGATTAGCGGGACACAATCATGTGACATTAAACACCATCTTGCAAACAGTCTGGGGAATTATTTTAGGTAAGTATAATTGTACACAAGATGTGGTATTTGGTACAGTGGTATCCGGTCGTCCCCAGGGAATAGTAGGTGTGGAATCGATGGTTGGTTTATTTATTAACTCGGTCCCAGTTCGTATCACCTTTGAAGAAACGATGAAATTTAACGAGCTGCTGCGGATAGTCCAGGAAAGAGCAATAGACAGCGAGCCTCATCATTATTATCCGTTATGGGAAATTCAATCTCAAAGTGTATTAAAACAAAATTTGATAGATCATGAAGTGGTATTTGAGAATTATCCGGTTGTAAAACAAATGGAAGGTATGTTTGCTGCAAACGATAGATATGGAAAGGGAGCAAGACTGGAATTGTCAGATGTAAACATATTTGAGCAGAGTAATTATGATTTTGGTGCGGCATTCTGCCCGGGAGAACAGCTATCCGTAAAGTTTATATATAATGGTAATGTATATGAGAAGAATTTTATAAACAGGATAGCATTACATATCCGGGAAGTAATCGATATCGTTACCAGTAATGATATAAGCATAGATGATATTAAAATTTCCCATGATCTATCTATTGGAAAATCAAATTTTTCTGAAGAGGAACATATTAGTTTTGAATTTTAAATAAAATATTATAAAGGAGTTTAAGATTATGAGGATCAGAAATTATTCTACAGAAATTAATTTGGCTGCCGATCAAAGTAACAAAGAAAGGGATTACTGGTTAAATAAGTTATCCGGTGAGCTTTTAACTTGGGTTTCGGCCAAATAGGCAAAAAATGACTGACGTAAAAAATAAAATCCTTTATTGATCGCTGTTTTGAGGTTTTTGCCTCCGTTTTTGCCCCAAAACCCGTAGGCAC
>JABAOF010005582.1_pt2 | contig 30325 bp, 25 predicted proteins | sample 7062171 | NCBI WGS metagenome assembly JABAOF01 (sample SAMN14538628, study PRJNA623070) | marine sediment metagenome | biome: marine biome [ENVO:00000428]; feature: marine pelagic biome [ENVO:01000023]; material: deep marine sediment [ENVO:00002113] | place: India: Gulf of Khambhat ...
AGTCCTTGCCTCCTCTTGTAGGCGGAAGAGCGATCCCAGCAACAATCTCGGCTTCAGAGTCGAATGGAGTAACTGCAGCAATAGGTGCACCATCATTTGGGTTATCAACTTCGGGTAGGGTGTGAACTGCGATGGCTGCGCCAAGCCCTTTAGTATTGAAAAGATAAAGCGTGTCGCGTCCAGTGGCGCCGATCACCAACCGCGGTGCCAAACGACCCGAGAGACGTGGTAAGCGTGCAGATGGTGTGCGTCGGATCAAACCATCTCGTGAGATGGTGACCCATGTTTCTTTAGCCGGGGCCAGATCAGTAGCTGTTAGTAACGCTTGGGCACGCTTCTTTTCTGTGGTCTCAACGATTTGTGTCCTCCGGCGATCACCGTATTGTGATTTCACCTCGTTTAGTTCTTGAGCGATAAGCGTTCGCATTTTCTTCTTTGAACGCAACAAGCCTTCCAACTCTTTAATGCTAGTACGTAACTCTCTGTACTCCTGATCGATCTTCCTTCTCTCAAGACTTGACACCCGTCGAAGTGGCATGTCTAAGATGGCGTTAGCCTGGTCTGACGTTAGCTTCAAGCGACGTTGCAAACGTTGACGCGCCTGATCAACATCTTTTGCAGTTCGTATCATCTTGATGACTTCATCCAAATTTGATAGTGCGATGCGAAGACCAGCGAGGATGTGTTCACGCTCACGAGCTTTCTCTAGATCAAATTGAGCTCGACGCTGGGTTACCTCCAACCGATGTTCCAGATATACCCTTAGAGCTTGTTTCAGATTGAGCAAGCGAGGTTCTCCTTCAACAAGGGCCAACATGATCACGCTAAAGGTTGTCTGCATCGGCGTTCGGCGATAAAGCTCAGCAAGCACTTTATCGCTATCTGCGGTCTTGGAGAGTTCAAGCACGATACGCATGCCCTGACGGTCTGATTCGTCACGTAGGTCGGATAATCCTTCCAATCCCCCTGTACGCACCATTTCAGCGATTCGTTCAATCAGATTAGATTTATTGGTTTGGTAGGGCAATTCTGTGATGATGATGCGTTTTCTCCCTCGCCCCATCTCTTCGAGATGAACACGTGCTTGGACGGTAATTCTTCCACGACCAGTCCCATAAGCTGCAGTTAATCCCTCTCCTTTATCTTTCTCGTGCAGAATGATGCCTCCGGTCGGGAAATCCGGTCCCTTGATGAATTTCATCAGATCCTCAAGGGAGATCTTCTCCAATCCGGACCAGTTTTCAAGCATAAAGATCAATGCGTCGCATACCTCACTCATATTGTGGGGAGGTATAGATGTTGCCATGCCGACAGCGATACCTGTACCCCCGTTGACCAAAAGATTTGGAACACCGGAGGGGAGAACGGTTGGTTCTTGGAGTGATCCGTCGAAGTTATCGATGAAACTGACGGTTTCTTTTTCAAGATCCGCCAGCATCTCGGTAGCGAGCGAAGCCATTCGAGCTTCGGTATAGCGCATAGCTGCCGGGGGGTCACCATCGACTGAACCGTAATTTCCTTGTCCATCGACGAGGGGGTACCGCAGTGAGAAATCCTGCGCCATACGAACCATGGCGTCGTAGACAGCCATGTCACCATGAGGATGATACTTACCGAGCACTTCCCCTACGATGCGTGCGGATTTCTTATAACTTGTATCTGGACGAATACCCATGGTATGCATCGCATGAAGAATGCGGCGGTGAACCGGTTTTAAGCCGTCGCGAGCATCTGGCAACGCGCGCGCTACAATTACACTCATAGCGTAATCTAAATAAGATTGCTGCATTTCGTCTTCGATGTTGATCAGACGCACTAATCCAATTTCCATTTGGCACCTCGTGGGAAAACCCAAGTGACTTAGGTATGATAAGGGCACTGGTTACAGGCGTCAATTGATGGAAGTCTATTTATGCATCCACCGAAAAAGGTCAACTGCGAAATGAGGAGAGGTATAAGAAGGGGTGTGGGTGGAGCTCACACCCCTTCTTATACCCCTCTCCACTCCTCGAGGTTTTTTCAGGGCACCCTTTTAACGCATCTTCATCGAGATTCTCGATGTATTGTCGGGCAGTTACTTGCGGTAATTAGGCAAGTGAGTAGTGATGAAGGAGGTAAATAACGCACTTTTCCTGCGGACATGCACCGAAAAGCACCGAACCCTTGTCCCCCTTGCGGGGTGAACATCGCTATGCTAGAATACGTTTGGCAGGTTTCTGATTGAGAGGTTTTCCGGAAAAGTGGGCTTTCCCCACTTTTTCTACGTATAAGCCTTAAATAAACGCATGGCAGGGGAAGTAGACAGATGAAGAGTGAATTTGCCCTAGCATTCAATGAGATCACAGAACGTTTTGGTCTCCCGCAAGATACCGTGATGGAAACTCTTGAGGCGGCGATGATATCAGCGTATCGTCGTTCAACATACGCGTCTAGCGCTCAGAATGTGGAAGTCAAGATCGATCCAGAGACGGGTGTCGTCCGCGTGTATGCGGAAAAGGAGGTCGTCGAGAAAGTAGAGAACCCATCGACGGAGGTCACACTTAAAGAGGCACTCAAGTTCGAACCCGATGCTGAACTCGGGGGTGTGGTTATGGTTGAATCCACTCCCAAGAACTTCGGTCGCGTTGCAGCACAGACGGCAAAACAGGTGATGTTACAACGTTTGAGGGAAGCTGAACGTGAGGCACAGTATGCTGAATTCATTGAGCGTGAGGGCGACATGGTCCACGGGACCGTACACTCCATCACGCCGCAAGCTGTGNNACGGTACCGTTCACTCCATCACGCCACAAGCTGTGACGGTAGGATTATTAGGCAGAGCGGAGGCGATCTTACCCCGAAATCAACAAATACCTGGTGAACGCTTTCGGGTTCGCGATCGTATCCGTGTTTACGTTCTCGAGGTGCGTAAATCATCCAGAGGACCCGTCATCGTGGTTTCGCGCACGCATCCGGCGATGTTACGACGTCTACTCGAAATGGAGGTGCCTGAGATTCATCAGGGTTTGGTGGAGATCAAGGCGATCGCCCGTGAAGCCGGTAAGCGTGCGAAGGTAGCTGTAGCAGCCTTGCGTGAGGGTGTCGATCCCGTCGGTGCGTGTGTTGGATTGCGCGGGGTTCGAATCCAATCGGTTGTACGAGATTTAAACGACGAAAAGATCGATGTGATTGAATGGAATCCCGATCCAGCCACTTTTATTGCCAAAGCCCTTAGCCCTGCCCGCGTCGCGGGAGTTTACTTGGACGAGGACCTTGCAAATGGCAAAACCGCGATGGTAGTCGTGCCGGAGGATCAGCTAAGTTTGGCCATCGGTCGAGCAGGGGTAAACGCCCGTCTGGGAGCGAAACTTACAGGCTGGCGGATCGATATCAAAAGCCTTCCTGAATCAGCCGTGGATTCACTCGCACTTCTGGCCTCCGACCCAACCTTCGCCGACATCGCCGAGCGTGAGGCGGATGTCATACCAGAGATCGAAACCGTATTGACAAAGAAGGCTGAGAACCGCCCCGTGACGCCTGAAGAGTACCAGAAAATGAGAGATTTCGTTGATAGGGTTCAACAGGAGGTTATGAGCCGGCGCGAGTTTATACGTCAATTAGAACAAGAAAAATTGGAAACCATTAGGGCTGCCATCCCGAAAACCGCATATGACATCGCCTTGATAGAAATCGGGCTTTCGACACGGGTTTTTAACTTGCTCACACAAGCCGATTATGCGACGGCCGGTCAATTGATGGAGCAACTCGAGCTTGATGAGGATAAGGTCCTCTCTCTGCCTGGTATCGGACCAAAGGCGATACAAGAGTTACGGGAGAAACTGAGCGCATACGACTATCCTGAGGCTGAGGTTGAAGCCATCATCGAAGAGGTAGTTCCAGAAGTTGAAGAGGAGGTGGTCGAGGTTCCCGAGGTCGTTGAGGAGGTCGTGGAACCTGAGCGGATTAAAGTATCCATGGAAGAGCCCCTGGAAGTCGAGATTGAAGAGGAAGAAAGGATCGAGGTTGAGGAAGTACCCGAAACCTTAGTGCCAGTAGAAGAGCTCTTCGAAACGTATGTTGAGGAACTGGATAAGATCGTGACCGCTGTCGAGGAGGAGGGGGAGGAAGAAGAGATTTTCCTGACTGATGAGGACAAACGCAAGAAACAGAAAAAGGTCTCGCGCGTGGTTGAATATGACCCTGATACGGGAGAGATGATCGTCAAACGTCGTAGAAAGCGCGAGGAAGAGGATTGGGAAGAACTTGACTACTAGATCAAGGTTCAGGTACAAGAGATCTGATCGTGACATCTAGGAAAGCGAGACGACGCCGTCACGTCCCTCAGCGGACTTGTGTTGGTTGTAGAGAGGTCCTGCCTAAGCGTTCGCTGATCCGAATTGTGCGAGGTCTAGACGGTGTGAAGGTTGACCTGACTGGTAAAGCCCCTGGGCGTGGAGCTTACCTGCATGACAAAAGATCTTGCTGGCAATTAGCATTGCGAGGCGCATTAGCACGATCATTGCGGACTGAATTGACGGCTGAGGCTGGTGAAGCCTTGACCGCTTTCATGGATGAGTTGACGGACGAGTAGCATGGCAAAGGCGACCCAGTTCGCTGGATGCGCCGTAACGCGAGTGTACTTTTTAAGGCATTCCCCTTAGCCGAATGGCCTCACTCGCTCGGCGCGGCCAATGTGCTTGAGCCGGAGGTGCAGTATGAGCGAGAACGGCCAAAAAGTCATTGATATACCAGAAAGTCTAACTGTTCGTGAGTTGGCGACACGAATTGAAGTCAGCCCAATTGAAGTCATTAAAAGCCTCATGGCGAGTGGTGTAATGGCTAACATCAACCAGCAAATTGACTTTGATACTGCGGCGATTGTCATGGAGGAGTTTGGTTTCGAGGCCAAGCCGATACTGCCTCCTGAGATTGAAGAGGGTGATGAAGAGGCGGCCATACCCTATTGGCGCCGCTTGATTGAGAATGAAGATCCGGAAGCGTTAATGAATCGCCCGCCTGTAGTGACGATGCTTGGTCATGTGGACCATGGGAAAACCACTCTATTAGATGTGATCCGTGAAACAAATGTCGCCGAGGGTGAAGCAGGCGGGATTACCCAGCATATTGCTGCTTACCAAATCGTCCATAATGGCAAACGAATAACCTTTCTAGATACCCCAGGGCATGAGGCTTTTACAGCAATGCGGGCGAGAGGTGCTCAAGGTGCGGACATTGCAGTACTCGTGGTTGCTGCTGACGACGGTGTAATGCCTCAGACCCGTGAAGCTCTGGCTCACGCACGTGCTGCCCGGGTCCCCATTCTGGTGGCCTTGAATAAGATGGACCGCACCAGCGCTAATCCGGATCGGGTCAAACAAGAGTTGGCTGATGTTGGTCTGATGCCGGACGATTGGGATGGTGAAACGATGGTCGTCCCAGTGTCAGCCAAGATGCGCGAGGGGATCGAGGATCTGCTCGAGGCGATTGTCCTCGTCTCAGATGCAACCGATATCATGGCCAACCCAACGGGTCAAGTTTTGGGAACAGTTATTGATGCCGAATTGGATCGATCAAAAGGTGTCGTGGCTACCCTGCTGGTGCAAAACGGTACTCTTCGTGTTGGAGATGTGGTCATCCTTGGAACAACCTACGGTCGAGTCCGGGCGATGTTTGATTTTCAAGGCAACGCGATTGAAGAGGCGTTACCTTCCACACCGATCTCTGTATTAGGCTTGTCGGATGTACCGATGGCCGGAGAGTTGTTCACCATAACCGAGTCGGAACGCCAAGCTCGGGCGATTATTGAGGAAAGGAAATCTCGGCAACAAGAAGAACGAGTGGGACCGAAAGTCCTTTCGCTGGATCAAGTGTTCGAAGCGTATAAGGCCGGAAAGACTCAAGAGTTGCGCCTGGTGATCAAGGCTGATGTACAAGGCTCTCTTGAACCCATCACTTCTTCGTTGGAAGAATTAAGCGCTGGAGATATCAAGGTTAATGTTCTGCACAGTGCAACCGGGAATATAAGCGAAAATGACGTGATGTTAGCCGCAGCCTCAGATGGCATTGTTATCGGCTTTAATGTCGTTGCCGATCAAGCGGCGCGCCGCGCCGCTGATGTCGAAGGAGTTGATATCCGTTTGTATGACATCATTTATCGCCTCACGGAAGATGTCGAGAAAGCACTCAAAGGGATGCTAGAACCCGAGACCCACATTGTTGAATTGGGCCGAGCTGAGGTTCGAGCCACCTTCCGCATCCGCAAAGTAGGAATTGTCGCTGGTTGTATGGTTCTTGAAGGTGAGTTGCGACGTAATTCGAAAGTCCGTGTCGTTCGTGAAGGTGAGGTTATTTTCGATGGACCCATGGCCTCACTCAAACATGAGCAAGATGATGTACGGGAGATCCGCGAAGGGTTTGAGTGTGGTGTAGGGCTAAAAGGATTTGAAAGTTTCGAGATCGGCGATCTCCTCGAGTGCTACACAGAGGAGACTTTAGCTTTAGAGTGAGATGCGCTTGATGGTTAGTGAAGCTCGGGCGCGGCGTATCGGTGATCGGATTCACGAGGAACTTTCGCAGCTATTTCAGCGAGAGGTGAGTGATCCTCGCCTGGTTATGCTCACAGTGACCGCCGTTGATGTCGATCGCGAACTCACATACGCCACGGTATTCATCACCGCAACTGGTGGTGAGGAGAGAATGGAAGAGGTGCTTCACGCATTGGAAGGTGCGCGTGGGTTCTTGCGCCGGGAATTAGCCGCCCGTGTTCATCTTCGCAGCTTCCCACGACTTCGATTTCGGTGGGATTTCTCCCAAGAGCGTGGTGCGCGCATCGATGAGTTGTTGGACATGTTGAGTTCTGAAGGCGAGGGGGATGAAGGTGAAACCCGAGATCGTTAAGCTTCGGAAATTAATTGAAGGCGCGACGCGCATTGCAATCGTCGCTCATATGAGGCCTGACGGCGATGCGATTGGGTCACTAATCGCTCTCGCCCTCAGCTTGCAGAATGGCGGGAAACAAGTCTCCTCGATCCTGGCTGACGGAGTGCCAAAACGTTTCCGCTTTCTACCTGGTTCGAACGCTGTGCAGCGAAAATTTCCAACGGATTGTAATCTGCTGATCGCATTGGATTGTTCCGATATTGAGCGAACCGGTTTCGAGAGGGAGGATCTTCCTCGTCGTGTCGATATCAACGTCGACCACCATCCGAGCAACACTCATTTTGGCGTAGTGAATATTGTAGATCCTCACGCAGCAGCTACTGCTGAAATACTTTTCGATCTAGCTGAACCTTTGGGACTCGAGATTGATTCCAATATAGCCACGAATCTCCTCACCGGATTGGTTACAGATACCATTGGCTTTCGAACAACTAACGTGACACCCAAGGTGCTCCATGTGGTTTCGAGGTTGATTGAACTCGGTGCCCCTCTGGCAGAGATCTACGAATGTGCGCTCAATAGAAGAAGTGTAATATCTGCTCGCTATTGGGGTCGTGGCCTCTCACGTTTACAACAGGAAGACGGGTTGGTTTGGACAAGTTTGACTTTAGAGGATCAGCAAAGTGTAGGTTACTCGGGGAAGGACGACGCCGATCTGATCAATCTGCTATCCACTATTGATGGGGCGGAAGTGGCGGTGATCTTCGTCGAGCAGCCTGAGGGGGCGATTAAAGTTAGTTGGCGTTCAAAGGCTGGTTTGAATATTACCCCACTGGCGGAAGCTTTCGGCGGTGGTGGACATCATCAAGCGGCAGGAGCAATGATCGTTGGTGATCTAGAGGAAGTGACCGAGACGGTGATTTCAGCTACACGTGGGATCCTCGAATCAGACTCGGAGATGAGGAGATGAAGGCCTTTGGTTTAATAATCGTTGACAAGCCAGTAGGGCCTACGTCACATAAGATCGTTTCACTTGTCCGCAGGGGAACGAGCATAAGAAAAGTTGGACACGCCGGCACATTAGATCCTCGGGCATCCGGAGTGTTGGTCCTTTGCCTCGGTCCTGCGACAAGATTGAGTGAGTTCCTCTCGACTTCATCGAAACGCTATGAGGCGGTGATTAGTTTTGGCGCTTCAACCCAGACCTACGATGCAGAAGGACCGGTGGTGCGTCGAAGCGAAATCATTCCGAGCTTAGATGAACTCCAAGCTGTTCTCCCTGAGTTTCGGGGCGAAATTAAGCAAGTGCCACCGCCTTATAGTGCGATCAAAGTAAAAGGTGAAAAAGCCTATAAATTAGCACGGTCGGGTAAGGAAATCAGCCTTGACCCCCGGAGGGTGACCATCCACCATCTCGAGATTTTAAAGTACGACCCTCCTGATTTGGTACTAGATATTGAGTGTACGGCCGGAACGTATATTCGCTCTCTTGCACATGATCTGGGGGAGCGACTCTCGACCGGTGCGTATTTGGCGAACCTGCGTCGAACCCAAGCAGGTCCCTTCTCCTTAGAAGATGCTGTCCAATTGCCAAAACTCGAGGTCGGATTCCTAACTGGAAAATGGGAGCGGTATCTTCGCCCAGCTGCGGATGCATTACCCGATTTACCGATCGTTGAGGTCTGGGGGGAAAACCTGGATCTTATCAGGAATGGGCACCGTATTCCGGCGAGCACGGGTTCAGACGGGATGGCTAGGGCGATCGGACCGGATGGTGATTTGGTAGCTATCTTAGAAGCCGTCGAGGGTGGTCAGGAGTGGCATCCCCGCAAGGTCTTCTTGGGCTAACCAACGCGATGCAACTCATTCAAGATCTCAGTTCTGTCCGACTCGACCATTGTTATTTAACCATTGGCTCCTTCGATGGTGTGCACTGCGGTCATCAAGAGATCATTAAAGGTTTAGTCTCTGATGCCAAGACAGACGGTGTCCCTTCCGTCGCACTAACCTTCTTCCCTCATCCCTCAGCAGTGCTACGTGGACAAAAACCAATCTTCTATATCACCTCGCCCGACGAGAAAGCTGATTTGTTGGGGTACATGGGCGTGGACTACGTTATCTCCCAGCGTTTTGATCTCGCACTTGCGAGAGTAAGTGCGAGTTCGTTCCTCGATACATTGCAGGACCAGCTTGGCTTCCGCCATCTGTGGATCGGTGAGGACTTCACTTTTGGCTATCAGCGAGAAGGCGATCGACATTTCCTTGAACGGGTAAGTGCTGAACGTGGGTTTGAATTACAAGTGGTACCTCCAGTGATCATAAATGACGAGGTGGTTAGTTCAACGCGAATCAGGAACGCCTTGCGCGTCGGTGAGGTGACCGTAGCGGCAGAATATCTGGGAAGACATTTTACGGTCAGCGGTGTGGTCGTAACGGGCTCTGATAGAGGTAAGGGATTAGGTTTTCCAACGGCCAACCTGCAAATTGAAGAGGGGAGGGCTTATCCAAGTCCTGGGGTTTATGTCTGTCTGGCCGAAATTGATGATCGAAGATGGAAAGCTGTAACCAATATCGGTGTTCGACCAACGTTCGAGCCGAGACAAGAGACCACAACGATTGAAACCCACTTGCTTGATTTCCAAGGTGATCTTTATCATCAGGAGATTAGATTAGCCTTTATCGAACGATTACGCAGTGAGAAACGGTTCTCAAATTCGGAGGCGCTTATCTCTCAAATTAATAAAGACATCCATCAAGCACGTCGCATATTAGACTCAATTATGGAGAGCGATAATGTCTGAGCAATTTCAGCGTCAGATATATTTATTAAGCCCGCGTCAGCTAAGCCCCGAGACGATCGCGGTGACCTTCGCAAAGACCTCGAGGTCACCGCTTACATTTAGAGAGATCGCCGATGAACTAACGGATGAGAAATCGGCCGAGTNNGGCCTTTGCAAAAACCTCGAGGTCACCGCTTACTTTTCAAGAGATCGCCGACGAATTGACTGACCAGAAATCGGCCGAGTTCCATGAAAAGTGGGTTGTGGGTTATGGTCATGCATCTGTCGCTGAACACGCCGTCTTGCATATTGCCCTTGAAAATGTTTCCCGTTTAGCCACGGAGTGCATCGAATCCAACCGCCTTGCATCGTACACTGAGAAATCCACCCGTTATCAAATGTGGGCTCCCGGTGGGTATCATCTCCCACGCGAGGTGATCGATGGACCTCAAGAGCCAATATTCCGTAAACGCTGTGATCATCTGTTCCAGGCTTATCATGATTCCCTTGCACCTGTTCGAGAGCTCGTACGTAAACGCTTTCCAAAGAGGGAAGGGGAGAGTGATAGTGCTTGGGATAATCGAACGCGAAGCAAGTACGTGGACGCATGTCGATTCTTGCTCCCTGCTGCTGCGCTAGCGAATGTAGGCATGACGATCAACGCTCGTGCATTGGAACACGCTCTAAGGAAGATGCTTTCTCATCCTTTGGTGGAGGTGCGTGAGATCGGCCAAGCCGTGAAGGATTCCGCTCGACGAGAGGTACCTACTTTGGTCAAGTACGCTGATCAGGTTCCGTATTTAGTGGCTACTCGGGATGATTTGACAGAATATGCCACAAAATTAGAGCTGGATCTAAGTCGTGAACCGCTTCGTTTGATCTCTTGTGATCCGGAAGCCGAGTTGCGCGTGATGGCGGCCGCTTTGTATGCTCAAGGGACCTGCTCCTTTGAGACAGCATTGATGCATGTCAGATCGTTGGAGGAAGGACGCCGGCGCGAATTGGCTGAGGTGATCTTGGGTCGCTTGGATCGGTTTGATATACCCCTGCGAGAGCTCGAGCATGCCACCTACACTTTTGAGGCGTTGGTCGATCAAGGTGCCTATCTGGAGCTAAAACGCCATCGCATGATGACTCAAACCCCTCAACGACTGACATCTGAACTTGGGTACGCTGTACCCAAGTTGATCACTGAGGCAGGTTTCGAAAACACCTTTCGAGAGGCGATGGACGTCGCTCTCAAAGCGTATCAAGAGTTGGCGGGTTGGAATCCGTTTGTGGCTGCATACTTAGTCCCTAACGCTTTCAATCGAAGAGTGCTAATGACGCTCAATCTGCGGGAGGTCTATCACCTATGTGAACTGCGTTCTCAGCCGAATGCTCATTTCTCTATCAGGAGGTTGGCGCTGTTGATGGTCGAGTTTGTGCGAAAGGTTCACCCCGTGCTCGCGGCTTTTTTACGCCTGCCGGAAGGGGTTCATTGGCGGGGGATAGAAGATGAACACTTCACGCAGGTTTAGCAACTCATGCCGATCTTATCGTACAACAATAATTAGATGAACCAACCTGAGTTACGTTTCTGAGAGTCATTTTATAAGCATGCGGAGTGTGTCGACGCATGCGCTTCTAGTCTGTGGGAACGTTACGGAGTTGTAGCAATTCAGCTTTCGTACATCAACAGCGGCGGGTCGTGGCTCCCAGTCCGAACAGGGGCGATGGATTGTCTCTGCATTTTCTATTGGCATCCAAGGAGTGTAGACGGCAGAAATAAAGTCATAGAGCGTGGAGGTTTTGATTTACCCTAATCTATTTCTTTAATCAAAATCAGATGTCGATGAGAACTTCATACCAAGGTTTCGATGAACATCAACACGCCTGCCGACAGGGAAAATTGTGCCAGATGATATGAGATCATCTCTAAGGTGCGACCACCGAAGTGCGGTCCTATAAAACGATTCCAAGCTATTGCTGCGTCCGAGGTAAAGAAGAGAGCACCTCCCACACTCATCAGCCAACCGGCATCTCTTGGCCACTCCGGTCTAAGAAGCGTGGACGTAGCTGACCAAAGGGTCAAACCCAAGAAAAATGCATAAATCACTACGGGGGTGATGAGAGAGGTCCTTCCTGCTGACCGCATACTGAAGACTAGCCGCCGCAGGATCAACAAGGCAATAAATGTCACCACGGCTGCGATGAGTAGAGATGTCCAATTGAGAACAGGTCCATCGAGGTTGAAGGCGATGACATAAATTAAGTGTGCAAATAAGAAAGCGATCAACCCTTTAAGAAAGTGATCCCCTGGAAGCATGAGGAAGATGTCACCCGCGAGGGACAACACCAATCCGCTTAGAAACCACAATCCTACTGAGGGAGGGTCACTTGGTAAACGGGATATAAACCATAGGATCAACAGGATCAATGTCGTTGGTTTGGCTACATATTCCAGTCGCCTGTTTTCGATCGCGACGGCAATCCAATTTAGTACCGCGAAGATTAGAAATAGTATCAACAACAGCGTCATGTATCGCCTCTCATTACGCTATTCTCAACGAGCATAGGAATTGGATATCAAATTCAATGCTTTCAACCTACAGAAATCTCTTCTCCAAGTAGCCAGGGGAAAATCGAATAAGTTCGTGAATCAGCAGTTATAGTGTCACCTTTTGGTCTATCGTCTAGTCCCAGAATTATTCGCGGGGCCCAGACGCTCTTGAATACGGGTAGCTAGATCCCGCGCGCGTTGTGGAGCCGTTCCCACATAGGAACTGGCGTCGAGCAGGTCTCGTATCCGCGCTGGCTGCAAGTATTGAAGCAAGGTGGTGTCAGCAGCAAGCCGATCAGCCAAGGGATTGGGCTTGCCACTTTGGATCATCTCCCAGGCAGACATGCTATGCTCTCGAAGCCGTTCATGCATCGCCTGACGGTCCGCACCGGCACGAACCAATGCCGTCAGCACACGCTCGAGGGCCGCGAATGGCCCAAACCTTGTGAGTTGATCCTCTATCCCGACCTCGTCTATTTCCAATCCAGTCACGATGTCAAGCGCTGTGTGGAGCATCTCATCGCATGCGAGGAAAGCCTCAGGAATGAGACTTCTGCGACTGGCCGAGTCGTCCAATGTGCGCTCAAGAAGGTTGGTTGCTGAATTATGCCAGGCGACGCTCACGCTAGCTGCAACCTGACGGGCCAATGAGCAGATCTTCTCAGCCTTGACCGGATTCCGCTTGAAAGGCATCGCACTGGATCCAACCTGGTTTTCTCCAAAGGGTTCTGCTGAGGTCCGAAAACCTGGAGATTGCATCAGCCTGAGGTCAAAGGCAAATTTATGTAGCGTAGCCGCCAGACCAGCAAGTTGGCAAACCAAGGTGTAGTCTTGTAGGCGGGGGTAGGTTTGCGTTGTGATCGGATAAGCTTCGATGTCGAGCGAGTCCATCACGGTTGCTTCGAGCATCTCAGGGGTGATGGGTGAATCGGTGAGCATCTCGACGAAGGAGGCTTCTGTGCCCACGGCGCCCCGGATGCCCTTTCCTTTCAAATTCAGACGCAGACGAACCAAAGCGTCGAAGTGAGCCAACAGATCCTGTGCATAACCACCAAGACGGTACCCCAATGTCGTGGGCTCGGCTGGTTGTAGGTGGGTGTAGCCCATGATGACTAAATCAGACGTCGCCTCAATACGTTCGGCAAATTGAAGCAGCAGATCTCTGAGCGGTCCTAGCAGGATGGCAAGCGCTGCCTTCTGCCGGACGATATCCGCGTTGTCCTGAACATCAGCAGAGGTAAGGCCCCAATGCAGGACTCCACCGCCGAGGGGACATTGTTCGGCGAAGGTCTTAAGTTCGGCCATCAGATCGTGCCCAATATCCCTTTCGATCTCGGCCGCTCGTTTGAGATCGATGTCCAATGCATGCGCTTTGATCTCATCGATCTGTTCGGGGGAGATGAGCTCAGCTGCGGCTTGGGCTTCAGCTACGGCAACCCACACACGTCGCCAGGCGCGGCGCTTCGCTGTTTCGGACCACAACGCCCGCATCGAATCCGAGCCATAACGGATGGTGAATGGAGATTGATATGTCATGGTTACTCAAGAAGTGTCATCTGAAGGTTGTAGGTTATCGGTGTTGGTCGTTGAATCATGGGATGCTTTCTCAGCCTCGAGCCGGTTTTGCGCGAGGAGGATGTACTCTTGATTGATCTCATAGCCCACATAATGTCGATTGGCCTTATAAGCTGCGAGACATGTGGTACCAGATCCACAGAAAGGATCGAGCACCACCTCATGATTAAACGAGTAGAGTTCGATTAAACGACGCGGGAGCTCTTCTGGAAAAGGCGCTGGGTGTCCTACCTTCCTCGCCGAGACGGCTGGAAATTCCCACACACTTTTAGACCAAGCCAGAAAATCATCTTTTTCGATTGTACTCTGACGATCTTGACCGTGTCGTGAGAAGGACTCCTTTGAGAACACCAGGATATACTCATGCACGTCCCGCAACACAGGATTGCTTGCTGAGAGCCAGGATCCCCAGGCTGTCGAGGGGCTGGCGCTACTGGCTTTGTTCCAGATGATCTCGCCTCGCATCAAGAATCCTATTCTGAGTATGTCTTCAATGAGGAAAGCATGCAGTGGGAGGTAAGGTTTACGGCCAAGATTGGCGATATTAATGCAGGCACGTCCGCCTGTTACCAATACCCGATAGGTCTCGCTTAACACACGGTGTATTAAACCGCGATATTCATCGAGGGTAAGATTCTGGTCGTATTCTTTGCTTACATTGTACGGGGGTGAAGTGACCATCAAGTGAACACTGTTGTCTGGGAGTTCAGACATATCCTCGGATGATTTCAGAAACAATTGGTCGATTACCTCTTCAGGAATGCTATTTTCAATGTATTCCACACGATCTTTCGCAAGACGATCTTGGTAAAGTCTGCTGTTATAGAAGCTTGTGGAATCATGACTGATCCGGCCTGGAGAACCGAAGGAACTTGTGCTGGTTGACTTGGCTTTTCGCTTGCTCACCAGGATTCAGCCCCTACTCTTCATCTCTTGTGCTTGGTCTGTATGAAACCAAGGCGTCTTAAGGCATTCATATCATTACGCCACCTAGGGAGCACCTTGACTCGGAGCTTAAGATACACCCTTCGACCTGACATGACTTCGATCTCTTTTCTAGCCAACGTGCCAATATCGCGCAACATTGCACCACCTTTACCAATCACGATTCCTTTTTGTGAGTTTCGTTCGACAAAGATCGTGGCCTCGATATAAGCTCCATGCTCATTACGCTCTTTGTATTCATCGATGCGAACAGCGATGCAATGTGGCACTTCATCGCGTAGCAGGTTTAACGCTGCAGCTCGCACGAGATCAGCTGCGATGTCGCGTTCATAGGCATCCGTGATCATATCCTCAGCATAATACTGTGGACCGAAGGGAAGGAGTTCAAGAATGCGATCTAGCAGAACATCCCGACCGTCGCCCCGAGTACTGGAAATGACATGTATCTCTGTATCAGGAAGGAGTGTTTCGAAGACGGACTGACGTTCGAGGATCTCATCTGGGGGAACAATATCGACCTTATTTAAGACAACCAGCACAGGAGGCTTTGAGCTCAATTGCTGTACTCGTTCAGCAACACGCTCATCGTCCTCAGTCGGTAATTGGCTCATATCGAACATCGCGAGTATCAAGTCCGCGTCTTCGAGCACTTCTAGGGCATCGGCGTTCATTTGTTCGCCAAGCTTGTGAAGGGGTTTGTGAATACCAGGTGTATCTACGAAGATCACTTGGGCATTGGGTATTGTTAGGATCCCCAATTGTCGAACCCGTGTGGTTTGAGGGCGGGGGGATACCGCAGCGATATTTTGACCAAGGAAAGCATTGATCAGGGTTGATTTACCAATATTTGGACGTCCAGCGAGGGCTACAAACCCTGATCGATGTCCTTCATGTGTATCTGAACTCTCCACGGCCTAATTGTGGTCGCAAGCGCACGTGCTGTCAAGCTGATGATTCATCCAAGTATCCTTCTGAGATGAAACTCTCTTGGATTTAGATGGAGCTGGATGATTCCAGAGCCACCGGTCAGCCTCCTCTTCCTCCATACGATCAAGTCAGCTTTACAAATTGAAAGGAGTATCCATGGGCAATTTATCCGTGTCCGTGCGATAAGCGCTTACCCGTGTGTACATTCAGGGCTATAATAGGACCGCCTAAAGGAAATTTGACGGATGAAGATTTTAGGTCGCAAGAAACAAAACCGTTTCCTTGAACTCCTGATCAAGCAAGCCGAATTTACGGTTGAGGGCATGCAAACGCTACTTTCCTATGTCAAGGAACCCAATGAGGGGCTTGCTCAGAAGGTCACCCATATTGAGAAGGACGCAGATGAAGTTCGGAGGATTTTGATCGACGAATTAAATCGCACCTTCGTCACTCCTTTTGACAGAGAGGATATCTTCGCACTCTCCCTAACCATCGACGATGTATTGGATTATGCGAATACAACGGTGGAGGAGATGCATATGCTTGATGTCGAGCCTAATGTGTTCATCGAGCGCATGGTTTCTTTGCTTACTGATGCGGCGAGAGAGATTTACATGGGGGTCTTGCGTCTTGAAGACCATCCAAGTGTAGCTAATGACCACGCTGTGCGAGGGAAGGCGCTAGAAAACCGAGTAGAAACGGTGTACCGGGAAGCAATCGCCGAGCTCTTTCGGATGCCGCGCGACATCGATCATGTCGTCGAAATGCTGAAGTTGCGAGAGATCTATCGGCACCTCTCGAACGCAGCGGATCGAGGAGATCAAGCAGCGAACGTTATTGGCGATATTGTGGTAAAGAGGATGTGATCATCTCGATCGACATCCAAGATCAGATCACGCCGGAATTATCTCTGGGCGTCCAGCGTTTTTATTCTTGAAAGATAAGGGCTGTCTAAAGAACAATTTTTAATTTTCTCAAGGAACAGATGCTGTCACTAAGGATGGCTCCGAAGCCTGATGAAGCCGCACCCGTGAGGGTGCGTTTCGATACGCAGGCCAAAGCCTGCGACTCCGGCTTGTAGTTTGATGCTTGCAGCCTGGGGCTATAAGCTTGGGAATGCCCTTCAATAACAGCTTCTCGTGAAGGTTATAGGTTACGTGAGAGTTAAAAGTCTACGATTAATTCTATTCGCTTGATGTAGCCCACCCTTCAGATACGGCTAGCTTGTCCAGTTTGTTTCCGACCTCTCGCCATTGGATCTTGGATATCCCTAGCTTCTGGCGGATCTTGTCCCTTTGCATACCTGCTTGATAGTCCTTCAGTGCTGAAGTCCACCGACACATATCAAAAGATAGATGCTTTTCTAAACCAGCGGCTTCACCAATGTCCTCCAAGAGATATTCAAGGCGTCTAGGGGACCAAGGGAAAAGACGCTCGCGAGGTTGGTAGGATGCCAGATAATCGTGATAGGCGGAAACCCAAGAGGGCTGTAAGGAGAGTTTCCGCTCCTTATAACGTTTACTGACATCTCCATAGCGAATGAAGAGGATCGGGCCGTCAACAGAGTTGAGATCNNTCTCCGTAGCGAATGAACAGGATCGGGCCATCGACTGAGTTGAGATCGATGTGGCTAAGGTGGATCCTCAAGCATTCACCCTTCTTAATTCCTGTATGCAATAACAAACCAACAAGGGTATAGGGGCGTGAATCAGCTCGATCGCCTTGACGGAAAGAGTTGGCAGTTTGGAGCACCGTATCCATCTCCTCAGGGGTGAGGACCGGTGGGAGTGGGCTGAGAACGGTCTGTTGAGGGATGGGTGAGGCCGGGTTCTCAGCCAAAACTCCGGTCTCGACCAACCAGCGGAAGAAGGCCTTTATCGAGGTGATCCGTCGTGCATAAGTTTTTGGGCTGCAGGGTACGCCGCGCTTATTGAGCATCCACTCGAGAAAATTCTTTAAATCATGAGTACCGATGGAGACGACAGCGGTCCCTGCTCCGACATATCTGCCCACAAGTCTTATGTCCCCGGTGAAGGCTTTAATGGTGTTGACCGATCTCCCGCTGGCTTCGAGGACTTCACCCCAGGCGTTAACCGCCGCGCTCAAGCTGCTTTCGGGACGCACAAGAGTCGCGCTCTCAACTTCATCTTCAGGTTTTCTGGGCGTCAGTGAGAAAAGGGGGAGTTCCTCCAGTGAATCGCTCATCCGTCCCTCCGGGAAACTTCCTGCGCATAGCCAAACATTTCGCCGGACATCCTAGACTCGGATGGGAAAAAAGTCAAATGGCTAATGGAACGATGTCGGAGCAGCGCAATGATGATGAATCTTGGGAATCATGTGAAGAGTCAGTGAGCGCTGATAAACTGGTACGAGCTCTTGTGTTAATTTCAGGGTACTTATACAGTGGAGTTTCTACTTATGAGACTCTTCGTTTGGCCTCACCGTAATTTGAGCGTTTGGAGAAATATGGGTTCTTAAATGTGAAATCACACTGTGCACGGTTGACACATGATATCTTTTGATTAATGCGGGGACGGACCCTCAAATTAGGGCTTTGAAAAGTAATTCAAAAGCCGCTGCGCCCATGACTTCGAAGGACATTTCCTTCAAAATGTTCCCGACAATCGGCCAATATTTTTTCTTGAACGTAGGTAGTACACCTTTTATAGGTTGGAGGTTCTCTCGCCCTCCTCCTGCGAGCCACTCCTCGACGCTGGCTGGGTCCTCTTGTTCTTCTGGGGTAGAGGTTATTTCGCGAGCGATCCAACGCTCGAGACCTTGGGACAAGAGGGAATATTTTCCATCGGCTTCTACGACAAGCCCTCGTCTATGCAGAGAAGGAATGTCGAGGCCTGCTCTTGAATGCAACTGGACGAGATTTTTAAGAGTGGAAAAAGTCCTTTTTGCGGCCTTTTGTCGGCTCAGCGCGAGGATCACGAGTAGGGTGATCTTCTCGCTCTCGGAACAATGAGACCAATAGTAATCAAAATGAGGGTCCGCTTGTTGATCGAATTCAGCCGCTACATAGGCAGCGAGTGACTCATCTCGAAGGTCCTGCATCTTACCTTCAGCGATATAGTAGCCAGCCATTTGTACGAAAAAGGGATGTCCACCTCCCAATAGGAGAACGAATGCCTTCTCTTCAGGGGTGAAGCCGAATAACGTTCCCTCTACATAACCGTCGATCAGCTCATTCACTTCCGCCATGATAAATGGTTTCAAAACCACATTAGCGAAGATGTTGAAGAAAGGTGAACCCTTGATCTCTTCGGAGTGGCACAAATCCACTAATTCGCGCCGTGTCGCTGTGACGAGCGCCAGATCGTAGTGAATAGCCAAGGCTCTTAACCCTCCAAAGAAGTCAGCTCCGAAGTTTGGATTCTGGGTGACGTATTCGAACTCGTCCATAAAGAGGACAACTGTCAATCCGTGGTTGTTGATCGCTTCAAATAGGTCTTCTAGATCGAAGAGATCGAAGGTGTCTAGCTTTCGTATTTCGTCTATCTTTGGAACCAGGCTGGGTTCGCGGATCGAGCGCGACATCTTATGCAAGATACGCTGCCAAAATCGTTGGGGGGAGATGTCAGTCAAGCCCTGGAAATCGATGTATACGAGGCAGTATTTATCTTCAACGAGGCCGAGGTCGGCTGCCACATCCGGATTGGAGAGATAATAGAGCAGGGAGGTCTTCCCGATGCGCCTTTCACCGACGACGGAGGTGCTTTCGTGAGCACTTGAGAGCAGGCGATTGACAATCTGGCGAATGTCCGTTTGACGACCGTAGAAGCGCGCCGGATCGCGGATCGGGTTGCCGAAGGTGAAAGGATTGGTGGTCATCGACTCTCCAGTTGGAAGATGCCGTACGGCGTGGTGGCGNNTGAAGGTTCTGCCGAATCGATGGCGATCGAATAGATCACCAATGCTCCAAGTAGTCCCTCGTTGACTTCTATCCAATACTCACCACCATCGAAGGAGACATACGCACCGTTATCGGTCCCAGCGTAGATCGTATCTGGGTTTAAAGGATCGATGGCGATCGTGTTCACAAAAAGACTACCGAGACCTTCGTTACTTGCATGCCAGCTTTGACAGCCATCCTCACTGACAAAAATGCCTCCTCCCAAACTTGCTAAGTAGAGTCGATCATTGTCATAGGGGTCGACAACAAACCGAGTGTTTGAGGTGGCGTAATGAAGGACTTCGGGTTCTGCACATGCGATCCAATTCATCCCAGCATCATCGGAGCGATCGATCTTTACTCCAACTGATACCGCATAAACAACCTCTCCTTGATCATGGTCAAAGTATAAATCCGGATAGCGCATATCTCGAATGTCATTCGATCCTTGCCATGTGACTCCGCCGTCGGACGAGATGTACAAGAATGGGGGTTGATTATGTGCGTAAACATACAAGATCCCCTCTTGAACGGGGTGAGCGGCTAACCCTCGCAGAGTTGTCGCAGGGCCATCTATCTGTGTCCATGTTTCACCGCCATCCGGTGAAATGAGTATTCCGCCCTCCCCAAACCAATCTCCGAGGTGGTAGATGGTCCTTTGATCGGCATCGAAGGCTACAAAGATACCTCCACCGATCAGCAAGTCCCAAGTATGCCCCCCCTCTAAGTCGGGGAATGGAAGTCGGCCACCCACATTCTCGCTGGTATCCGTGGTGTAGATGCTCGAGGTTTCAAAGGGGTCAAAGACCAATTCGATGCGTGAATTCCCTAAACCATCGCTGTGCTCGGTCCAAGAAAAGCCATCGTCAAAGGACATAAATAGCCCTTGTCCCCCAAGATACAAGGTGTCGTACTCAGGAGATCTAAAAGTAATTGCCCTAATTGTGCCGGTTTCAGGTTTGGTAAGCTCCTGCCAGGTTCGACCCGCGTCGGATGTTTTATAGTAATCGATTATCACTGCGGGTCGCACAGTAGGCGACCGACTCATCTTCCGGATGAGTAGCCAATGCTGCACAACTATCGTTTAGCTCCGATCGTCTCCACGTCCGACCCCCATCCGTGGAAATGAATAATCTTTCACCATCTTCTACTGTGTCGGCCGCCGCATAAACGATACTCCCTGAGCGATCATCGATCACCAATAGATGCAGTGGTTCAATTCTAGCGTCTGGTTCTAATTCTGAATAATCCCAGTTCTTGCCCCCGTCATCGGATCGATAGATCCCGCTATCACCGCATTCCTCAGTCAGCCAGCTAGTGGCAATGAGCGTCTGGGGTTCATAAGGGTGGATCACCAGGTTGATGATTCCAAAGGGGCAGGGAGATTCCTGCACTCTATTCCAGGTCTCACCTTCATCAAACGACTCGTAAAGTTTGAATTCGGTGGTTGAAAGAAAATGGCTACTATCAAGCGGATCGACGATGATATGGCTTCTCCCCGCGCTGGGATCGCCGAAACCCTCATTGATGGCGTACCAATGATCGCCACCATCTCGTGTCTTATATATCCCACCCCAACTGGTCCCTGCGTAGAGAATATGAGGATTATTTGGATCGCTGACAAGCGAGATAATCGCAGCCCGTTCAAGCCCATTGTGGATCGGCCTCCATGAGATTCCCCCATCAATGGATTTATACACACCTGCGTCGTATGTACCAACATAAAGCACACTTGGATCGTGGGAATCGAAGACAATCTGAGAGATCGTGTTGTGCGAAAATATCATTCCGGAGGGGATTCTTCTCCAGGATAGCGTGATGGGGGTAGGAGAAGGAGTATGGGTAGCTTCAGAGATTCGTGTCGGACTTACGGGAAGTGTTAAAGTGGAAGGTACGGAGACTTGGCTGGGACGAGGTTTTAGCAACAATCCCAGGAAAGTGTCCTTCATCAGGTAGATCACCCCAACGAGAAGGATGGCACCAATCGCACCCCACAATCGATAGTCCTGATACCAACGTCGTCGCTGACGCGCAACCAGTTCGGCCAGCATATGGGCAGCATCTTTATAATCGTCGTCGACCAGCAGGATTTGCTTCAGCATCTCGCTAGCCTCTGCATCTTTCCCAACAGATAAAGCCTCTTGGGCTTGTTGGTATAAAGACTCTAAATCTGGGTGACTTTCCATCTAGTGTGTCTCTAATTTGAAGATACCGTAGGGAGTAGCTGCATACACATTCGAGGGATTAACTGGATCCACGACGATCGAATAGATAACTAGAGCTCCTAACAAGCCATCGTTTACTGGTCCCCAGTTTTCCCCTCCATCAAATGAAATGTACGCTCCACCATCGGTACCAGCATAAATTGTGTCGGGATTTTCAGGATCGATGACGATGGTGTTCACATAAAGGCTACCGAGACCTCTGTTCCTAGGCTGCCAACTCTGGCAGCTATCCTGGCTAGCAAGGACGCCACCACCACGTGTGGCCAGAAGGATGCGACTGCTACTCTGAGGATGAATAGCGAGTTGTGTATCGGATTGAGGATGTCGGAAATACGTCGCGGCGCACTCGGACCATGTCTCTCCGCCATCATGGGAACGAATGACTTCTCCGCGCCCGACAGCATAGATCGTCTGCCCGGCAGCATGATCAAAGAATAATTTGGCGTTCATTACGTAATTGATCCCACTTGTGCTTTGCCACACCTTTCCATTATCCGTCGAAACATAGATGATAGGCAGCTGAGCCGGGAAGCGAGCGATAAAAATGGTGCCATCAATATACGGATGTGCCGTCACACTTAAGATTTCTTCACCCTCTGGCACGTCAATGCTGGTCCAGGTCGATCCCCTATCAACCGAGACCATAATGTGATTAATATTCCCCCGATATATGGTTTCTCCATCTGCGGCTATCGATAGTCCGTCTCCTTCACTGGAAATCAGATCCCAGTTATGCCCTCCATCCGTGGAGAGATAACATGATCCCCGTCCTGTACTCTCAACAGCATATAAGACGGATGGGTTCGAAGGATCAAGTTTCAAATCAAGTCGAGTCCCCCCGAGACCGCTACTTTGGTCAATCCAATGGCCACCGCCATCGGTGGATAGAAAGAGACCTCGAGCCCCAGCGAGAAGTGTGTTTCTGTCGTGAGGGGATACGGAAAATCCCTTGATCTCACCTGCGTCAAGTTGTGTCAGCAGTTGCCATGTCTGACCGTTGTCCGCCGTCATGGCTATTTGACTGTTCCAGGTTCCACAATAAGCCACTGTACTTTGCTCAGGATCGAATGCAAAGCCGGTGCAGCCTGGTTCTTGAGTTGTACGTTGCCAAGTCTTCCCGCCATCATGCGAACCGTAGAGCTCATGCCAAGCTGAAGCGTAGAGATTGTTTCCTGATGTGCTGTCAATCCACAATTCGTGGATAAATTCGGCGTCGCTTACGAGTGACCAGGTTATCCCATCATCCATCGATTGATATATACCACCTCGGCACTCCCCTCCTTCATCTGCTGCGAAAAGAATCTGGGGATCGATAGGATGGAATGCCAGCCCCCAATAATCATTCGGGCACTCAGATTCTTGATTTTGACCCCAGGAATCACCTCCATTCTGGCTCTCAAAGATGGAAGGACCATGAGTGTAGTACAAATGCTCGTTGTCATCTGGGTCCATGATGACGATGCTCTGTAATCCCCATTTACCAAATTCTATCCTCGAGTTGGTAGCTTGCCAGTTCATACCGCCATCTGATGTCTTGTAAACCCCACCGAGCATGACGCCAGCATAGAGGATACGAGGGTCGCCGGGGTTGATGATCAGGGTATCGATACTTGTCGATCCCAATCCATGGAGGACTGGTTGCCATGAGAGTCCACCATTCCACGATTTGTAGATCCCAGCATTCGCCATCCCAGCGTACAGAACATCGGGGTCGCTAGGATCAACCACAATTGCTGTCACCGCGTCACGTAAGAAGGTCTCCCCGATGGAGATCCTGGTCCATGAAAGTGGAATGGTGGTTGGGGTTGAAGTTATGGTGTGAGTAGGAGTTCTAGGAGGGATTTCTGTAACGGTTGCGAAAGCGATTTTGGTAGGCTTAGGAGTTGCCTTTGGGCGGGACATAGAGACAAGCTCGAGCAGGCGATCCTTTGTCAGGAAAACGACACACACGATTATGAGAACCAACAATGTCCCCCATAGGCGACGGTCGGTATACCAACGTCGTCGCTGCCGTGCAACCAGTTCGGCCAGCAGTTGGGCGGCATCTTTGTAATCGTCGTCAATCAGAAGTATATGCTTCAGCAACTCGCTGGCGTCGGTTTCTTTTCCAGCAGATAAGGCCTCTTGAGCTTGTTGGTATAAAGACTCTAAGTTTGGACGGCTTTCCATCTAGCGTGTCTCTAGTTTAAAGATTCCGTAGGGAGTAGCTGCATACACATTCGTGGGATCTGATGGATCCACCACAATCGAGTACACCACCAATGCCCCCAAGAGGCCCCCGCTTGCCTCTCCCCAGTGCTCGCCCCCATCGAAAGAGATATAAACACCGCTGTCTGTGCCGGCATAGACGGTATCCGGATTTTCAGGATCGATCGCTACCGTATTCACGAAGTAATTGCCCAAACCCATGTTGCTATAGCGCCAGCTTTGGCAGCCGTCTTCGCTGATGAGAACACCTCCCCCTCGTGTTGCCAAGATCAGACGATCGCTGTCCATGGGATTGACAACCAATCGTGAAGCACTTCGTGAATGCCATTCATTTGTCCATTCACACCGATCCCAACTTACCCCACCATCTTCCGAGCGGAATGAATCAACATCGCCAATGACATATACTACATTCCCCAGGTTGTGATCGAAGTACAGTCTCCCATCGGAAATGCTTTCCATTCCCTGAGCACTTTCCCAGCTATTTCCACCGTCCTTTGAGAAAAAGAGATAGGGTGGATTATCCCGACCGTAGGTGATGTACAACCATTGAGATTCTTTTGGATGTGCCGTAATTCCTTGCGAATCGTGGTCTATCGGAAGGGGAAGTCTTTCCCAGCTCTGACCTCCATCTTCGGTTCTTAGCAATTTATCACCCGGGTTTCTGTATAAGAATTCTCCTGAACTATCAAATGCAAGACCTCTTGCGGAATCATCTAGAAAAACCCAACTCTGGCCAACGTCCGTGGATCGATATAAAGAACCCAATACTGTCTCTTCTAGGTAGATAAATGTGCTATCTGACGGGTCGAGTGTGAGTTCAATCCGTCCTGTACCTAGACCACTGTTACGTTCGGTCCATGTTTCTCCTCCATCGTTTGACACCATGACACCTCGACCGCCATAAATCAGGGTCTGTGGATCATGTGGAGATACAGCGATGGTGGTGGTTCTACTTCCATAGGAGTTTATCCCTTCGTATACGCTCCAAGTATTCCCGCCGTTGGCTGTGATTAATATAGACTCCCAACTCACACAATAAGCAATATTTCCGTCATCAGGAGCAACCTCTATGCTTCTACATGTATCCTCCGCAAGGACCTGCCATGTGCTGCCGCCATCTCTTGAACCATAGATTCCCTCGTCGGTGGGTACATAGAGAAGATTTCCATCCTGCTGATCGATAGCCAGCGTTTGGTGTAGATCACTGTGAATCTCGATCCCCTTTAATCCTATTCCCTGCCATGTTTGACCACCATCTTCTGATTTGAAAATTCCACCTTGGCATAACTCTCCTTCTTCTTGACGCTCATAACGTGCAACTGCAAAGAGAGTCTGGCTGTCCTTAGGATGGAATTTCACATTCAGGAAACAATTTGATGGGTAGGTGCTATGGATTAGTACCCACCTTTCACCACCATTCAGCGTTTCATAAAGCCCATTTTGGGCAGTGAACAGGAGGTGCTGGCTGTTTTGGGGGTCCAAAGCCAACGCTGCTGCCCCTTCCCAGCCAAAATCAAATAAGCCAGTATTAACTTCAAACCATGTCTCTCCTCCATCGATTGTCTTATACACTCCTCCTGTCGATACACCCACATAAACCGTTCTCGGATTCTCGGGGTCTATCGCGATGGAATGGATCCATGCTCTTCCTAATCTATGATGCACTGGCTGCCAGGAGATTCCACCGTCGATAGATTTGTAAACTCCGGCGTTTTCAGTACCCACATATATAACGCCAGGATCGTTGGGATCGATCTCGATGGCGGTGATGTTATCGCGGGAAAATGCTTGGCCCGAGGCGAGTCTGGTCCAACCCAGAGGGATGAAAGTGGGCAGAGGGGTGGGGGTTGCAGATTTTTCAGGGATCGGAGCCGGGGTGGCCGTGTCGATTGCTATGGCGACCATTTCGCTTGTTGGAGTCGATGGCGCCTCAGATCGGAAGATAGAGGATCGCAACGAGAGTAAGATGAGCCCGATAAGGGCGACGCTTCCAATGCTGCCCCAAAGCCATTTGCTCTTCCAGAACGGTCGCGCGGCTCGGCGTAGCTCGATGGCTTCCGCCATCAACCGGGAGGCGTCTTTGAAGGTCTCATCTTCGACGACGATTTCTTTCAAGCGTTTTACGGCTCGATCGTATTCCCTCTTTGCCAAAGCCTGACGAGCTTCCGTGTACGCTTGGCTCATTTTCTGATTCAACTCGGCCTGCTGCACCTCAGGCAGGATCGCCTCACGGTCTTCGGGTTCAAGCTCAAGATAGGCACGCCAGCTGGAAAGCGCTTCATCCCAGCGTTCCGCCTTGGCCATACGTTGAGCATGTTTTCTGTGAGTTTTCAATTGATGTTCTCTATGTTGCATTTGAGCTTCGGCCAACAATTCTAAAATGGATACGTCAGCCGGTTCCAGGAGAAGATAGTCTTCGAACGAGGCGATGGCTTCATCCCAGCGCTCTGCCTGGCTGGCCTGTTTTGCACGCTCCAGGATGGCTTTCAAGCGATCTTCACGCTCGGCTTGCTGGATCGCGGTGATTTCTTGTTGGAGGTTGTTGTCCTCGGGGGCTAATCTGAGAGCTTCCTCCAGAGCGGCGATCGCTTGATCCCATTGTTTTGCCAACCGCGCTTTTTCTGCTCTAGTTTTCAAACCATTGATCAACTGAGCACGATGTTGCTGTTGCACTTCATCGAAGCGAGCTTCCAGGGCTGGGTCCTCCGGCGTATATTGCAGCGCTTCCTTGAAAGCTTTTATTGCGTCGAGGAAGCGTCCTTCAGCGACCGCCTGTTCTGCATTCTCTCGATGGATATCGGCCATCCTCTGTCGAGCATCGGTGTGTTCAGCATTGATAGACAGCACTTGCTGGTAGGATCGGATGGCGTCTTTGACTTTCTCCCTAGATAACGCCTGATCCCCCAGTGCCAGGTGGGCTTCACACAAACCGGCCCGTGCGGCGACGTCCTCTTCATCGATCGTAAGAGCCTTTTCATACTCCTCCACGGCTTCATTGAAAGCCTGCTCAGCCAAACGGACGGCAGCGATGTTAACCTGTGCTTGAAGATTCTCGGGATCAACTGCTAACGCCTCTCGAAAACTCTCGATCGCTTTTTCGTGTTGACCGATGTCCCTGTACTCAAGGCCGATATCGATATAGCGACTAGCGATGGGATTGACCTCAACCAATTCCTCGCGCACCCGCTCTAAAGGACGGTTCTTCTGTAACCAAATCCGCATCAAGTGGATGACAAATCGGTTGTCCTCGGTGAGAACATCTTTCTCGCTCAAATGGAGCAGGGCTGAGTTTAGTTCTTGAGTCGTGAAACGAACACGCTGACTCTTAAGGGCTTTTGCTAACGAGCGGGTGTCCTTCGTACCTTCCATATGCGCCAGATGCGCGAGAACCCACTTTTCCAGATCGGAAGCCTCATCCCATACGAATTTGAGATTAACCGTGCCACGCTCAACCACATCCTCGAGCACGGCCACTACATCATCTTGATGAATGCGGAGCTCCCCGGTTCTCTGACATCGTGAGAATAGTTCATGGCAGATTAGTTGAGTGAAGTACGGGTGACCGGAGGTGATTTGGTAGATGAGATCTACTGCCTCGCGATTGTATTCGAGGATTCCTGTTACCGGCTGGGTGATCAAAGCGTGCGTATTTTCTCGATTTAAGAAACTGATCTCTTTATAGAGGGCGGTTTTGAAGAATTCGGTGTAGGAAGCTTGCATATTCTCCAGTTTGCGGCCTGAGGAACCGATGGAGAAGATGAAGTTGAGCCCCTCATAACCTGTTAGGCGTCTAAGGTGATCGATCAAGGGGCGCGCCAAGCTTTCTTTGACTTCAACCTCTTCGAGGGTGTCAAACTCGTCGAAGGTCAGTAGCACATTGCGATCACCTAGGAGAGGGTTCAAAGTGGGCAAGAACGTGCCTTCCAGATAATCAGGATCTTGAATAAACTCCTCCCCTTTCGGGATCGGCATGACAATATCTCGATCTTGCTTGAGAACGCGTGTGATCTCCCTTGCTAGCCACCAGAGGAACCGTTCGAGGGTTGTATGGGTCCGCCCCTGAAGATCGAAGAAGACCGGGATATAGCGATCTGGCATGCGATGTGGGAGCTGTTTGAGGACAGAAGTTTTACCCACTCTACGCTGACCGTGGATGACGAGGATGTGGTCCACATAACGACCAGGTAGGCTGTGCTGGATCCAATTGAAGACGTCCTCCCGACCGAAGAACATCCCAGCTTCAGTGACCGGTGCGCCAGCGATGTAAGGATTGATCATCTCGCTCATGGACTATTTTACGTTCGTCGCATACGATTTCACGGTTCTTCGGAGTATATATGGATTGGAAAACGTCGCCTACTTAATAAACATGGAATGTTTCCCATGTGCTGGATTGGGATTGAGTTATCTGAATATCTCAGCCAAAATGTCGCATGATATTAAATTCGAAATGCATGGATTTCTTTATTTGCATAGCTCATAGCATTCGAGAGGTCCCTAAGGAGATGGAAGGGAGCACACAACTTCTCCGAGATTGTCGAATGGGCAACTAAGTACAAAATAATCAATCTGTTCAAATCATGATCGAGCAATAATAAATGATCATAAAGGGACATGCGTTTCAAGCTTCTTATCCACGACGATAAAGAAGTGGCGTATACTGCTTTTGCCAAGCTGCCTTTCGATGCGATCGCGGTTTTTTTACATTAAGCGCTTTGTCTCGATTTTATGTCATCGGGAAGTTGAGGTCAATCAGAGTGTAACAAGATCGTTGATAAGCTTGGACCATACAAGTGGGTAAGGGTTTGTATCAAAGTGATAACTTAAAAACGTTTGTTCATAATAAAAGAAAAATGTGGAGAGAATTAAGGATGGGGGATTGAGTATGATTAGGGCCCGAAAGCTTCCAGCAACATGTCTTGGATCGCTTCCCAATTGGGCAATAGCACGGCCGCACCACTGTATGGTACACGCCAAGAAGAGACCATCGTTGAACCGATAGAGAAAGTATGGAGGCGGGAGGGGTCAGAAGCGAGCGTTGCCGCCAGTGGGACGAGCGGTAGGATATCTTCGAGTTTCATGTCCGATTGTACCAAGGAATCAAATTGATCGTAGAGTTGTGGGACTCGAGACAACCCATCCAGGTTTAAAACCCGGTTAAAAAGCGCCTTGACCACCTCCTGCTGACGTCGTAAGCGGTCGAAGTCGCTACTAAATTTCCGCATCCGAACATAGCATAAAGCGGTATAACCATCCATTTGGTACAAGCCTGGTGAGTAAGTATAGATTGTGTTACCGCNNGGTATAGATCGTGGAACCACATTGATCTTCTAAGTAAGAGCCGACGTATACATAAATGCCCCCAAGAAGATCAACCGCAGTGATAAAACCCGAAAAGTAAACCCTCACCCAGTAGTCTATCTCTATTCCCAGGTTATAGAGAATGGTATTTTTCACCATTTCGACTCCGCCTCGAGGATCGGCTGTGTTGATCCGATCCACCCGCCAACCTGGTAGGTAGACGTAAAGATCGCGGGGGATGGAGATCATGGTGGCCGTACCTGCTCCGGGATCGAGAGAGAGAACGATGATGGTGTCTGATCGAGAACCTGAACGATCAGGTCGATAATCTGAACCGAGGATGATGATATTGACCACATCTTCTGGGAACTCTATGCGCGGCAAAGGACGCGGGATCTCAATGGCGGAGGGTTCCACCGGCGCTGGAAAATCTCCCCATGGATTCTCCGAGGTGGGCGTAGGAAGGGGAGTCGGCGTTGAAGTTGGCAAGTGGGTTGGCGTCGACGTGGGGAGGAGTGGAATGAAAGGTGTCGCCGTCGAGGTGGCATTCGGATCGACCGTCACAAGGGGGCCTATCGAAGCGGACCCGCCCGGGATGATCGCACCCGGGATCCAACTGCAGGATGCCAAGAGCACGCAAATGGCTAAGAGCAACGGCTTGGAAATCGACTTCGTTTTGAAGAGTCGTTTTAAAAGCGATTTGATCGTCATCATTATTTTAGACGCTTATTGGCTTGGTTATGTTCCCTTTGTTCCACCGCTTTATAATAGCGAAAGATAATCCCGAATAATATCAATGCTCGTCCTATGATTATCTTCTTCTTTCCCTCTTCTACCATCCAATAGATGCAAGTGTTGTACCAAATCGTTCATTCCTGCAAGGACTGATATCGGTATTTGAGTGGGCTGGAGGTTGTTACGGGTGGAGAACTGTGGCTCAGATCATGGTTCGTTTATCCCGTAAACCCACTAGGGATTAAACCACAAAAAAGATATCACTTACATTAGCTTCATTTGCAATGCGCCGCTATGAAAATTCCTATCGATTGAGTTTGTATCGGAT
>JABAOF010003560.1_pt5 | contig 30291 bp, 31 predicted proteins | sample 7062171 | NCBI WGS metagenome assembly JABAOF01 (sample SAMN14538628, study PRJNA623070) | marine sediment metagenome | biome: marine biome [ENVO:00000428]; feature: marine pelagic biome [ENVO:01000023]; material: deep marine sediment [ENVO:00002113] | place: India: Gulf of Khambhat ...
GAGGAAAGAACGGACATTCGATTCTATGATTTAGCGGTTCTGGATAGTTACAGTAAAATTCTTTTCGGTGAATCCATTAAGAATCTCGAGCCTATAGTAACCGCTTCCTCTGGAGAATTGGCAAGTTTTTCCTCCTACTATGTAGCCCAGATGTATCTCTATCTCGAGGACTTTGAAAAAAGTCTTAAATATACGGAACACGCACGGAAACTATCGGTGAGCAGTTCTCTCACCATGATCCGTGCAATGGCCTGTGAAACATCCATATACTATCTGTCTGGAAAGGAACGGAGGGGAGATAAAGTCATACGCAGGGAGATTGAAAAGATCTATGGAAAACCTTCATTTTTGCTGGAAATGTTGAAGGTTATCATTTCATCAGGTGTGAACTATGAGTGGATTCGAGACATAGTCAATGAGGTAGAAGCCTATGTTTATGAAACAGATTGGGATAGGACGAGGAGAGATTCAGCACTTCTGGGAGAGATTTCATTCTATACCGGTAGAAATATGAGGGCCCTGTACTATCTAGAAAAAGCGAGGGATAAGGGCAACAAGAACAAGATTGAAACAAATGACCCAGCCTTTTTATTGAAACTCTCGTATGTATATTATAGCAGGGATGATTTTTCTGAAAGCCTCGAGATACTTTTTTCTTTGAGCAAGAGCTTCTCAGGTGTAAGGCCATTACAGGATGCCGTTCAATCGGTTTACTCCTATAAACAGAAGGGGATTGGCGAAGCTCTCATTGAATAGATGGTTAAATCCGTATCAAAATATATGGATGGGGAAAAAAATGAAAATAAAAAACCATTTTTTCCTTTTGCTGCTGATAGGTTTTCTCATAGCTCCTGCAGCTTTTGCCCGTGAAGATGAAACGCTCATTTATGGAGAATATGGAAGCCCGACACGGCTCGTTCCGATTCTCGCCAACGATTCGATCTCAATACGTTTGATAGAACTCATATACGGGTCTTTGGTTTACTATAGTTTTGACGGAGAGATTAAGGGTGACCTCGCTCAGAGGTGGCAGATTTCTAGTGACCTGAAGAGCATCACGTTCTTTTTGAGGGATGATGTACGTTGGCACCCCTTACCTGGAGAGAAGACGGGAAAACCATTCACCGCCGATGATGTGGTAAAAACGTTTAACATCATGATGCATCCCAATACCGTAACCTCTTTACAGGCTCGATATAATTTCATCGAAAGCGTTAGAAAAATCGATGATTATACACTTGTTTTTAAATTGAAGAAACCGATGCTCGGAGTTTTAGGACGATTTAGCTTTAAGATCATTCCCTCGTTTACGGTTGAGAATTACGAATACCTTCGAGGTGATGAGGAGATCGAACTGTACAAACATCCTATCGGTACTGGGCCTTATCGATTTGTCTCGCAGAAGGGCCCGGCTTCGGAAATTGTTCTGCATGCCAATGAAGTATATCATCTCGGAATACCATCAATTGAGACAGTTATTATGAGACCGTTTGCTGATCAAAACATCATTACACAGACACTCCTCTTTGGAGGGATAGACCTTGAGGTGAGGGTGCCCCCTCGAGATATAGGAGAGATTCAGGGTGACGCACGATTCGAGCTTAACCCCTACAGTACATTGTCCTATTCATTTTTTGGCTACAACCTCAGAAATCCCGTCCTCGCAATAAGGGAGGTCAGAAGGGCGATTNNATCGGCAGGAGATGCTCGATTCGTTTTTTGAGGGTAAGGGTCAGCTCGTTTCGGGACCCTTTGCACCTGGAAGCTGGGCCTATAATCTCGATATTGATCCTATTCCCTTTTCACCTGATGAAGCAAACCGACTTCTCGATAAGGCTGGATTTCGGGAGAGAACGAAGGAAGGAGTTCGAAGGCGGGGCAGCTATTCGCTGACATTTCAGATGGTCGTGCCTATTTCAAAGGAAAACGAGACCACAAAGCGGGTAATACTCTCCTTCCAGAATTATCTGAAGGCGGTGGGAATCGATATTGATATACGCTGGCTTGAGTGGAAGTCGTGGACTGAGGCGGTATTTGTTGATAATGAGTTCGATATCATTTATGCAGATTGGCTCTTTGACGATTCCTTTGATATTTCTTCTCTTTTTCATTCCCGGGAAATTGGACCTGGGAAAAATAATTTTGGTGCATACCGGAACCCTGAAGTAGATGCGCTCATTGATGAAGCGGGAGCCACGCTCGATATTGAGAAAAAGCGCACAATTTACAAGAGGCTCCACGAAATCCTTGCAGAAGATGCACCATACACCTACCTATGGACCTTGACAAATTACGCTGCATTCAATCGAAAGGTACGTAGAATTGAAATCCATCCTACCCGATTCTTTACCTACATAAAGGACTGGTATATCAAGAGAGAGGAATAGGGTATGGTCCGTGCCCTTCGATTGTTTTTCAAAGAAGTCTTTTATACCATAATACTCATAATCGGAGTAACCACTCTCCTCTTCTTACTCTTCAACATAATGCCTGGTATTTTCCCTGGAAAAGGTGAAGGGTTAAGCGAGTTGCTTGAACTTTTAAAACGCTTATTTACCTTTCAGTTTGGAACCTCGATTGTATCTGGAATCGATATAAATACTATTGTCTTTCCCGCTTTTAAAAACACTCTCGTTTTAACCGTAGGTGCGATTAGTATCTCCATGATTATTGCGGTGCCTATTGGTATTTTCTCTTCCTACAGGCGATTCAGAGGTTATTCCTGGCCTCTCACCATCTTCTCATATGTTGTATCTTCCATACCAGTTTTCTATTTCGGATATCTCGTTCTCTTTCTCGTATCAAGATACACCGGATTTCTTCCAATTTATTATCCACAAAGCTCTGCGGGGAAATACCGGTTCCTCTCCTATGTACTTCCTATACTTGTACTGGGACTGGGGAATGATTCAATAAGTGAGATGGTTAGACTTATTACATCGGAACTGGGAAGGGTAATGTCGACGGATTATGTTGTCGCATCGAAGGCACGGGGCGAATCGGTATTGTCAAGCTCTATTAACGAGGGCATTGCTATTCCAATTGTCTCAATCGTCTGCTCAAAAATTCCTTTTTTAATTGGAGGTGCGGTAATAGTTGAGCATGTTTTCAACTGGCCTGGTATGGGGAGGCTCGCCTTCGAGGCGACCCTTAATCGTGATTTACCTGTGCTTATCGTTGTAGCTTTTCTTTCCGTTCTTGTTGTTCGTGCCGGAATGATCATCAAAGAGATTCTGCTCTATATTTTTAATCCTGGAGAGAAATGAGAGATGAAACGGTTTTATTTTGAAGATGAACAGGTAGATCTCGAGGAGTTTCATGTTCCCATTTATAGAAGGGAAAGTGTACAGGACACAGTGTACGTTGGATTTGGCCTATTCGTTGTTGCCTATTTAGTTGTTTTCTTCATGATCTCGATTACCAACAGTTTCATTAAGGATCCGATGGAAGTCGATATTGCACGAATGTTTCTTTCTCCCAGCTTCGAGCATCTGTTCGGTACGGATTTTCTCGGTCGTGATATATTCTCTAGAATTGTCAAGGGGACCGAAGCTTTCTTTCTTCCCGGTTTACTATCGATTACTATTTCAATAGCTTTCGGTCTATTATTCGGCGTACTTTCCGGATTCTATCCAAAGGTGTCTTCGAAAATCATTTTCTACTTCCTCAATGTGATTGATTCCATTCCACGGCTTATTTTCATTCTTATCATTATTGTGCTTTTCAATCCGTCTATATTCCTCATTATGACCTTTGTAGGAATTACGAGCATTCCTAAAATCACCGGCTATGTAAAGGCAAAAGTGGAGGTATTGAAAAAGCAGCGATTTATTGAGGCTGGAAAGGCACTGGGACTCTCACAGATGAGTATTATTTTTAAACATATCGTCTGGTTATCTTCAAAATCGATATTTATTATTCATGCAACACTCGGAATGGGTGAAGCTATTCTTATTGAAACCGCCCTTTCCTATCTAGGTATCGGTGTCCAGGAGCCATTACCGAGTTGGGGCAACATGGTTGCAATGGGCACGGATTTCTTTTTTCAGGGCAAGACATGGCTCTCCACCATCCCTGCAATTATGATTCTGGTAACGATAATGGGTTTGTATCTACTTGGAGATGGATTGAACTCTATTTACAATGAAAAGGTTTTACGCTGATGTCATTCATCGTTAATCTTAAAAGGCTCAGGGTATATTTCTATGATCAAAAAGACAAACGTTTCATCAGGGCAGTGGAGGATGTTGGATTTCCTGTAGAAGAGGGCTCTGTTCTCGGAATAGTTGGGGAGTCAGGGTGCGGGAAAACGGTTACTGCTCTCTCAATGATGGGTTTGGTCAATGCGGAACCTGGTGTAATAAACGGGCAATTTTTTTTTAAACCCAAAAGGGAGGGTGTTCGTGAAATAATACGTGCTATTAAAAGGGGTGGAAATGGGACTGGACATTTCAGAGAAGGTGATATGTTTGATCTGTTCTATGGCCTCGATCGCTACGTTATGTTTCAAGAAAATCCCTTTACAATAATAAAAGATTCCGAAAAATGGCTCAGGCGCTACAGCAGAATAATGGAGAATGTGAGGGGGAAGAATATTTCCATGATATTTCAAAATCCTGTTCAGAGCCTCAACCCCTTTATACCGGTTGGTCTGCAGCTTGAGAAAACAATTGAAAGGTTCTACGAAACGAAAGCCGGACAGCTTGAAATCAGAAACATGGCTCTGGATCTGTTTAAAGCGGTACGGCTCTATAATCCACGTGATATTATGGGGATGTATGCAGGAGCCCTTTCTCTCGGAATGGCGCAAAGGGTGATTATTGCCATAGCTCTTGCTTCAAAACCACGACTGCTTATCGCTGATGAGCCTACATCTGGACTCGATACAACCAATAAGTATAGAACTATCGACTTGCTCGGGTCGATTATGGAGCAGATGCATTTGACGCTCATTCTTATATCACACAATATTCGGATAGTCGGACTCATCGCAACTGATATCGTTGTCATGTATGCTGGAATCGTGGTTGAAAGCGGGAATAAGAGAAATGTAATAGGAAGAAAAATACTGGGCTATAAACATCCCTACACTGAGGCACTTCTCTCCTCTATGCCGACTGATTCAGACATTAAAAGAGGGAGGAGACCTTCTGTAATAAGTGGTACAGTACCTGACAATAAATTAGGATTTTTGGGTTGTCCCTATTTAGACAGGTGCCCCTATGCAAAGGGGAAGATAAGGAGAAAGTGTAAATCAGTTTGTCCTGATCTCATAGAAGTATCACAGGGCCATTTCATTCGGTGTTACCTCTATTACCGTTAATGAAAAGTAAGAGGGAGTATAATTGGAAACTGTACTGGAAGGGCGTCGATTATTCAAATATTTTTCTGGAAAACGACAGGATAATATAGTCAAAGCATGTGATGATATCAGCATCTCAGTCGCAAGAGGCGTTACGGTCGGTCTCGTTGGAGAGTCGGGATGTGGGAAAACAACGGTTGGAAGAGTGCTCCTCCGCCTGATCGATGCAGATTCTGGCTCGATTTATTATATGGACAGAGATCTGAGTCCTCTTACCCAAAGAGAGATACGACCACTGCGCAAGAATTTTCAGATGATCTTTCAGGATTCAAAATCAGCATTCAATCCAAGAATGAGAGTGTTCGATGCATTGCGGGAGGCAATACGGCTCTACAATGAGATGAAACTTCGTGAAATCAAAGAATACGTGTATGAGCTCGTTTCCCGCGTTAATCTGAGCAGAGGTATTCTTTATAATTTTGTGGGAAATCTTTCCGGCGGTGAGTTGAAGAGACTCGATATTGCTCGGGTAGTTTCAATCGATCCAAAGCTAATCATAGCTGACGAGCCCTTATCGCTGCTCGATATGTCAATACAGTCGCAGATGGCCGATTTGCTCGTTGAAATTCAGGAAAAGGAAAAAACGGCGATACTGTTTATATCTCATGATCTAAGAATGGTTGAAATGCTCAGTCGTTATGTCATGGTTATGTACAGGGGGAAAATTGTCGAAAGTGCTCCGAAAAGATATATAACTGGTAATCCCCTTCACCCTTACACGAAGCATCTCTGGCATCCGAGAAGCTCCGTTTTTTTTATCGGTTTCCCAGAAAGTGGGTGTGTATACAAGAATAGCTGTCTCCTTTACCAGAAAAAAGGATTCCCTGCGATATGCGGTGAATTGATGCCTGCATTGCTAGAGCACAGGGAAAATCACTACGCCGCCTGCCATTTTGCTGGGCAATTGTAACGAACAGGTGAAATGGAAAGAGATCAAATCGTACAATCAGCTTTCGGCATGAGTGTGGTAACATTTGTGTCGAGAATATTTGGTCTTATGCGTGAATGGCTCCGGGGATATCTTCTCGGCACATCTGGAAGCTCTGATGCGTTTGCCCTTGCTTTTCTATTTCCCAATCTTTTACGCCGGCTTGTTGGTGAAGGTGCCCTCATGGCAGCATTTGTGCCGGTAATATCGGATCATCTGGAGCAACAGAATAGAGAAAAACTCGAAGATTTTGTCTATAGCTTCTTCACCCTGCTTTTCCTTATTCTCATATGTATCGTTGCCATCGCCGTTCCCCTTGCCCCTTTACTGCGATTCTTCCTGCCAGAGTTTGCAAAGGCCGAGGGGAAAATTGAGCTCACCATAGCCCTTACCCGCCTCATGTTTCCCTATATCCTTTTCATAAGCCTTGCGGCTCTCTCTCAGGCGATTTTGAATGCCCATAAGATATTTCTTCCTTCTGCAACAACTCCGATACTCCTGAACATTTCCATTATTTCACTGGGTTTTATTTTGGGCAATCGATTGACAGATCCTGCCTATGCCTTAGGCTTGGGAGTCATACTCGGAGGTATTATACAATTCTTCTTTCAATGGCCATTTTTAAGAAGGCGGGGTATCAGCTATCGTTTTCGAAGCCATTTTCGTAACGAGGGAGTAAGGCAGGTTTTACTGTTGATGGTTCCGGGTGCAATTGGAGCAGGGGTGTATCAGATTAATGCGCTGGTCTCGCAATTCATTGCCGCATTTCTGGAGGAGGGATCGGTTGCAGCCCTTCGCTTTTCCCTCACGCTCGTTGAGCTTGTGCTCGGTATTTTTGTCATATCTCTCTCCACGGTGATTTTACCGGTTCTTTCAGAGAAGGCATCCAGGGGTGAACTTGAGGGAATGAAAGAAAGTTTGAAATTTGCACTCCGTCTGATTTTCCTTATAACACTTCCGGCTACGTTCGGACTTATAATACTCAGATATCAGATTATCACGATGCTATTCAGGTATGGTAGATTTACCGCTCAATCAGTTGATATGGTGGCTTATGCGCTCCTCTTCCATGCAATTGGTCTCATTGGTATTGGGGGAACGCGAGTTGTGGTCCAGATGTTTTACTCCTTGAAAGATACGAAAACGCCGGTCTATGTTGCTGCGGCAGTGATGATAATAAATATCGTGCTCTGCTACTTTCTTTCGAAGCCCTTGCGACTCGGCGGCATTGCACTGGCGGGAACCATTTCATCCTTCTGCAACTTTTTTTCTCTTCTCTATATCATGGGCTTACGGGTGGGACGGATCGTGGATCGCAGTGTATGGAGTGCTCTCGCAAAATGCACTGGTTCGGCAATCTGCATGGCGGGGGTACTCCTTTTTTTACTCAGGGTGTTTAGAGAGTTGATGAACCTAAGCAGGGCATACAATGCCCTGCTGACCGTCGCGATTATTGCTGCTGGGTTGTTCATATTTTTTGTTGCGAACCTGCTGTTGCGAAATCATGATATCATTGAACTGAGAAAAATAGCCAGGTCAAAAATGGGTGGCCCTAGGCCATCATAGATAATCGATCGTGACTCTGTCGTAGAGCATCGAAACATCCTCTCTTTTAATATTACAGGCTCCAGTGATCAGAGTGTTTGCACTCCCCATCGCACAGGCAAGCCGGGCCGTTTCTTCGGGAGTCGGGTTGTTCATGGAACCGAGCACACAACCAGCAACTGCGGCATCTCCGGAACCTACGGTGTTGATCGAATTGTCAACATTCACATATGCACTGATGATTCTATCGCCCACAGAATAAAAGAGGCCCTTTTTCCCTCTCGATATCATAACCTGTTTGATTCCCATATCATGAAACATTCTAAATGCCCTAATAAAATCTTGCCTTGATTTTGGGTAAAAACCCAGCACATCATCAACTTCCTGTTCGTTTGGTTTGATAAAAAGGGGCTTTGCTTTGATACCCTCGCATAAAGCTTCAGAAGAAGCATCGAGAAAAATCGAACAGCCATATCCCTCTAACGAACCGATCAGCTCATTATAGGTGCCGATCGGAAGTCCTGCTGGGAGACTGCCCGAGAGAACAATCATGGTACCCTCCCGGTCGAATTCATTCTTTACTAATTTTTTCAGTTTTGATTTGATTTTGGAAATCATCGCTGAAGAGACGTACGGACCTTTTTCACGGATATGGGTTTCGTGTTTTCCACTGCCCGAAACTATCGTAACATTTGTACGAACATAGCCGTCTGTGGATAAAAAATCGTGACGGATCTCTTCTCCCGATAAAATGGCAAGATAGGTATCCTTTCCACTGTCCCCAATGATTCCGGTGGCTATCGATTGAACTCCAAATGTTAACAGCGCTCGAGATACATTAACCCCCTTTCCTCCTGCGAAGTTATCCGAACGATCCGCGATGAATGTTTTACCAGCCTCGAAATTTTGGACCAGCAGTGTTTTATCCAGTACTGGGTTTAACGTAACAGTGATAGTAGAAGCGTGTTTAGATTCTGATAGTTTTCGTATCATTTTACCGGTTCATTGTTGATTTTTTTACCAATACAAATTACTATAGTACGATAAAAAAGGGAGCCGAAGAGGTGCTTGTTGGAATAATATACTCAACGGAAAAAAAAGTCATTGCAAAACTGGCCGAAGGATTAAAGAGGGGACTCGAGGAACAGGGCCAGTCAGTCAAGATTTTTCCTGATAATGCAGAATCATTTACAGGACTTGCGGGATGCAAGCTTCTTTTAGTAGGATCCTTCGTAACTGCTGCATTTAAGCCCAGAACTCCAAAGCGGTTGAATGATGTGCTCAGCAAACTGAGTGTAGTTTCAGGTAAACGTTCAATTGCATTTGTCGCAAAAGGAGGCATGGGTGAACGCAAGGCACTGGTTGCTCTCATGAATGATATGGAAAAACAGGGATGCTATCTTATCGATCAGCAATCCTTTGCTTCAGAGGAAGAGGCATTCAGATTTGGAAAAACCGTTACCATAAAACCTGCCTAATCTGCCCTTTTACTCATTAAAACAGCAACAGGTTTGAGTGGCTCGATATTCTGTATAATTATTTTTATTGTAGCAGTTATGGGTACCGCAAGAAAGGTTCCGACGAATCCCCACACATAGCCCCAGAAAAATAGTGAAAAGATAATAATAATGGGTGACAGATTGAACCGGTTACCCATCATCTCAGGGTCGAGGTAATTACCCATAAAGAGCTGTATGATGATCAGGGTGATACCGGCAATGAGGGGCATCCAGGAATTGGGAAACTGTAACACGGAGAGAAAAATTGGGAATATTATTGCAACGAGAGAGCCAACATAGGGTATATAGTTGAGCAGAAATGCCACAAATCCCCAAAGAACGGCAAACTTTATACCGATAATTGCGCAGGCAATACCAGTAAGAAGACCTGTGCCTGCACTGATGAGCGTTTTGACGAGAAAGTACTGTGTAATCTGGTAATTGATGTTTCTAATAATTTCAAGTATATCACCAAGCCTCTTTGAGTTTGATGCAAATGCCTTTTTAATGATCCTCGGATAATTGCTGGAGGTCAAATAGATGAACAGAAGTATGAGGAGTGTCAGGAGAAATTTTCCGGCAAACCCGAGAGAGATATTTACAGCTGAGGAAAGAAATTCACGCGTTCTCGCGTGCTGCAGAATATCGGATAGTCCTGTTGCCTCAATATTCAAGTAATTTTTCAATAATCTTCCGATGGTTTCTATAAATTCACTCTCAAGTGTTGGGTAGAATGCGNNTGTTGATCAGTATCTGTACCCAGTACCTGCCGATTACACTGATTATTGCCAGTATGATAAAGAATGATGCAACGCGCGGGATCCTTATCTTTTTCAACAACTCAACAAGGGGGGAGAACAGATAAAAGAGAAAAACTGCCAGAACAATGGGGATAAATATTGTTTGCAAGGTTTTTAATATGAAGACAATGGCTATGGTAATAATAATTATAGCCATCATCTCGAGTAATTTTTCTCTCGATTCGGGTTCAGCCATAAAAAAAATCTATTAATAATACGGAGAAAAATCAATTGAGAAAGACCCTTTTGTGCATATAGTTGTCGGATTAACTCAGGTACATGGATCGATAAGGGGAGGCTAAATGAGATTCACCGATGGTGGCCAGGGCGATCTTTTGTTGAATTCCTTTTTGAGCAAGTCGATGAGTTCAACTATTGAAACCTCATAACCCTTCTTATAGAGTGAGCTTAGAAAATCCATATGGGATCTTCCCCTTCTATAGTCTGGCTCCTTTTTTGGGTGTTTTAGATATCTTTCAATGAGTGATAGATCGGGGCAGACTAAAAGAGATCCCTGATAGAGAAGAAGATCCTTCCTCCGGTACAGAGAAGATCCGAGTATTTTGTGTTCACCAAGGGTGATATCCGATATACCCCTTATGGATAGTCCCTCAATCCCATTTTTTTGAAGGGTTTGCAGTATAACGCGGTTGACTGCATTCATGTGTTCTCTGAGATGAAACTCCAGATTGCTCTTCCCTGCAACTGATATTACGATTGTACCGCGGGAAAGAACAACACTACCACCACCCCCAGCTCGTCGGAATATTGAAACACCATCGATCTTGCAGTTCTCCACATAGACATCGTCTTCGAGTTTTGCCGATCTCCCGAGCACAACAATGGTTTGATCAGGTTCATAAATGTTGTACGCATAATCATTCCAGTTTCGAATTTTCTCTAAAACTGCTTCATCTATAAAAAAAAATTCCCTATTGGTTTTTATGTTCATGTCCACACTACAATACCAAAGAGGAATTAAGTTGACAAAGGAATTCAGGCCAATATAATGTGGCAATTAAGGTATAAAGAGTATGAACAGAGATCAGAATCTCCTCATGATGAAAANNCTTTCCTGGAGTGGTTGCAGTGGACAATGTAGATTTTGATGTTCGGTATGGGGAGGTCCACGCGCTGGTGGGGGAAAACGGGGCAGGAAAGAGCACACTTATCAAAATTCTCGGCGGGGTGTATGAGCTCGAAAGCGGAACCATACTGTTTGATGATAAACAGGTGTATTTCACATCAACTCATCAGTCTCAGGTGAGTGGTATCTCGATCATCTATCAGGAGTTCAACCTTATCCCAGACCTGTCGGTTGCGGAAAATATTTTTATCGGACGAGAGCCGAAGCGGATCGCAAAACGTTTCGTTAACTGGAAACAGATCAATTCGGATGCCCAGGAGGTTCTCGACCGTCTTGAGGCACAGATCGATCCGAAGAAATACGTCAGTGACCTGCCCGTCGCTGAGAGGCAGATGGTGGAAATAGCGAAAGCACTCTCCTTTGAGTCAAAGCTCATTATTATGGATGAGCCGACAGCAACGCTTACCGAACGGGAAGTCAAAAAACTATTTGAAATAATCAACGGTTTGAGACAGGAGGGAGTATCGATTATCTACATCTCCCATCGACTGGAGGAGGCGTTCGAGCTTGCGGATCGCATCACGGTGTTACGAGATGGCAGGAGAATCGGGACAAAGGTGTGCTCGGAAACCTCCGAGGGAGAGGTAATCGAGATGATGGTCGGCAAGGTGGTGAAGGATTACTTTGCCGGAGAAATAAAGGAGTACGAAAAACGTGAGCTCGTTATGGAGGTGAAGAACTATTCCATTGCCGATCATATTGAAGATGTAAGCTTCAAACTGTACAAGGGTGAAATTCTCGGATTTGCAGGGGTAATAGGGTCCGGGGTGCATCATCTCTTAAAATCGCTCTACGGAGTCGAACCAAAGAAGGGAGGTACTATCTTTTTCGAGGGAGAACCTGTTGAAATCCGAACCTCTCGGGATGCGATCGGGCTGGGATTCGGCTATGTTACTGAGGACAGAAAAAATGCGGGCGTGCTTCCTGATATGACGGTGCTTCACAATATCACCATTATCATTATCAAGCTCCTCACTTTTTTGAGAGGATTATTTATCAAGGATTCGCGGGAAAAGGAAAAGTTCAATGAAATAAATAAAAGTCTCAATATAAAATTTGCTGACTACGGGCAGAAGATCATTTATCTGAGCGGGGGAAATCAGCAGAAGGTAGTGATTGGCAGAACATTGGTAACGAACTGCAAGGTCCTCATTCTGCAGGAGCCAACTCGCGGGATAGATGTTGGTGGCAAGGCTGAAATACACCGCATAATGCGGGAACTGGCGAACAGGGGCATTTCTATTATCATGACTTCCTCGGAGCTCCCGGAACTGGTAAACCTGCCGGATAGATGCATTGTCCTGTACAAGGGGAGGATTGCGGCTGAATTTGACCGTGATAACATGGATGAGGAGAAGCTCGTCGCAGCCCAGATAGGGCATACCGCCCTATAGATGTTTTTATTAAAGGTGTTGATGGTGCACCATCAAGGTCTGGACGGTTAAATGGTTAAGTTTTTAAATTTATACGAAAAGATAGGCATTTTTATCTTCATCGTTACCGGAAGCGTCATCCTTTCAATTGCGAGCCCCCATTTTCTGGAGGGCGATACCATACTGAATATCGTTACTCAGGGTACGTATGGAGCAATTGTCGGATTCGGCATGACCCTAGCAATTACCTCAGGTGGTTTCGATCTATCCGTTGACGCCGTCATGGCCCTGACCAGCGTCTTTCTCTCAATCCTCATACCATTGATTGGAATTCCTCTGGCGATACTGATATCCCTCATTGTTGCATCATTTGTGGGACTTATAAACGGGCTGATTATTACCAAGCTCAAGGTGAATCCCCNNCAATGATGACAATAATCAGAGGAGTTGCTCTCATCGTGGCTGGTGGGAGACAGATAGTGATTCATCAAAAGGTTTTTATGGAGGTTGGGACGGGAAAGACACTCGGTGTTCCCAATCCAATTTATATAATGGTCGTTTTGTTCGTTCTCTTTTATTTCATACTCTATCATACCCCCTTTGGGAGACACATAAGCGCCGTCGGTTCAAATGAGAGCGCAGCCCGTATATCGGGATTGAAGGTAGACCTGATAAAGATATTTGTATTTGTGCTTGTCTCGTTTACAGCTGGTATTGCGGGGACTATACGCACCTCGCAGGCTCTCATTGGCATTCCGACCATGTCTCCGGGTTTTGTGCTCGTGGCAATTACGGTTACGATCCTCGGCGGCACGAGTCTGGCAGGTGGAAGGGGTAACCTATGGGGAACCCTGTTTGCCGGCGTGTTTATATCCATGATCTACTACGGTCTAAATATGATAGGGGTGCAGATATTTTATCAGATGCTTTCAGTTGGATTGGTCCTTCTCTTCGCATTGTTCATTGATGGAATACGCTCCCGGTATCTCGAAATATTGAAGGCAAAGGGGATAAAGGTATAAGTACTTTAAAAGAAGAGCTTTTTGAGCGTTGAGGAATAAAAATGGGCAAAGAAATTCGATCAAACCTGAAAGAGAGATTTTTAAGCCAACTGGATAGTTATGTATTACCAACCCTCTTCTTCGGCCTCCTTGTTGTGTTTTCCGTTTTGTCTCCTGCATTTCGGACGACTTTCAATTTAGTAAGCGCATTTCGATTTACATCCTTTATTGGAATCGGAGCCATTGGCATGGCTTTCTGTATTATGAATGGTGATTTCGATATATCTGTCGGCTCAATGCTCTCGTTGGTGGGGGTTTTGGGATCTTCGCTTATACCGTATATTGGCGGTGTAGGAGCAGTTTTTTTTACCTTGATTGTTGCTTCCTTTCTCGGATTCGTAAATGGAGTTTTCATCACGAAGCTCAGAATACCCGCATTCATTACTACCTTAGGTATGATGTTTATCTATCGCTCTCTCGCCTATATTTATACGACCAATACTCCTGTTTATATAGAGAACAAGTTCTGGCTTTTTATCGGTAATGGTAAAATAGTGAATATTCCTTTTGCTATTATTCTCATGCTCCTTTGCTATGCAGTTGCGTGGCTCCTATTGAGAAAGGCACCTTTTGGCAGATATGTCATCGCTGTGGGGACCAATAGAGAGGCGGCAATGCTCTCGGGTATTAATATAGACAAGGTAAAGATCATTGTGTTTACACTGGTTGGACTGTTTGTTGGAATTGCTTCGGTTGTCATAACCGCCAATCTCGGCAGCGCCAATCCCGGTATGCTCGGCCAGGGTTACGAGTTTCAGGTCATTACAGCTGTCGTTTTAGGCGGTACAGTATTAGGGGGTGGAAAGGGAAATCTCTCGGGGGCATTCTTTGCGGCAATGATCATAACCTATCTAAAAAACGGTTTGGGGCTAAAACAGGTAGACTCCTACTGGCAGTTTGTGGCAATTGGGCTTGTTCTTATCTTTGCCGTGTCGTTGAACAGAATAAAGTTTACCGTTCTCGGTCAGAAGGAAGCATAAAAATAGTTTTCAAAAAATTAGTCTGTAGTATAATGGGGTATTGAAATAAAAACCAGATAGGGAGGTACCATCATGAAGAAAAAGATTTTTGTTTTGGCACTGGCACTGTGTTTTGTCCTGCCTGCTTTTCTATTTGCCAGTAGTGAAGAGAAAAAAGAGGGTATCACCATTGGATTTTCTCTCTGGACAATGGAGTTTACCTTCTTTCAGAATCTCGAAAAGGGTGTACGGGATGCCTGTGAGGACTATGGCTATGAGTACATCATGATCGACCAGAACAGCGATCCTCAGAAGATGGTTCAGGACATCAATGCGCTCGTGGGTCAGAAGGTAGACGGCATCGTTATCACACCTGTTGACCCAGGCGCAATTGGGCCTGCCGTGCAAAATGCCCGTGATCAAGATATTCCGGTGACCTGCGCTGATATCGGCAAGACCGGCCCTGTCAATGCTCTCCTCATTTCAAACAATTACGAGGGTGGCCAGCTCGCAATGCAGTTTATCCATGATACGATGAAGGACGATCCCAACAACACCTGGAAAGTCGGTGTTGGAAGGGTTCAACCCCAGTGGACCTATGCACGAAACCGCGGTGAAGGTTTCATGGATAAAGCCCGAGAGCTTGGCTATGAGGTTGCATCTGAGATCGTTGTTGCTGTTCCCAGTGCCGAGGGCGGATTCGATACAATGCAGCAGATCATGTCAGCGGCTCCCGATATTGTTGGCGTATTCTTTGCCAGCGGCCGAGAGGCGGTTGGAGGGGCAAATGCTGCAAAAGCGGCCGGCAAGGACATTATTGTTGTGGGGTACAATGGAGACCCCGAGGAGCTCCAGGCTATTGAGGACGGAATTCTTCATGCGACAGTAGCACAGCAACCCTACTTTATCGGGTACGACAGCGTGCGGGTACTCAAAGAGATACTCGAAGAGGGAAAGACCTATGAGGATGCAGAGGTACCGGTGAAGGTGGAGCTGCTCACACCGGATAATTACAAGCAGTGGGCAAAGGAAGCTGAAGAGAGAAGGGGCATTCCTGCGTATTAATAGGTTATACAGGTAGGCAGGCCCAAAAGCCTGCCTACTTACTATGTAAAAAAGGAGGTTTTAACAATCGGTTAGACAGGTATTATCTTTATTCCCGCATCTGTATAGGCGTCTATTATATTCCTACTTAGATTTGTGTCAGTAATGATTTCGTCGAAAATATCTGCAGTTGTAACCTTCACGAAGGATGTTTTCTCGAATTTCGATGAGTAGATGAGTCCAATTCTCTTCTTTGCACATTTTTCAAGTATTGTTTTGGTGATCTCAGCCTCATAGGCACTATCAGCCGTAACTCCAGCCTCCAGATCGATTGCAGTAACCGACACGAATGCAATGTCAACTTTTATCCCTTCAAAAAGCGTTCTTGCATGGGGTCCGAAAAAAAAGTTTTTATAACTATTCAAGATTCCTCCACTCGATATGATTTNNATGATTTCGAAATCGTTTTTATAGGTATCCGAAATTTCGGCAAGCATTGTTACTATACGGGGAGAAACAGTAACAACTTTTAGGTTCTTTTTTACGTCAAGATGCTGAACAAGTGCAAGGCAGGTGCTTCCAGATTCAATGATAATAAAATCGCCGTCTGCTATTCTCGTTGACGCCTCTCTGCCAATCCTTATCTGCTCCTCGGTTATATTGGAGAAAAGCTCAGATGCTTTCGGTGCAGTGACGATGCTTGAGAGGGTCATTGCCCCACCATGTACCCGCAGGAGGAGCTTCTCTCCAGCCAGTATATCGAGGTCACGCCTTATGGTGATAGTCGATACAGGGAATCGGTGGGCCAGTTCTTCAACGGAAACCGACCTTTGCGCATTAACAACATCAAGTATTCTTTTTCGTCTTTCTGTGGAAAGCAGGTGATCTTTCATATTTCTCACCATCGACTTACACACACTGGGAATAACGCATTGTATGGTTATACCATACACAAATAGCAGCGAGAATTCAATTAAATTTAGCAAATTATATCATAATTTATCAAATTAGGTCTTTATTTTATATAAAAATTGACAAAAATGATAAAATATGATATATAACGAATAAAATTGTTAATTTTTTGATGGAGGAGCGGTATATGGACCCAATATTGGAGAAAGTTTACTCTATAAAAAAGGAAGATACCCTTTCATATGCAAAATACCTGATGCTCGGTGGAGGCACACGGGGAGGGCCTGTTTTGAAACGGGGTAAGGGGTGCTGGGTGGAAGATATTGATGGAAAAAAGTATATCGACTGTACATCGCAGAGCTGGGCTCTCTATCTCGGTTACGCCAATGATGAGATCAACAAAATCGTGCACGAACATTCACAGAATCTAACCCATGTCCATCAGGGATTCGATACGCTTCCCCGATTTGCACTTGCAAAGAAGCTTGCAGATATTGCCCCTATAGGTCTGAACCGTGTTTCATTTACCGTTGGAGGAGGTCCTGCTGTTGAGGCAGCAATGAAAATTGCACTGAAAAACCGCGAGGGGGCCCAGGAATTTATCTGCCTCTACGATTCCTATCATGGGGTAACGCTTGGCACCATGGGTGCGAGTTGGGTGTCGACCATGGGGTCAGGAAAATTCATCGGCGGATCACGGTTTACCCGGTTGACCAAACAGTTTATACGGGTGCCAAATCCCTATTGCTACCGCTGTCCTCTGGAGCTGGATAGCCAGAGCTGCGAGATGCTGTGCCTGAAGGTACTGAGAAAAACGGTTGAGAAGGGAGTCAATGGCCCCACCGCTGCCATTATGCTGGAGCCTCTTCAGGCTTCTGGTGGACAGATCATCTTTCCAAAAGGATATCTTGAAGGAGTTCGCAGTCTCTGTGACGAGTTCGGCATCGTACTGATATATGACGAGATACAAACCTTTGCTCGAATTGGTTGTTTTTTTGCGGACGGCTACTACGGCGTCAAACCTGATATAATTGCTCTGGGAAAGGGGCTTGGAGCTGGTTTTCCCATTGGTGCTATAATAATCAGTGATGCATTGAAGGGCTTTGATCCTGATTCTGAAGAGTTGCATACCTTTGCGAATAATTCTGTATCACAGGTAGCGGCGTTGAAACTCATCGATATGCTGGAAAAGGGTGTCTTAGAAAACTGCAGAAAGATCGGAGATTATCTCGGCACAGAGCTCAGGAAAATGCAGAAGGTATTTCCCGAGATGGGTGATGTTCGTCAGGTAGGATTGCATATCGGCATAGAGCTGGTACGTGATCCGGTTACCAAAGAGCCTGCGACCGACCTGCTTGCCGGGGTGAGAAAGGCAGGATTTGACAACGGGATAATATTCGGTGTTGGCGGAATGGCAAAAAATGTGTTGAAAATCAAACCCTCTCTGATTATTAACAGTGAGGAGGCTTCAGAGGTTCTCGATCGGTTAAGAAAATCACTGGAGTCTGCATTGAAAAGCTTCTAAAAAGCTCAATGGAATGGAATAAAATATTCTGAACAATTGATAAACCCATACAGAAATCCATCTACCGTAAAGGGGAGTAAATATGAGACCGCTGGATCAGTTCATGAGGGTACTATCGGATGAAGAGCTGGGTAAACTGCATGATAATGCGCTCGGGCTTCTTGAAGATCCGGGAATGAAAGTTGAGAATGAAGATTTATTAAGGGCCTTGAAGAGAAAGGGCGGCAGAGTCGATCTTGGAAATGAAGTGGTCCAGTTTCCACGGGAACTCGTTGAGGAAACGATTGTAATTGCTCAACGTGAAGAGGAGGAAAGGTTTTCGAAAGGCCACACAACAGCTGATGCGCCAAATGCTTTGACCATGAGCTGGCACACGCCATTTCATGAACGGACACCCAAAGTGGAGGTCAGTTTGGGCGGCGGCTGTCCTCAGTACTACGATCATGAAAGGAGAGAAACGCGAATTGCAACAGCCGATGATTTTTTGAGGATGGTACATCTTGCAGAGGGAATAGCTGAAATAGTGACGGTGGGTAATGCTGTTCACTACGTACGAGAAGCGGATGGGACTGAGGTTGCACCCAAGATGGTTGCGATAAAGGGTGCTGCAGCGGTAGCGAAACATTCGAGTAAACCCGGATGTACGGCGATTATTGACCGTCGTCAGCTCGATTATTTGATGGAAATAGGGATCATTGTAAAAGGTTCTGCCGAGGAATACATCAAGCGACCAGTATTCGTTAATATACATGACACAGAGGCTCCCCTGAGGATTACTCGTCCCGAAGCTGCGATTATGGTTGAGATGGCCCGTAGGAAGCTGAGCATTTTTATTCTACCAATGCCACTAACGGGAATAGCAGGTCCGATATATCCGATCGCAAACTCGATAATAGGTGTTGCTGAAATTCTGGGCGTTTGGACAGCCGTANNCGGGAGGATACACCGGTTGAAGCGGGTGTCATTTCTGGTACCCTGAATCCAAAAACCGGAGCCGCCTGTTTTTCAGGCCCCGAAACGATGTTGCAGGATCTCGCAATAGCGCAGCTCTTCAGAGAGAAATATGGCACACGTTGCAGTACAGGACCAGGATTTATCGATGCTCCGGTTCCAGGGCCACTTTCAATATATGAGAGAACGCTTAAATCTTTCTGCGCATCCCTTGCAGGTGAACCACTTTTCAATGCGGGAATCCTGGGAGCTGGTTTAGTATTCTCACCTGAGCAGCTGATGATTGACCTGGATATTGCATACGCACAAAACGCCTTCTGCCAAGGTATTGGGGGTAATCATTTCGAAGATTCATTATACTTGATTCGGGAAAAGGGTATCGGCGGGTTTTTCTTTGATACTGATCACACTGCCAGGAACTATAGAGAGTGTATCTGGATACCGAAGATATTCGATCGATTGAAGGGTACCGATGTGCAGAATGCTCTGAAAAGCGATCCGGTTGAGATAGCCTACAATCGATGGCGGGAAATCATAGATAAAACCGATCTTTATTCCATAGATGATGATCGTCGTAGGGAGATCGATAGGATAGTCCAAAAAGCCTCGAAGGNNAATATAATGCTTCAAATTGATCTAAGTGGAAGGGTGGCCTTCGTCACCGGCGGCAGTCGCGGTATTGGGCAGGGAATAACACGAACACTCTGTCAGGCAGGCGCATCAGTAGTTTTCACTCATACAGGCAATCCAAAGAATAGAAAGACAATTGATACCCTGGTTGATGGAATCAGGAAGGATGGGGGCAGGGTCGAGGAAACAGCTCTCGATGCCATGGATTCAGAGGGGACAAAACAGCTCGTTGATCGTATCGCTAAAGAGCATGGTAGAATAGATATCCTTGTCTTTAATGTGGGGAGAAATCTGGAGAGAACGGTTGAAGAGATGACCGATGAAGGATGGAAAAAGTTTCTCGACCTCAACCTAACAACAGCATTTTATGGCGTTAAGGCAGTGATCCCTCACATGGTAAAGCAGAAGCATGGGCGTATTATTCTCATTGGTTCATCGGCTGTTTATGACGGTGGCGGTGGTGCGATAGACTATGCTGCAGCAAAGGCTGGAATGTCTGGAATGATGCTCTATCTTTGCAAAACCTATACGAGAAAGGGCATAAATACAAATATTGTTCATCCCTGCGTCATCGGGACGGATCTCGTGAGGGAACGCTACTCGACTCCGGAAAAATGGCAGAAACTCACTGCCCAGATCCCCGTAGGACGCATTGGGACTCCAGAGGATATTGGTGGCATGGTTGCTTTTCTCGCCTCCGCATGGGGAGATTACATAACAGGACAGGAAATACTTCTCGACGGTGGCAGAACGTTGTGGAGAACCTGATTTCATTATCTATTGGATTTGTTTTGGACCAGGTAAATTGACAGGAATATGAGTGAAGCTCCCCCATACATGTACAGATCGGGAACCTCTTTGAGGGTGATAAAGGAAAGCAGTATTCCAACCACAATAATGAGCAGCAGGTAAACGGCACTGTCAACCGAACCGATCTCCCGCAGGGATATGAGGTATAGAATGAAGGCGCCACCTGTGCAGAAAATGCCCAGGTACGCCATGGGGAAGATGGCAACGAGCGGAACAGGCGTGAAGCCGGGAAGATCCTTCAGGACAGCTCCTGTTATAGCTATTAAGAGGAGACTGAAAATGCTTGATGCATAGAATACTGCTGCTGAACTTTGGCTCTTTTTCCTGTAGTCGGGTTTCATTGCCCTTTCTGCAAACACTATATAGAGGGCATATACTATGCCAGCTGCAAATACCATCACAATACCAAATATTGTACTAAAGTGCGCTTTCCCATAAACCATACTGCCAACTGCTATTACAATAGTTCCGACAAACCCGATGGTCGCAGCGAGCTTTTTTCTGGGTTTGATCGCCTGTTTAAAAAAGCAGCGTAAAAATATCGGGGTGAATATTACATAGGTATTGACCATGATAGAAGCGATACCGGCCGTAACGTATGATTGTCCTATGAACTGCAGCGAATAACCGGCACCGTTGAGTAGCCCAATAATGATAATATCAAACTTGGAAATTAATTGGGCGACCTCTTTTCGAAATCTCTTTCCTATTAATAGTGGAGAGAGGGACAGCAGCGCAAAGAGAAAACGCATGGATAGGTACGTTACGGGTGTAAGATCGAGCTGGGATAAACCGAACTTTATTGTTGGATAGGTGGTCCCCCAGAGAATTGATGCCAGCAGTATTGCTATATATCCAGTGGTCTTTTTCGATNNTCAGTGATCTGAAAATCATTTGTATTATAAAGGAAATTTCAATTTGTAGCATTTAGATAATAGGGTGAGCGAAGGAAGTCCTGCAGGGACGAACTTCTCTTGCTCTTTTGTGGAAAATGATTACAATTATGAAAAATTTGTCTATACATTGATACAGACTATTCGGCATGCTAATTAAATCATTATAAGAGGAGAAGATCATGAAGCTGAATGTGAGCGCCCATGTATTCTGTCTGGGAACCTATCCTGAGCGTTACGTGCCTGGTGGATATTTCGATGAACTGAATATTGACCAGATGCTCGATGTCTTTTCAAAAACCGAAGGACTTGAAGGCATATTCCAGATGTACCCGCCGTCGCTCATGCCCAAGGACCCGGTAAAACTGTTGAAAAAGGCATCGGATTACGGTCTGAAGGTGCCTGAAGTGTTTGTAGAGGGATGGGGGGATAAAAGGTGGAAAAACGGCGCATACAGCACGACGGAAAAGAAGGTGCGACGGGACGCGATTAAATTGTTCAAAGATGGGCTCGATTTTGCGAGAGAGTTGAAAGCGGAGAGTGTGCTTTTCTGGCCTGCCCATGACGGATTCGATTATCCCTTTCAGGCGAATTATTATGACGGTTGGAATTACCTGGTTGAAACGCTCCAGGAACTTGGTGCGTACGCGCCAGATATGCGAATCGCCGTTGAGGCTAAGAGCAAGGACCCGAGACAGAAACAGTACGTGAGTAATACTGGGAAAGCCATGATGTTGCTGAACGATGTGGGCCTTGATAATGTCGGTGCTGCACTCGATATCGGTCATTCACTATGGGCCCAGGAAAGTATAGCTGAATCACTCGCTGTACTCGACAGTCACCACAAGCTGTTCCAGATACATCTCAATGAGAATTATAAGGATGCCGACCCTGACATGATATTCGGATCGATTAATTTCTGGGAGCTCCTCGAATTTTACTACTATTTGAATAAAACCGATTACGAGGGCTGGCAGGCGATCGATATTATCGCGCCTCGTGATGACCGTACGAAATCGCTTCAAATTGGTGTGAAGCTTGTACACAGATACAAAGCCCTTGCCGATAAGTTGACAGCCCACTCAAAAGAAATCGAGAAGAATATGGCGGGATACCGGTTTTCAGACAATATGGAGATTATGACCGAACTTTTATTCAAATGAATAGAATCGATTTTCTTTCATGAGATAGTAAGCTCCTGAGAGGATCTATGTCCTCATAAAAGTTCAGATCTGTAGACTGCCAGTATATTATCAAGAGGAGTGTCCGATGTGATTTCATGGCTGGGTCCCAAGATCAGCCCACCATCTCCTGCGAACAGGTCATTTATCTCCCGTACATAATTAGTTATTTCAGTGGGCTTCATCATGGGAAGCATGGTCTGAACATCAATACCACCGTGAAAGCAGATATCCTTTCCATACTCCCTCTTTAAATATCTCAGATCCATATTATGAGCAGATACTTGTACTGGATCGAGAACGTTAACGCCAATTTTAATGAGGTCCGGTATAATATCGTTGGCATTGCCACATATATGAAAGAATGAAATGAGGTCATACTTCTTGGTAACAGCAATGATCCTTTCATACCAGGGCAGGTAATACTCTGTAAACAGTTCATGGGATATCATCAATCCTCGCTGTGTTGCAAGGTCATCCCACATCGAATATGAATCAACGTCATGGCCAATACGCGACAGGATCTTCTCCGTCATTTCCAGTGCAAATGAACCTATTCTATCGATATAGTAATGGGCGAGTTNNGTAAGAAGTTCAACAAAGAGTTTCTCGAAACTTCTCAGGTATGCCGAGATCATAAAGATAGAATTGACGCACCCCGTTCCCAGAATGTAATCTGTTCTTAAATGTGTGTCCGTGTTGAAAGTTTCAAAGTCAAACTCCTCTAAAGTGGGCCAAGTAAAACTCCTCAGTTCAGAGATGGTTGCACACTTTTCAAATTCTCGATTTATTTGATAGGTGATCAATTCATTCTGGCTGCTCCTGAGCGGGTAAATTCCCCAGCTGTACAGCATGTTGCTGTCGTTTTGGACTGGATGGCTGCCGATATATTGCGGATTGTATTTGGTAAACTTATTGAGACTTGCACCACCCGAAAAACCATCTGCATGCAGTGATAGGATGAGGTCTTTCCAACTTATGGTAATATCACGGTCGAGCAAGAAATAATCGGTTAAACGATCGTTCACTGGCGGCAGTGCCCTGTACATGAGTGGTACCTTGTCGGTGGTTCGGTGGGCGACCGCGTTTAGAATTCGCTGTTTTGAAGGAGAAATATTCACTTCCAATTCGGCTTCTATTTTTATATCCAATAAATGTAACCAGCAATCGGAAATAATAGAATTTTTTTCAAAGATAAAATTGCTCTATCCCGATGAGACTCAAGCCGAACAGTTGACGTAATAATACGTGTCCAGCGGGTGCTTTCTTAATGAGAGGAGCTTAACAGCTTGAAGGGAAGATGTTCTTGCAGAAGCTGACCTGATCGGCTATATTCTCGTGAAAGAAGAGGTACGTGGTAACCGTTTTTCGATTGACCGGAGAGTCCAAATATTTTTACTATTTCACCGGAAAGATTTCAGGCAAATATAAGAAGTCATTCGATTCCCGGTCGTATTCAAGAATATTGGAGCGTACCTTGAGGTATTTGTTCACTGGATCGGCTTGCGAAAAGTAGAATGGGTTGACAATAGGTATTATTTATCTGCTTAATAAGGAGATGCTCATGAAAGAGTTGAAGGTTGGATTTGTGGCTGGATTCATGGATGGATTTTCCAGAACAGGGCTCGATTTGTTTGCCCAGTACCAAAAAGAGCTCGACAAAATGTCCGGAGAGATGGGATTTGAGATAATACATTTTAAAAAGGAAATGCTCACCATCAAGGATGCACAAAAGATAAGAGCACAGGTCGATGCGGAGGATATTGATTTTCTCCTCCTCTTCCATCCGGCCTATATTATCGGAGATCTCGTATACGAGCTGATGAAAACGCGGGCCGATGTCGGGCTATGGGCAATCGAGGAACCCCGAGAGGAGGGGCCGATGCCGCTTGCCTCTTTTGTCAACCTGTCACAGAATAGCAGCATCGCCCGGCATAATTTCAAGAACGGCGGCAAGAAGGTGAAGTGGTTCTTCGGGCCCATTAATGGCCCCCTCTTTAAACCGAGATTTGACATTACCATTCGGGCGCAATTGGCCATAAAAAATTTAAGAGATGCCAAAGTAGCGCAGATAGGAAAGCTCGCTGACGGACATATAAATCATTACAACGACGTTCGTGATATATACCGCAACATCGGCGTGGATGTGAGCAGGGATTATGAAGTAGAGGACGTCATAGCAAAGGGCGAGGAGATACCCAGGAAGCAGGTTGATGAAGAGTTGAAAGAATTGAGCGCTGCTACGACAGCCGAGAGGATAAGCTCGGGTAAAATCGAAGATTCTGTCAGAATGTATCTTGCCATAAAGAGTATATGTGAGGAAAACGAGTATTCTGCAGTTGCCTTTTCCTGCTGGCCGAAGCTCATGCCCCTGAAAGGTATGACTGGATGTCTCATCAATGCTTTACTCAACAATGACGGCATAGTTGCGGGATGTGAAGCGGATGTCCTGAGCACAGTCTCTATGCTCGCCCTGAAATACTTTACAGGATGCAGCACAGTGTTGATGGATCTGCCGAAGTTCGATGAAAATGATAATTCACTTATGATGTGGCACTGCGGTACCTCTCCCTTCGACATGGCAGACCAAAAGGGTGTAAAGCTCGAGCGGCACTACTTTGCGGATTATACCAAGGAGGAGAGTTACAAGGACGTCGGCCCAATAACCGATGTATTGTTCAGGCCGAGCGATCTGACGGTCTTTCGGTTCACCGGTGAGGCGGAGAGCTTTTACTACTTTACCGGCAAGACTTTCGACGGAAAGAAAAAAACATTTAACGGAAGTCGCGGCTGGGTAAAGGATCTGAGGCTCTACGGCGAGCCAGTGAAGGTCATTGATTTGATGAATACCATGCTCGTAAATGGGCTTCCCCACCATTACCCGATGGTACTGAAGGATGTGGGGAAGTATATAGAAGAGTTTGCCTACTGGAAGGGGTTGAAAAAGATAAAGAAGGTGGAATACAAGGATTATCTGTATGTACCTGAACCCTAATTCATTTGAAAAATGTATAAATGACAAATCTTAGAGAAATATCTGCCGTTATTTTCCCCGAGCCTTTCGTGTGCACTGTAGATAAGGTTACTATCCCCCCAATGAAGCCTACCGACGTTCTCGTTGATATCGAATTTTCCTCGGTCAGCATCGGAACAGAGCGCTGGTGTCTTACTGCAAAGCTGGAAATACCGGGCAACCCATCCATGGCATTTCCCCATGTACCCGGTTATCAGGCTGCAGGGGTTGTGAAAGATGTTGGTAAAGAGGTTCAGTACATAGAGCCGGGTGATAGAGTATTCTCCAGAAATTGCAGAGAGCCGGAAAATTTCAGGGGCTCCTGGTGGGGTGGACATGTGGGAGCACACATCACCGACTATAGATCTGTTTTAAAACTTCCGCAAGAGGTATCGATAAAAAATGCATCTTCACTGCTGCTTGCTCAGGTCGGTTATAATGGTGCAAACAAGCCCCGGATTTCTCCAGGAGATATTGCGGTTATAATCGGTGAAGGGCTCGTCGGTCAGTATGCGGGTCAGGTTTTACGCCACCGCGGTGCCCATGTAATAATGGCGGGGCTTATGAAATCCCGGCTTCAAATTGCAGAGCAATACAGCGCTGATGAAATATTCGATAATTCAAATGATGGCCTGCGTGATTTTATCCTGGATAAATATCCGGAAGGGGTGCCCGTAGTTGTTGAAACTGCAAGCTCGAAAGAGACGATCCGTCTTGCCATTGACCTCCTTGCTCGTAACGGTCAGCTTGTTTTGAATGGCTATTATCACCCATCGGAAAGCATGCTCGACTGGCACTGGCTTCGGAGAAAAGAGATAACCCTATTCTGTCCCGACTCGCGTACCCGAGAACGGCTCGTGGCAACCCTCGAGCTCATCCGTAGGGGACATATAAAGATTGAGGAGCTCGTGACCCATACCTGTTCGTTTACCAGAGCATCTGAGATGTACAGAATGATTCTGGACGGTTCGACCGACTTTCTCGGTATTGTTTTCGACTGGAAAATCGTTTCATAAAGCAGTTGCACTGGATAATGAGATTTTTCATTCGGTCTGTGAGCACACAGTAAGGAGAAGTATCATCATGATACGAATCGTTGATCTCTCCCACAGGTTGACACCTGGGAAACAGAGGTTCAAGCTGGATATTATACGATCCTCTGTAGAAAAGTATGTACCTGCATATAAGGTACCGGAGGGTGAGTGGTATATTATGGAGGAACTGGAAGTGTGCACCCATGTCGGAACTCACCTTGAGGCACCCTTTCATGCTATACGGGAAGGAAAACAGGTAGCCGATATTGATATCCGCAGGCTTATTGGTACAGCGGCAATCGTTGATTTTTCGGATAAAAAGTATAATGAACCGATTACGAAGAAAGAATTATTGAACAGGGGCTGTCATATCAATTCAGGCGATATTGTTCTCATCAAAACTGGTCTCAGCAAACACTACGGGACAGATAGGTACAAGCGACCTTATCTGGAAGCAGATACAATTGACTGGCTTATCGAAAGCAAGATAAAATGTCTGGGTGTGGATTGTTCGGGGATCGAGAATAGATCGGGTGATCATGACGAGATAAATCACAAAAAACTCTTTTCCCATGATATCCCACTTATCGAGGATATGAACAATATTGATAGGTTAATGGAGCCGAAGGTTTTTTTCATGGCCCTGCCTCTTCCAATCGAGGGATTGGATGCGTCACCTATTCGTCCTTTGGCTATCGAGCCTCTTGAGGCGGGAAATCAGCTTTCAGCTATCTTTTTTGCAGAAGATAGTTGCTGGGAGTGGTGATAGATATAGATCTATAAAAATGGAAATGTTAAATATTCCAGAAGACCAACTAATCCAAATGTATCGTAAGATGGTAAGGATAAGGAAATTTGAATTAAAGGTAAATGAACTATTTTTAAAGGGTTTGATTCCCGGGACCATCCACCTATCACACGGACAGGAAGCCGTTGCCGTTGGTGCTATTTCTCCGCTTGAGAAAAAAGACAAAGTGATGCTCACACACAGGCCTCATGGTCATGCCCTTGCAAAAGGCATTGAACCAAAATTTTTAATGGCTGAGATACTGGGCAAAGAGGGAGGTTGCTGCAGGGGTAAAGGGGGGTCGATGCACATTGCGGACGTTGAACAGGGGATAATGCCCTCCCTTCCCATTGTTGGCGCCGGCATCCCAATTGCTGCTGGCATTGCATTTGCTTTCAAAAGCCGGCACGAAGACGGCGTTTCGATGAGTTTTTTCGGTGATGGAGCAACAAATATCGGCGCATTCCACGAGGGTCTCAACCTCTCGGCCATATGGAAATTACCCGTAATATTTATCTGTGAAAATAATCTCTATGCTGTTACAACACCGATAGAGGAGACATCTAATTTGAGGGATCTTTCCGAGCGGGCACACGCCTACGGTATTCCCGGTATCACGGTAGATGGCAATGATATTGAGGCGGTATTTGCTGCAGCAGGCCAGGCTGTGAAACGTGCTCGGAATGGAGATGGACCTACTCTGATAGAATGCAAGACTTATCGCTATGGCGGTCACTCTCGTACCGATCCAGGTACCTACAGACCAGAAAGAGAGGTTGCCGAATGGAAGACGCGGGATCCCCTCATACGGTGTAGAGACCTCCTGTTAAAACGAGGCTGTATATCCGAGAGAGAGTGTGAAGACCTGGAAAAAAAGGAGGAGCAGGTAGTGGATGACGCAGCACAATTCGCCATAGCCAGTGCCCTGCCTGCTCCCGAGGGTGCACTGAAAGATACTTTCACCGACTATCAATAAATGATCGATTGTCCATTATAAATCAGGATTAGGGATAGTCCAATGAGAAGGCTGAGGATCGTTGAAGCACTGCGAGAAGCACTGGCTCAGGAAATGGAGATCGATCCCTCTGTATTTCTGATTGGTGAGGATGTACGGATCGGCGGTGGCTTTGGGGTATCAAAGGGTATGGTGGATCGATTCGGGAATGAGAGGATACTCAATACTCCAGTATCAGAGGTTGGTTTTACCGGACTTGCGATAGGTGCCGCTATGTCCGGTATGCGGCCGGTCGTGGAGTTTCAGTTTGGTGATTTTGTCTTTTGCGCAGCTGATCAGATAGTAAACGAGGCTGCAAAGCTCAGATATATGTCAGCAGGTCAAGTAATGGTTCCGATAACTTTTCGACTGCCTGTCGGAGCAAATAGACGAGGGGCTCAGCATGCTCAGTGTTCAGAGAGTGTATTTATGAACGTTCCGGGTCTTCTAATTGCAGTCCCGGCGACACCTTTTGATGCAAAGGGATTGTTGATCAATGCCATTAGAAATAACAACCCGGTTCTATTCTATGAGCATAAGCTTCTCTATGGGGTGGGAGCGGGGATAAACGATCCGGATTGGCTGACTGTGGATATCTCAGCTGAACCCTACACAATCCCCTTTGGACGGGCAGAATTGAGAAGGGAAGGATCGGATATTACCGTGGTAGCCAGCCTTTTGATGCTCCATCGAGTCCTATTAGCTGCAGAAGAATTACAGAGAGAGGAGGATCTGAGTGTGGAGGTTATCGATCCGCGCACATTGGTTCCTCTCGATGTTGATACCATCTCTCGTTCTGTAGAAAAAACCCGCACATTGGTTGTCGTAGAGGAATGCCAGCCTCTTGGAAGCTGGGGCAACGAGGTTATCGCGAGTGTTTGCGAAAAGGTACATGGCGAAATCAAGAGCAAGAGAATTGGTACGACACCAACGCCGATACCCTATGCGGTGAGCCTTGAAAATCGGGTTATTCCAGATATTGAAAGAATTAAAAGGGGAATTGTCAAAGTGCTCCGGGAAGTCCGTAGCTAAGGATTTGGGAATATTTATGACCGAAATAGTGATGCCACAGTTTGGTGAAACGACCGAAGAGCAAATAGTCATTGTAAAATGGCTCAGGTCTCCCGGTGAGAAAGTAGTAGCCGGAGAGATGCTGCTTGAGATAGAAACGGAAAAATCGACCCTCCAGGTTGAGGCTGTTAGCTCGGGAGTCCTCGCCTCCATCGTGCGGCAGGAGGGTGAGAGTGTAAAACCTGGGGAAGTGATCGGATATATCAATGTAAATTAACGAGCAGCATTTTCGAGAAACTAAGGACTATTTCAGTGGAATTATCAGTAGAAAGCGAATGGTGAATAGGGTATACTGTGCACTATCTTTTCTCGACGATGGAGTGAGCTGATGCCGGTGAAAAATTATCTCATATTTGATTTCGGTGCAAGCAACGGGAGAGCGCTTGTTGCATCTTTTGATGGAAAGAAAATTACCTTTCAGGAGACCCACCGCTTTGACAACCGTCCCGTAAGGGCTGTAGGTACGCTCCACTGGGATGTGCTGCGGCTCTACTCCGAGTTGTTGATCGGCCTCCAGGTTTCGGCCCGTAAATTCAGAGAAATTTCCTCCCTCGGCGTTGATACATGGGGTGTGTGACTTTGGTTTCATCGACAAAAAGGGAAGGCTCCTTGCCAACCCGATTCATTACCGAGATGAACGACGAAATGCAATTGCCGAAGAGGTATTTTCAATAATCCCAAAAATCGAGCTGTTCAGATATTCGGGGATCTTTATACTCTCAATAATGGGTGTTTTTCTCCTCTATTACTTGAAAGACGAAAGGGCAGTTGA
>JABAOF010003240.1_pt1 | contig 30188 bp, 33 predicted proteins | sample 7062171 | NCBI WGS metagenome assembly JABAOF01 (sample SAMN14538628, study PRJNA623070) | marine sediment metagenome | biome: marine biome [ENVO:00000428]; feature: marine pelagic biome [ENVO:01000023]; material: deep marine sediment [ENVO:00002113] | place: India: Gulf of Khambhat ...
GAAAAGCACATCCTTCTCCTCTAACTCTTCCTTAACAACCTTCGCGCGCGACAAACACAACCCTCATGTATCTGTTATAGCCTATGCTCTCTCTTATTTAGCGTTTAGTAGTATTTCGACAGCCTCAAAAACTATGAGCAAAACTTTTTAGGCATGGTCTCCCGCTATTAGCAGAAAGCGAAGTTGGTAGCATGTCTGAAGAGTTTATGAAAGTAGGAGATCTGAAAACCTACTCCAGAAGAGTAAACGTCAAAGTGAAGGTTCTCAGCAAGACCGAGACGAGAGAGGTCGCATCCAGAAGAAGCGGCTCCACGCTTAGTGTCGCAGAAGCCCTAGTAGGGGACGATACCGGCTGCGTTTTGTTAAATTTATGGGAAGACGACATAGAGAAGGTCGACGAAGGCGACATCATAACCATCAAAAACGGATACGTGAAGCTGTTCAAAGGCTCCATGAGACTCAACATCGGAAGGTACGGGCAGACGGAGAAGATAGAAGAGGATATACCAGAGGTAAACACGGAAAACAACCTTTCTGAGAAGACGTTTCCCTTTCAGAGAAGACGAAGTAGATACTGAGAATTCTTTTGTCACTAAGAGGGGTGCCCGGTACTCTCACGCGAGAGTGTTGTAGTGAATACCAAAGAGAGAGCAACTCGCATCCTCCATGAGCTTCAAAACACATTTTCACTTCCCGAATGGACGGCTTCATCTAAGAAGCCCTTTAGAACCCTCATAAGAACGGTGCTTTCTCAGGCCACAGCTGATAGAAACACCAGCAGAGCCTTTAGAAGTCTCTCAGAAGAATTCTCAATAACCCCGAAAGCACTGGCAAACGCGGGCATGGAAGAGATCAAAGAGGCAATAAGGGTAGCAGGCTTGTATACGAACAAAGCAAAAGTCATAAGAAATCTCTCTCATATGCTCCTTGAGCAGTTTGACGGCTCGCTTGAGTTTATCTATTCACTGCCACTTGAGGAGGCTCGCGGCAGGCTCATGAGCCTTCCTGGTGTAGGACCTAAGACGGCCGACGTAGTTCTGCTCTTCTGCGCTGGAAGGCCTGTTATTCCCGTGGACACCCACGTCAAACGCGTCTCAGGAAGGCTGGAACTGACACCTCAGAGGAGCAACTATGAAGAGATCCGAGGAGCACTTCAACTACTCTATCAGCCTCAGGAGTATCTTCCTGTTCATTTCCTGCTGATTTCACTCGGGCGAAAATACTGCAAGGCGAGAAAACCTTTGTGCAGCCAGTGTCCAGTCAACACCTTGTGTCCATCGAGCCAGAAAAGCGACTGATCGAATCGCAGCTGATTGCTAGAACACAGTGAGACTCGCTGGATATTCCCATAACTATGATCAGCTAAAAGGAATACCCCGTAAGGATTTGGCTCAAGCCAATTTCTCTGCCGCTTTTGTCAAGCTTTATCTGGCCCACACGGATGGTGGACACCTTCTCACTTACCGGAGTGTAAACCTTCATCACTCTCTTTCTATAATCGACACCGACTAGGACACCGATTCCCAAGAAAGTTCCTTTATCATCTTGCAGTCCCACAAGCAGGCCTTCCTCCTCGCCGTCTCTTATCACTCTTACCCATTTACCGAAGCTGTCTTCGACACTTCTTATTCGTTCCTCGTTGATCCAGGCATTTTTTGTCAAAACAATAAATAGACTGGTTTGTGTCTCTTCACAATAGACGGGGATCGTCCCGAGCATTTCCTTTATCCTTTCTCTCTGCTCCGCTGATGGGGGTATTCCAGCTCCCAATACAATCCTTTCAACTCTCACCCAATTCAAGGGGAACGACTGGACCTTGGCTTTTTTCAGGTATTTCTTGTATCCTAACTCGCGCAGAACTTTTCTTTTCTCACGGCTTCTCTTCTTGATCGCAGGCGGCGAGTCTACAGCCAAAGCCTTCGTCTCCTTCAAGGTCGCTAGTATAGGGGCTAATTCGTCCTTCTCCTGTATTCCTACAACCACGTCAGGCGCGACTTTTTCGGTCAACCCAACCTTGTAGCTTACAGCCTCTTCACCAGAAATCCATCCATCCGTGTTTATCACCAAGAAATCCACATCCTCGCCTTCAGCAGCATTCTTTAATTCAACTAGCCCCTCTGTCACCAGGTATACCACTTGGCTTGGACTTGTCAATCCCACAAAGTATGCCTTCTCTGCTTCAATCTCGAAGAGGTCTTTAATTGGTGTTGTAACACGGCTAAATCCTATCGTGGCGGGCGGTCCAACATCAGACTGCCCCAAATCTGCGTCGATTATTGCAGCCTTCCAGTCCATCCCTAACGCACGATTCAAGAGATAGGTGCAGAAGCTGGTTTTGCCGGAGTCGATCTCACCCATTACTACAACAGTCAAGGGCCTGCTACAGCTTTTCATCTCCTTTAGCGCATTGTCCCACGAAGAAGGAACGGTGCTTCCCTCGACTTCCTCGAAAGAGGCGTCCCCACCCAATGCAAGATCGATCGTGGCCTTTTTCCTGACAATAAAGGGAACGCGTTTTCCCTCTCGTATGACAAGTTTCTCCCCCTTTCTCAGCTCTGCTCCCAGAACCTCGATCTCACCGCTGATGTGGCTGACAGATGCCGGTCCATCCACCAACAGAGTTCTACCCTTCTCAACCTTACGTTTCATCACTCTGCCTCCTCTGGAAAACCTCACCATTCCTCTCCGCGATTCTTATAGCAGACATGGCGTCTCTAGCCCCTCTTCGATGGGTGATTTCGCTCATGAAATGACTTGTCCCCGCTTCGCCAACTATTTCTATAACAACCTCTTTTGGTAAAGCCCAGTCTAATAAACGCAACAACTCNNGTCACTGCCTCTTCCACACTTGAGCACGCGATAGTTTCCAAAACCTTTCCATCAGCCAAGATCGCCAATCCGGACGTTTTGCCCGGATCTACACCAATAATAACCTTGTCATAGCTTTGCTTCCCCTCAACAACTCGAACAGCTTCATCAATAACCGCCTCAGCACCTACCTCGTCATTGAAAATAAGGATATTTGGGTGATCAATCAGTTCTCGTTCTTCCTCAGTTGTGACTACAGCCTTAATGTATAAGGGAATTTCGTCATCGGGTTTCAGGCTTAGGAAGGGCAGTCGTCTTCCCTTGAGTTCCTTCACCAATTTGTAGTATGCTTTCCCCGAGACGGTTGCAAGCGCTATCTTCACTTTCAACGAACTTCCTTCCGTGTTCAGTAGAAAGACAAAATTATTAACTTTAGGCTTAATATCGCTTCGATGTGAAGTACTTGCAGCGCAGGGTTTCAACCGGCTGTTCTTCGCTTGATAAGTTGCTTGGGGGAGGACTACCCAGCGATGGCGTCTCCCTCATTTACGGAGAGGCTGAAACGGGTAAATCCTCCCTCGCTACTCAATGCGCCGTAAACTGCGCCAGAGCAGATCTCAAGTCCATATTCATCGACTCCGACGGCACATTTTCTTCAAGAAGGCTTTCACAGATAGCCCACCATGATCACGAAGAGATTTCTCCTCGCATAATCTTGATCAAGCCCTCCACATTTCAGGAGCAAGTTGAAGCTCTGGACCACCTAGAGAATTACATAACAAAGAAAGTCGGGTTACTTGTTGTCGACACTGTCACGTCTCTATATCGTGTAGAACTTGGAGACCCAAAAGAAACATTTGAACTAAATAGAGAATTGAACCAGCAGATCGCTTACCTTTCTGAAATCGCCACAAGCCGCAAGGTGGCAACACTCATCACAAGTCAGGTTCGAAGTATCTTTCTTGGAGACCGCGTCGGGGTGGAGCCTGTGGCTAGGAGGGTTCTGAGGTTCTGGTCGAAAGTTGTGCTCAATTTGGAGCACACTGGTCAAAGAGGCATCATAGAGACCGTTCTGGAAAAACATCCTACACGAAAAAGGCGCGCGAGCTGTTATCTTGTCATTAATAAGACTGGTATCCAGGACTATGAGAGCGGCTTTTCAACTAGAATGGACGGATAATAGAATGTCAGTAACTGTGCTTGATGCTGTTCATGCGTTGATTTTTATATTTCCAGCTTACTGCGCAAATGGGATGCCAGTGATTTTTGGTGGAGGGCGCTCTATAGATGGGGGTAGAAGGTTTTGGGATGGGAAGCCGATCTTTGGTTCACATAAGACCCTCCGTGGTTTTTTTGCGGGCTTGGTTATCGGCACCTTGGTAGGCTTTGTTGAGTATGTTTTGCTTGGAGCCTCTGATAGATTTGCTTTTCTTTCAGTGATAGCTTTCTCTCCAAATGTTTTTCTCGGATTTGCACTGTCACTGGGAGCATTGATAGGCGATTTGATGGATTCCTTCATCAAGCGACGACTTAACATTCCTCCAGGATCTCCACTCCCTGTGATAGACCAGCTTGACTTTGTAATGGGAGCCCTTCTCTTCTCCTTCGCAATAGGTGAACTGCCATCTCCGTTGGTCACCCTTATCGTTGTCATCATAACGCCGCCGATTCATCTTTTAACCAACTTTCTGGCACATCTCCTTGGTGTTAAGAAGGAGTGGTGGTGAATCGCGTGTTCCGCAGACAATCCAACTTGAAGACGAAAAAGTTTTGGGCATGATCCATATCGCCTTGGGCGACAACACATTCTTTGCAGGTGGACACACGAAGAGTGAGATTCATCTAGACGGAATTCTCTTACAACCAACAGCTTAAGTGGATGGACGCATTTTAATTGAAGACAGAAAGCTCCTCGTCAGTTAACATGTCGTCTATGATCAACGTGCCCATAAGAGATATTCGATGCAGATATACGCTACGAAAATAAAAGTGCAACCTATCAATAACAGCATGAACGCTTGCCGAGGTCTAAATGCGTATTTTGTGCTCTCATATGTCAAAAGCAAACCCATGACCGCTATGGCGTATATGATCATGACAAACACGCTTTCAGCGACGAATTGTTCATTGATTCCAAAGGGATAGTAGAAGATGATCCTTCCACCAGCAGCGAAAGCGGCAACAAGAGGCTTTTCCAGAAAGTCGTAGAGCCCGCCTCCCAAAAGGAAGATGGAAGCTGCGACTGCTATGGCAGCGATGAGTACGAGTGAAGGTTTTGCAGTCATTATTTTCCAGTAGAGCTTTTGAAGGTAGTAAACGAGAGATGAAAGCCTTCTCGTCAGACTGGTCATGTCTTATTTCTCCTCTTTTCTGCTAAGATGTCTCGCTACGTCTTTTGCCCAAGATCCCGTATACGGATTCTCCGCGATTTCATTTAAATATTCCTTCCATGAGATATCTATTCCTTTCTTCCATGTTTCATATTTCTGAATCACTTTCTGATGTGCCTTCTCGTGAAGCTCACAATACTCATTTACTGCTTCCCTTTCGCAGATTTTGCACTTCACGACGTTTCCTCCTCTCTTCTTTTCTGGGGCAGCCTGGATTGAAGCACAGTCTCCATGGTCTCCTGCCCTTCGTCCGCACTTCAACCAATGGCCATCCACAACCTTTGCATTCACTTCTCAATGATCTCACGGTTCCCTTTTGAGGGAGCGGGAAAGAAGTAGTGCAGAGTCCATTGAAGTAGTTCGTGCAACCGATGAATCTTTTCCCGGTTTTTCTGGAGTACAGTATTATCAACTTTCCGGTTCCGCAGGTCGGACACTTACCAACGATACGTTCTTCCATCCGAGCCTTCTTCACCGCCTTGCTTAACGCCTCACCTAATGTTTTCTCTTTCTCCTTCAGCTCTTCCAGCATAGGCTTCAATCGATCAACGGCTTCTACGAGCACGTTCTGTCTCTTCTCTCTGCCGGCTTGGACTTGTTCCATCTTTTCTTCGAGTTCCCGAGTGAACTTCACTGAGATCACTCTGGGGCAGTGTTTGCGCAGGACTTCTACTATATCGAAGCCGAGGGCGGTCACTTCGATTCTCTTGTCCCTGACATATTTTCTGTCGTAGAGCGTCTGAATTATGTCTGCTCTTGTAGCTTTTGTGCCGATTCCGTTTTCATCCATCTTTTTCAGAAGACTGCTTGGGTTGTATCGTGGTGGGGGATTGGTGAATTTGTCCTCTTGTATCAAGTGTTTTAGTTTCATTGCTGCTCCTTCTTTTAATGGAGGCAGGAGTACCTCCTCAGTTCTTATGTATGGTTTGTAGAACTGCATCCATCCTTCCTTCAAGATGTGTCTGCCACGCAGATAGAAATTGTGACTGTTCACTAGTAGAGTGGCTTTCATACTTTGCTTAATTGCGGCTTCTCCAAAAACTGCCATGAAGCGTCTCACAATCAGGTCCCATATCTTCTTCTCTTGGTCGCTCAATGCCCGCTCTGGCAAGTTACCTGTTGGGTACACGGCTGGGTGCGCGGGATCCTCCTTTTTTCCTTCCCTCGGTTTGAGCTCTTCTTTTTTGAGCAGTTTCGATGCCAGTTTCTTGTATGTTGGCTTTTTGCTTAGGGCTTTCAGTATGGCTCTGTAGTTAATTGCCGGGGGCAGTTTTTGGCTGCTTGTTCTGGGGTAGGAAATTAGGGCCTCAAGGTATAGTCTTTGGGCTATGCCTGCGGTTCGCCTTGGGGTGTATCCGAAGAGGCTGTATGCTTCTGTCTGTAGTTTGCCTAGGTCGAATGGATATGGAGGCTTCTGCTTATACTTCTTAACATCAATGCTCTCTATCTTGCCTGTTCGTCCTTTGCAATCGTCCACGACCTTGTCTGCTTCAGCCTTTCGCCAGATTTTCTTTCTTTCGTATTCCACCTCATAAGCTACGCCCTTTATCTCAATCTCAGCGTCTATGCTCCAGTACGGTTTAGGAACAAAACATCTAATCGCCCTCTCCCTTTTTACCAGAAACCTGAGGGTGGGTCCCTGCACTCTTCCTGTGCTTAATGTTGCATATTTTCCACTCCACCTTTTTGCAGAAAGGGTCAACGCCCGTGACAGATTCACGCCGTAGAGCCAGTCTACCTCATGTCTTGTTTTTCCAGCCTCTATAAGGGCAAAGTCGAGATGGGAAAGGGGCGCCTCGTAAGCCTTCTCTAATTCTCCTTTTGTTAGCGTGGAAAACTTCATCCTTTTTGCTACATCTTCCTTGTCCTTGCAGGCGTATTTTAGCAGACAATAGCCGATGAGGCTTCCTTCTATGTCGTAGTCGCAGGCGGCTATGAAATCTTCCGCGTCTTTGGCGAGTTTTGAGAAGCTTTCGACCCATGCCCGTGTCTCTTTTGCCCCTCTTTCAGCTTTATACCGAGGTGCCCACTTGAAGTTAAAGACAGGATAGTAGTTTCTTCCGCCCCTATCATGGTCTATTGTGTATAGGTGTCCCAGAGCAGGTACTACGACTAGTTTTCTGTCTCGATCAGCCAAGAAATAGGGGACTCCGTCTTCCTCAACTCTTTCCGGCTTCCCCTGTGAGTCAAGGGCCTTTGCAATTCTTCTAGCAGCGTCTGGTTTTTCCGTGATTACTAATGCGTACTTTTCCATCTCAAGCCTTCCGTTTCTTCTTTCAAACTCATACGTAAGTTATAAATAGTTTGCGACCTTTGTTTCTGGGGTCTGTTATACGGTGTTGATGTCTTGCCTCAGAGGGTTGTCTGTCGCGACTGCGGTTTTGTCCTTTATGAAGATTTAGACTTGAAGTCTCCCGATGAGATCATCGAGCAATACGATGGCAGATGTCCGTCGTGCGGCAAGAAGCTGACTTTCGTTCCAGAAACCGTCGAGATTAAGGCTGCTGAGTAAAGATATTAAGCCGCTATTTCATACTGTTATTCCATCTTTTCTCGGAGGTTAGTCGTTGAGCCGATCGGCAAGGAGGACACACCTCTACGAGTTTCATAAGGGAAGGGCAGAGATGGCTCTCTTCGCTGGATTCGAGATGCCGATGTGGTATAAGGGAATCATTCCAGAGCACATGGCTGTGCGGAACACCGTAGGCATCTTTGACATCACACACATGGGGCGAGCAGTCATCACCGGTCCAGAAGCTGAAGCCTTCCTGAATTACGTCACAACAAACAACGTATCATCACTAGCACCTTTATCCGCACACTATTCAACGATGTGTAACGAGAAGGGCGGCATAAAAGATGATTTTGTTCTGTCAAGATTGAAACAAGAAGAATTTCTGATAGTCTACAATGCAACCAACAGAAAAAAAGACTATGAGTGGCTACTTAATAATTGCAAAGATTATGACGCTAATGTTGAAGATGTCTCAGATAAAGTTGCCATGTTCGCGGTGCAGGGACCAAAAGCAGAACAAACCCTACAAAAGATATCTGAGGAAGACCTGAGCAGAGTTGAGCGTTTCAAGTGTGGCTGGATTGAAATCGCTGGACTCAAATGCCTTATCTCAAGAACCGGATACACAGGTGAGGACGGGGTTGAACTCTTCGTCTGGAACGCGCCTCTATCGAAGCCCGATAACGCGATAAACGTGTGGAACACCATCTTAAAAGCTGGTCAAGAGGCTGACATTGAGCCTTGTGGTCTAGGTGCAAGAGATACGCTGAGGCTTGAGGCGGGCATGTGCCTGTATGGTAATGACATCGATGAAAACACCTCTCCCCTCGAAGCGAGACTGAGTTTTGTCGTCAAATTCGAGAAGGGTGACTTCGTTGGCAAAGACGCCCTGTTACGACAGAAAGACGAGGGGGTGAGCAGGAAGCGTGTTGGAATACGTATGCTTAAGAGAGGAATCCCAAGACCTGACTATGAGGTTTGGAGGAACGATGCGAAAGTGGGTCACGTTACTAGTGGAACCTTCTCGCCTATACTCAAGCGCGGCATAGCCATGGCTTATGTGTCTACAGAACATTCGAAGACGGGCGAAACGGTTGCGGTTAAGATAAGAGATACGTTTGTGGATGGAGAGATCATCAGGTTTCCTTTCTATGATTCCACAAAGTATGGCTACCGAAGAAAAACATGAGAACCGAATTTAAACATAAACTTACTTTCCAAAAGACAACACTGACTTGGCTCAATTGACTTAGTTTCCTAAAAGCATAAGAAATATTTTGCGCGTGCATAATGTTCTCGAAAAGCTTTTATGTATACAAAGACGACCCCTCTGGGGAGGCATTTTCAAATGGATCTAGATTTGAGCAAGAATTTGGGCGGTGTAGGAGCGATACTGCTTGTCGTAGGTACAGTAGGCGTCTTCGGATCAGGCTTTGTCGGTATACTAGGTCTCATCGGGATAATATTGGTGTTGATAGCTATGAACGGCCTAGCAGGCTACTACAAAGAAGGGGGCATATTCAACAATGCACTTTATGGGTTTATAACCATCATAGTGGGGGGAGTTGCCTTTGTGGCTACGCTTGTGGTGTCGGTTCTGATGGCGATTGCGACTCTACCTATAGACTGGGCAAATCCAGCCGAATGGTCAACCATGCTTCAAGATCTTATGGACTTCGGTGCTCTTTTGGGTTTGATTGCAAGAATCATAGCGGCGCTCGTTGTTGCATTTGTGTCTGTGATCGTTTCGGCGATATTCTACAGAAAGTCATTCAATCTCCTTGCCACAAAGTCCGGCGTGAATATGTTTGGCATCGCAGGATTGCTGTTGTTGATAGGCGCCGTTTTGACTGTGGTCTTGGTGGGTTTCGTAGTGATGTGGATTGCTTTCATACTGCTTGCGGTTGGATTCTTCTCGATAAAGACGCCGACCACTGAGCAGCCTCTGGTAACGCCATCATCACCTTCATAGAAACTAACTATCTCCTCTCTTTTTTTGCTATTTTACTGTAAGGGTTGAATGTTGTGACGCAGACCTCAACATTATTTGACACAGCTCTCATGTTGCAATACCGTCATGCTTAATGTTAAAATGACATATAGAAAATGATGTTACAGTAAGACTTTTGGGTTTTGCAAAGGGTTTTGCAACATTCTTTTTTGCTAAACTCCATTAAATTAATGTAATAAAAATGTCGTGCGTACTTCTTCGCCCGTCGTGTCCGCATGAAGCCTATTACGAAATTTCGTTGATTTTTGTGGAATTTTTCTTGCGTCAACTCAATCGAATGTGCCATCCTTATACACAGTGTAGCCCAGATGTCGCAAAGCCTTTGTGACCCGTGTCTTGGAGTAACCTCTTCGTTTGACTATTGAAGCGACTGTGTCTTTTCTGGGGTTGACCTCTCCTAGGATCTTTCTTGCTGCGCGTTCTTCAAGGTTCTTACGGGCGGATTTGAAACTATCCTGGAGATCTTCGAAGGAGGGTCCCAAGATCTCGATATTGTCCGAGTCCCCTTCTCCTAGGTCCCTCTTCACAAATTCTTGTATAACCGGCATCTCTTCAGGATTAAAGCCGGCAAGGATTGCTCCGATTGTTTCCACGGCGACCGCGTCCCTGCTCACTAGGAGAATATTTGTCTTGACACGGACATCGCCTGCCCCGCGCCAGAGGTATGTGCCGTCCATCACTGCGAGATCTATTCCGCCTATGGCCTCGTAGATGTCTGCAAGAAGTGGGCAAAAGATCTCGTTCTTGTGGAACTTCGCTTTCTTTGGTGTGGAGAGGCATCCGAAGAGATTCTTGAGGATGCTTCCTCTCTGGAAGCGGCGGAGTATGTGCGTGTCTACAAGGATGTTGGGTTTGAAGAGTACGTGTGATAGGCTCATTTCTTGTTCAGCAAGCCTTACGGTTCTGACTTCTGGGTCTTCTGAGAGATTGAAGGGAACCACTCGTTCGGTGAAGAGTTCCTTCCAGATTTGAAGTCTTTCTGAGCCTGTGCCTTGGTAGTTGTCTGATTCGGTCAAGAAGATTTTGGGAGTTCTGTTGAAGTTGTTGATGATGGCGTCGACGACGCCGACTGAGGTGTGGTTGTCTGCTTTGTGGTTGAAGACTCCGACCTTGATGACTACGGGTTTCTCATTAGTGTCGAGATCGTCTATTCCGCCGATCATATGGAGGGCGTTCTTTAGCGATTCGGCATGATCGTCAAGCTCAACCATGGCGACTTTCGATGTCAAAAACATACATCCTCTCCGGTATAGTAGGGGTTTATCTTGTTGGGAAGCTGAGACGTAAATAGCTTCTTGTCAAGAGATCTGGTTCTTCATTCAATTTGAGTCTCCCTCTATTCTCCTAGAACTAGATTTGTGCCAGACATCTGTATGAATCTGTTATTTGACCGTGGAAGGGGAACCTAGCACGCTTGTTTTTCGCCTGATCATACAAGATCATGCGCACAAAACGGTTTTTCACAGTGATTCGGCGAGTTCTTTAACTTTATGTCTTATCTGATTGAATATTTTTTCACCATATCCCGGTGGTAGTTTTATCGGGTCATCGATGTTCCACACAACGATTTTGCTTTGGCATTCAGAGCACCTGCTCAAAATGGCTTTCTTGTGTTTGGATCCCATGACCACAATAATGTCGTATTCGTTGAGTTGCTTGCTGTCTAAGCTATCAGGAAGCTTTTTGACGTACTCCTCTGCGTCTTCTCTTGTTAAGAAATCCTTTACTTCATCAATGACTTTGTGATAGGCATATGTTCCTGCTGAGTCTACATGTATATCCGGTCTGTTTTTCTTTTGTAGGGCTTCGGCCATCGGACTTCTCCATGCATTCGCGGAACATACGAATAGAACGTTCATGGCGGACACTTAGTTTCTAATTTAGAATTAAGTTGAGATCCTACAAACTTCTGATTTTTGCGCTCGTTCACACATGCTTGTTAAGTGATGGATTTTACATGGCAATAGTTTCTCTTTTCTCTGGGATGTAGACTTCGGTTATGTCCGAGATCTTTTCGGAAAGGGCTTGTGCTTGTTCGGGTTCCCCGTGTACAAGGAAGGTTCTCTTAGGCTTTAGTGTCTCTACCAGTTGAATGAGCTCTGTTTGATCGGCGTGGCCGGAGAGCTCTATTTGTTCCACTTCGGCTTGGACGGGAATCTTATTCCCATTTTTGATGAGTTCTCCTTTTTCTTTTGCCATTTTTAGCGGACTGTCTGGAGGCAGATAGCCCGAATTTATCATAACGGAATTGTCTTCGTTCGCTGCCCATTCAGTTAGTAGATGAAGGCTTGCGCCTGCGTGGCCGAAGCCTGAGGTGCAGATTACTATGGCGGGTTCTTTGATCTGCNNTCTTCGGTGAAGAAGTGTCTTTGGCTGTTGAAGTAGTCCGTGATTTTGTGTGCTAGCGTGGATATGGTGTAGGCGTGGTAGTCTGGTAGGACACCTTCATGTATAGCTTGGTCTATTCTCTTAGCCATTTCTTGGGTTCGGTGGAAGGCGAATGCGGGGATAAGGATGTTTCCTTCCCTCTCTATTGTGTCGCGGATTTGTCTGAAGAACTGGTCGACTAGTTTGCTTCTTGGTGGTCTGGTTGTGCCCCCGTAGGTTGACTCGATCACCAATCCGTCGGGTTCTTTTGGGAGACCTTCCAGTTTGGTTCCTTCTAAAATCTCGGTGTCGTGGAGACAGAAGTCCCCAGTGTACAGGATTTCTTTGCCCTCAGCCTTGATGCTGGTCATCTTTGCGCCTGCGACGTGTCCTGCTGGATGCAGACGAATTTGCATTCCTGATAGGGCGATGGCGTCTCGAACCCACCAGGATTTCCTGATGTTGTCTACGTCTCGTTTGTTGTATGGAAAGTGGTTTCCGTTCAAGTGTTGAATTTTAATCATGTCGAGTAGGAGCTCAGAGGTGACATCACGGGTTATCTCTGACCCTACTATCACCGGGTTCAATCGGGACAGGCTCAGGAGATTGCCTGAGTGATCCAAATGAGCGTGACTGATGATCACCACGTCGAAATCCTTCCGTAACTGGTTGGAAACTTTCTCTCCAACCTTGATTCCGTAGTCTAGGGCGACCTTCTCACCGTTGCTTTCGACGGCGATGCAGGAGCCGCCCACCTCTCGGACTCCTCCGAGGAAATGAATTTTCATGTATTTACCTCCTTTATCTGTGTAAAACGTAATTCTTCTTTAAAATCGGATGAGTACGTCTGTTCCGACTCGAGGACTGCCACAGTAAAAAACTGTGTTAGGCCAATACGTCTTATCAGTACGAGAAAACGGCTGGTGATATATTAAGTTATTGATTAAGCGATTCTGTTAAGTCTTTTGACCTAACTTCTACGAGGTTGAGTGTGTTAAAATCACTCTCCCGCGCTAGGAAGCTCGAACTATCGTGCGCTTCTTCGTTTTTTGAGAGAATACCATATCAACCATGTGATAATGAAGATTGGGAAGATGTCTGCGCCGGGAATTAGCTCAAGCAATGATGCAATTCCAACCCAGCGGAACATGGCAAGGCAAGCGATAATTCCAACTATGTCGAGAATATCGCCTACGCTGGGCAGAAGCAGAATCGTAGCTATGTATTCGCTGATGTCCAATACTACGCATATGATGAGAAAAAGCAGCTCGTATTCGGTGAAGACGAAGTAAGTAGGCGAAATCTTAGACTTTGTATTGCGCCCCAAGCTTCTGACCGCCCACATATCATCGTTTCACTAGAGCATCCAGAAGAGGTATAAATACGTCTGGGTATTAACTGTTGAAATAAGGTGATTGTGCTTGAATGAGACGTCTAGGTTTGGATTTGGAGATAGACCATGGTTGAAAAGAGTTGCAGTAGCAGTGCTCTTCTTGTTGATAGTCTTCGCTATTATAGTACCGTTGACCGTCTTTAGAACGGTTGCCGTGGGTTATGGCGCGATTCTTGTTGATCCCATTACCAAGACCATTTCCAGTCCTATAACAGGTCCCGCTTGGTTCTTTAAGGCTCCTTGGGTTACTGACATACACATCTATTATGCGTTAGACAGTGTTGGCATGTGGAAGGAAGACGCGGTTCAGGGTGACTATCCGCCGATTACTCCCATCAGTAAAGACGGGTTGCGAATTGAATTAGACGTGCTGGTTAGGTGGAGTTTGGACAGCACGAAGCTGAACGCGCTCTATGAAACATTTCCCAATTTGGATTGGAAGGACCGGGTAGTGGCTTCTGTTATCAGAGAGGCCGGGAGAGATATAGTTGGCCAGTACACCGTGGTTCAGATCATTGAAAACAGGTCAGTGATTACGCAGGTGTTGAGCGATGAAATCGTATCCTCTCTGTACGCTGAAGAATCGCTGCTAAATGCTCTCATAAACGTTGAGGTCGATCTGAGAGACGTAGATCCGCCAGCGGAGTTCTTGAAAGCTATTGAAGCCAAGCTGGCAGCCGAACAGTCAAAGCTGCAGGCAGACTTTGAAAGGGAAAGAATACTGATCTTGGCTAATGCATCCGCAGCGGAGAAGATCATTGCGGCTCGGGGTGAGGCTGAGTCTCGGTTAATCGTTGCTAACGGAACGGCTGAGTCGATTCGAATCATCGCTGAAGACGTTGGAATGAATACGACGGAATTGACTAATCTCTACTTGACTTTGGAGGCTTTGAAGGAGATTGGGAGAACAACGGAGAACTTCGTGGTTATTTTGGGTCAAGATGGCTTGACGTATCTCATACCTCTAGGAGAAGAGCCGCCGTAGGACTGCTATCAAAGCTTGTAGAATCAAAACCACTAGAGTTTGGCGCAAAGCCAGTGTCTACACGTTGCAAGCGTAGCGTCTGCGATTGGCGTGTGCTGCCGTCAAATGTGCCTTCAGTTTCTTGTTTTCTGAAAAAAGTCGTCTTCAACATTCTGATGCTATCAGGATCCAAACATCCTCTCATCTCTGCCATGACCTTAGCCTGCCAAGGGTTGTCCACAATATTCTCCAAAATCCTTGCGTGCCAAGCTTGTCGGGCGGAGCAGCCGATCTGAAGGCTGGAGTCGTGGTGATAAATCAGAAAATTGCCTCCACCACAACAACTACTTCCTAGGCTGAGTCGGTGTTGCCTGGCCGGTTTTCCCACCACAACAAATGAGCCCGGCGTTGAGAAGGGCACTGATGCCTTGGTGGACCGCCAGGTGCTTGGTGTCTTCAGAAATGGGAGAGTCGAGGCCTGAGCCCCTAATGCTTGAGGACTTCAATGTTGAAGAAGACAATGTGATGGTTATAGACCACAGAAGACGTATGTAGCTACTGCAAAGCATTCGAATTCAAATAAGAGCACGCGTTATAACTTGTGATTCTTCATTTTTCCTTCAAGGTTTCCTTGTACAAGTCCTCATATTTGGGCACAATCTTGTCTGGTGTATACTTCTCAAGAACCTTCTGCCTAGCGTTTCTGCCAAAATCTTCCCGCAGTCTTGGATCTTGTAAAATCCTAAGCGAGTATCGAGCGAGCGCCTCTACATCTCCAACTCTGATTAGATAACCGTCAACACCATGAGAGATCAACTCTTTCAACCCACCCACATCGCTTGCAACAACCGGGACCTCACAACTCATAGCCTCTAATGCAGCAAGCCCAAAGCTCTCGTCCTCTGATGGCAGAAGGAACAAATCCGACTTGCCAAGCACCTCTTCAACGTTCTTCACATTCCCCAAGAACTCCACGCTCTCCGATATCCCAAGATTCTTCACAATCTTCTCAGCCTCAAAGCGTTCAGGACCACTCCCCATAAGGAACAACTTGCAATCGATTTCTTCCGAGATTATTTTGAAAGCCTTAACAATGTCAGGTATCCGTTTGATCGGTCTAAAGTTGGATGAATGACACACAACTTTCTGTTCTCGATCTCTCTTGAGCCGCCTAAACCGTTGCGGATCAACAAAGTTCGGTATCACACGGATCTCCCTTGAAATGTCAAACTCCGTCATCGTGCGCTCTTTCAGGTACTCCGAAACCGCTGTCAGCGCATCGCTCTGTTGCATACTGAACTGTGTAACTTCCTTGTAAGAGGGATGAAGCCCAACCAAGTAGGAGTCGGTGCCGTGAAGCGTGGTTACCACCTTCGCGGAATCGTTACAGATCTTATTGGCCAAGTAAGCAGACACAGCGTTGGGAACAGCGTAATGAGCATGAACAATATCTAAATCATAAGACCTTATGATCTCCGTTAATTTCGAGACCAAAGCCAGAGAATAACAGCATGGAACCCGCTCAAAAAGCGGATATGAGAGAAGTTCCACCTTATGAAAGGAAAAGTCTATCTCTTCTCCCAATCGAACAGGCTTATCATAGCTCACCAAATGCAACTCATGCCTCTTCGCCAACAGATGTGCCAGTTCCGTGGCAATGATCCCGCTTCCACCAAAAGTGGGAAAGCACGCAATACATATCTTCATCTCAAGAACGCCACCGGATCATCTATCCTTAAGGGATTATCGCAGAAGAACGGTTCACCGTGTTTGACGCTTACCTTTGAACCATAAAACTGATCTCGCAATTCGATTGCTGTAAGAAGACCTTCTATGCCCAGCAGTAAGTCCATCTGGGATTTGTAGGCTTTAATGGCCTCCAACTTCTTTCCATAACTCGCCGTAACATCGACCACAAAGGAGGGATCAAACGATTGATGCAGCATATAGTAAGCAACCATCTTGACACTGTGCGCTTCATGGTCTGTCTGGATCTTTGGCAGTGTGGCGAAAAAGACCGCCTTGTCCGTGAGTGCCCTACTCGCCGCATGATCCGGATGCTGCTCATCTCCATACGGCGCTAGCAGAACTGAAGGCCTATATCGCCTAATTACATCAGCTAATCCTTTTGCTTCATCAAAACCTGAACTCAATTTGCAGTCTCCAAAATCCATATTCTCACGAATCTGCACTCCAAGTATCTCAGCGGCCTTGGCTGCCTCCTGCAGCCTTATCTCTCCGGTTCCTCCGGTTCCCAGCTCACCTCTGGTTAGGTCGACGATTCCAACGCGATACTCTCTCGCACACATCTTTGCAATGAGCCCGCCACAACACAGCTCTACATCATCAGGATGCGGGCTGAAAGCAAGTATATCTAGCATTCAATCACCACGTGCTCACCGTAGTCGGCTTCACGGAAGCCTTCATGAACAACTTCCAAAAACTCCTTTCCGAATTTCATGAGATACTCCAACACATTTATCTGCCTTTCCTGAAGGTCTCCATGAGGAAAAAGATTACTGGAGGCTTTCGTGATTTGCTGCCTGGCAACCACATCAATCTGCTTCAGTTTCGACGAGACTTTGCCTTCCAGAACTTCCATTGTCTTGAGCATTTTCCCCCTCGCGAGAAAACAGGGTTCAATGAGAGTCTTATCAATAGACTCAGCCCTTCGAGTCACTTCAACCATTTCCCTCAAAACCTCACTCCTAAGAGAACTGAAGACGTCGTCAATCTTCTCCTTAGGCAATCTCTTTAACAGTTTCTCTGGATCCCTCAACTCATGAATCTCTGCCTTGTATTTCGTAAGGACTTTGGAAACTTTTTTCTCAACTATAGTACCCCCATATCTGGGAAATATAACAGGCATCTCTAGGGAGAAAAAGTCGTATACGCCTTTCAACTGTGCCTGATAGGCTATCTCGTTTGGTCCAGCCACGTAAGCGAACGTGGGAAAAAGGAAATCCTGGGTAATAGGTCTGGTGACAGCGTTCGCACTAAATCTAGAGGGATCGTCCTCTAAAAGACGAAGGAGCTCTCTTTCAGAGTAGATCTCATTGGCCACTCGGAATTTTCTATTGTATGTAACTCGCAGTCGTTTCCCTTCGTCGTCAAAGATGAAAAAATTGCACATGTTAGATTTTTTGTGGATTTTGGGCGAATAACCAAGCTTGTTAAGTTTCAAACCTGCTTCATTCAGGATCTGCGTACATTCAGTTGGCCTTCTAATTAACCTGTCAAAAACAGGAGTCATCAAATCCCTTAAGTATTGAGGCTCTACCAGAACGAGCCCCAATTCTCCCAAGAGATAAAGCATAGACCTAGAGAAGAAATCACCCATAGTGGATGATTCCTGAATAATTCCGCCAATTTCCTTCAGTAAAGGCCCCTTAAACTCCGAGTTCGGAGAGACACCCTCTACTATCGACAACATTTTCTCCAATCTGGATTTGTCTAGACGCATTTGCGAAAAAGCTTCACCTCTAGACTCACACTCGTAACGGATTTCAAATGGCTCATTTTCTCTGAATATCAGGATGTGATCGACTTCGGAAAGATCATCGTCCTCAGACGCATTCCAGAACACTGGAACAAACGAGTGCTTCTCATCGCACAATCTTTCACATATGACAACGGCAGAAATCGCCTTGTAAACCGTGTAGAGTGGACCTGAGAACACGCCAGGTTGCTGACCAGTCACTACAACGTAAGTTTCAGGTTCTGAAAGAGACTCAATGTTTTGANNAGGCTCTCTAAAATGTTTGGGGAACAGCTGTTTTAGACAATCAGCATGATTAAGGTAGTCAATAGTTATCTTTTCCGAAATTATGGATTTATGAGGCAATACGCTGGGATTCACTGCGAGCCACTTCTTACTTCGTTAAGCTGGTCATCAAGATTATTTTAACCTATACCCACATCGCAGGTCGCTCAACTTTCACGTCGCAAACCCGTATCTTCTCAAACAAACACTTTTATCTCGCACGTGGGCAACATACTAGCACTTACTAGAAGATGATTTAGATGCCTGACGAAGTGGAGCTAATCAAAAAATTCGCTGAAATGGCTTTCGAAAGATTTGAAGAGGCGGCTAAAGACCTCGCAGAGAGGGAGATTGACTGGCGACCATTGGAAGAGACTAACTCCATAAGATGGATACTCACACATCTCTCCCAACAGTGGAACGTGGGAATACCCAGAATCTTGAAGGGGGACCCAGAGTACAAGCCTAAAGACTGGCCTGAAGACTACGTTGACAACAAATCCTACGCCTTCAAGAAAATAATGGGCGAAATAGAGAAGGGAAAACACAGTGTCATAAGGGGGCTTGAAGACCTGACTCCGGCAGACCTCGAAGCCGAAATCCCCCTCTGGGGAGGCACAAGGAAGCGACAGTATGGTCTCTTGATCTATCTATCCGAGATCTTTCACCATGTGGGACAGATCGCCTATCTCAGAGGTGCCATTGGGCGCCGAAGGCAGACCGATGAACACTTTCTAACTTAGAACTGCATAACATTCGCGCTTTTCATACATCAAGTTGCAGCAATTTCGCGGCGTTTTTGCGGAAAATCTTCTCGATCGTCTCCTCTTCGAGCCCCATCGACCGACAGGCTTTGAGCTGCTCCCTCAGATATAGGATACTGAAGCCCCTAGGGAAATAGCTTGAGTCGCTTCCGAAGATCAAGCGATCAGCGCCAACGGTTTCGATAGCCTTTCTGAAAAGCCCTCTCAAGTCGATTTCGAAGGGCATCCAACGCATCCATCGGTTTGAGCCTGACGTGTCTATGTACACGTTAGGGCATGACCAACACAGCAGAAGAAGCTCTCTGAGGTAGCCGGCGCCGAAGTGGGGAACGACGAACGGGATTCTCGGAAACATCTTTGCTACCTCCCAAAGTCCAAGGGGATTCATGTTCCTCAAATCCAAAGCCGGTCCCCCACCTCCCCCGAGGACCCCGAAATGAATGATCACGGGAACCCCCAGCTTCTCCGCCATCTCCCAAAGAGGGTAAAGGGACTTATCGCCTATAGGCTTCATCTGCGACGACGCTATCACTTTGTACCCCTTCAACCCAAGGTTGCTAACCGCCCGCTCAAGCTCTATGGGTGCATCTTCTGAAAATATGCTGTGGTGGGCAAACCCTGAAAACTTGTCTGGATACAATCTCACCATTTTGGCTAAATTGTCGTTTCCACCTCCAGTCACAAAATTTACCCGCTCCACACCTTTCATACTAAGATCTGCAACCCACCTAGCCGCCTGCTCCTCATCCGAACGTGTCTCAGATTCAGGCGGCGCAAAGCCCCAAAGCTCCCTCATCTCTTCCCTATCCTGCGCTGACTGCTCTATAAGTAACTGGGCGTTCTCCTCCCCATACCTCTCAGCTAGCCGTTGCTTCCACGAAGTCGCCCACTTTGTCCAATTCGTGGTGGGAAAATGAGCGTGGAAGTCAATCACCTCTAATCCGTGCAAGGTCATGTAATTTCCTCTTTCTTTTGATACTACCAATTTCGGATGAATATTTTAACTTTCTTTAAGCGCTGGCATTGAGACAGTTTAGACGATGGTCTTCATCTTTTCCGGTCGATGAACAAAAAATGGTGGTTTGCGAGAGACATCATAATGTATATTCGTTTCCGTATCCTACCGTCTGGACGTTGTTACACGTCTTCTTGAATAGCTGCGGGTTTTCTGTGTGTATTGGAAAGAGCTTCTTGGGGTTGATGTAGTTGCTTAGATCGGTTATTTGCTGTCTGTCCATGTGGCCAGAGGCGTGGAGCTGATGGAACCTCATCTTGAAATGCTCCAGCCAGTTATGCATGACGATGTCTTCGATGTCTTCCTCACTGTAAGGCTCACTCATACTATGGATGAAGTGACTGCCAGGATCCGGTCTGATGTCGATCAGCTCCGCAAACTGATAGAAGTCCAAGTCCATAAGCAGTCCGCCCTGATTCTCACGCACAAACTCGTAGGTCACCATCCTATCCATGAACTCCCGCTCCCAAACATAATAGTCTCTTTCATCGAATTCTCCAGACTTCTTCCGCTTGTAATAGACCAGAATCTCATTGTCCTTCAACGGATCGGGAAGATCGAGGCGCTTGTCCTCCAAAAGTCTAGCCATCAGATGAGCCGTCTTCGGAGAGACGACAATTTTTCTATCATTCTTCTTTGCAGCGTTATACATGCTTCTGAACCTGTCCATGTCCCGGCTGTAATGCGTCACAAAGACCATCTTATCCGTCGAAGAAACAATCTTCCTACTTAGCTTCGCAACCTGCTCTTCAGAGTAATTCTTCCGCCTCTCTTCCTCAACCATTCTAGTGCCTTCACATATCATAGCCACAGGCTCAGACTTCCGCGCCTTGTCCATGAAATCCTCAGTCATATCCCGTCTGGGACCATGAGCCCTAAGATCCCCAGTATACACAACCGTGCCCTCAGACGTGTGAATCAAAAAGCCGTACGCAGCAGGAATCGAATGATCAACATGAACAGGCTCCACCACCAAATCACCAACCTTGATTTTGTCTCCAGTTCGAAACGTCCGATACCTGTGCTTTCCGTAGTCGCAGAAACTGCTGGTCTTCTCCATGGCCTCCAAGAACAGCTTAGTGCCAATCCCAAGATAGAGCGGAATCTTCGGATGCAAAAATTGAATGTGATTCACATGATCAACATGCGCATGAGACAGAAAAACCCCGTCAAACTGCGGCTCCTCATAGAGAAGATCCGTGAATCGTAACTGCTCCGCGGTATACAAGCCTCTGATCTTAGGCAGCAGACCGAACTCAAAATAATCCCCCAATCCATTGATCCCCCTAGGTCCCAGCCAACCCGTGAAATAATCAACACCCATCGTGAAAGACTGCCCAAAATCCAAGAAGATACGAGCATCACCATCCTCCAACAAAATCTTGTTCCCACCAATCTCGTTCACTCCACCGTAAAAAGTCAAACAAACCATCCCAAACCAACCCTACGGCTACGCTCGACCCGAATCAAGACTATAAAGACCAAAACATAAATGTTTTATAAGCAATTCCGCGCGTCTATTCTTTGACCAAAACCGAATCTGGCAGGTCAAAGTCTTTAGGGGTTTTCTCCTCGAACTTTCTCAACGTAACAATATTCTCCAGTCTGAAGGGCACGCCAGATTTCCTAGAGAGTCGAGAATAGACAGCGATCATCAATCCAGGCTTCGTGTAGTCAATATTGGCGCGGAAAGTCGGATCTCCCCTGATTGAGGTGTAGGCGGTGTACCTGCCGGTCCACGCGGGAAAATGCTCCCGTACAGCCTCTATGTAAGGCTTTAGAAAACGGTCTGGATCTTCAGCCCTCTTGAGTTTCGTCCTTAGATTCTTAGGCTCCTCGGGGAGCAATCTGGAGATTCTCTTTACTGACAGGCCCTTAAACAGAATCCAAGTTCTAGAACCGTATATGCCCACGCCTTCTGCCTTCGCCTTCTATATATGTGAAGCATACTATATAATCATAATACCCTGCCTGCTTATGCGTTCGCGGCTCTCCGGGCGCTTTGCGCTTGCGCAAGTCAAACAAACAATCCTCCGTCAACTCGCCTCTCCCAGAGCTAGGAAGAGGGAAACATAAGAAAACCAACAATGATGTGTTACGAAACCTCGATCCAAGCAGACATTACGGCCGGGTCTTTCTCTTAGCAAAGTAGATTGTCGTCACTATGAAGAATATTGTTGCTCCTATGAATATATACATCAGATCTCGCAAGTTGCTCAGCCTGAAGAGAATCGCCTCATGCCTTGACATCAACGCATTGTAAGTCGCATTCAAACCCTCGCATAAACTACTGAGCGCATCATAATCCTCCTTCAGACTAGTATAGTTGCTTTGGAGAGAATCGAAATCCCCCAGCAATTGCGTATGATTGAAAAGCAGACTATGATAAGTCGAGTTCAGATCATCAAAATCTGCAACAAGAACGTTGTATGAAGCAGTCAAATTATTGCAGCGCTCTTGGAGAAAATCATAGTCCGCCAGTAGCTCGGTGTAGTTGAGAAGGAGGCTATGGAAAGTTGCGTTCAAGTCAGCCAGCAACTTTTCCATCTGCTCTAACTCAGGATTCTGCCTCCTCTGAAGCCTAGTCACCAATTGATCGCTATAGGCTAATAGAAGAGCCGACGTGGTCTCAACATCAGCCATGCTATAGACTGTACCATTAAGATGGCTTAGGGAAGCTATCCCACCATTTTCTTTCTGATAGCTCCAAACCGCCTCGTCAACAGCCGAGATTATATTCGACGGGAATCCCGTCACATTCTTCGCCAACAGGAAGAGGCCCAACGCCACATTTCGATAGAAACCATCTTCTCTAGCCGCCTTATCATAGAATCCTTTATTCGTCGACTGGTTCCACAAGCCCTCTCCACTTCTGAACCAGCGCTCCGAAGCATGAATGTCATCCATCAACCAGTAGTCAATCGTCAAGTAGAAGCAGAGATCAGCGTATTCCTCAGCGTCGTAAAAGACCCCTTCAGGATCATCGACGTATTGATGCCTCTCAAGAAGGATCTGAACCCAGTTGCCGTTAACGGTTCCATTTAAAGTCTCTATATCCTTTTGCCCACGGATCGTGGTAGGTATAACCTCCCCCAACACTACCTCGAACAGCATCGACCTTCCATATTCTTCAGTGTAAGACTCAACCGTCTCGCTTATGTTCGCGGCAACGACTGGACTGTGAGGTCTCAAGGCTTCGGCAGCCCATAGGTTATCGCCATAAATCCAATAGGTGTTGTTCATCGAAGTGCCATTCACAAGATTGACACGGGCATCCTCACTCTCGCTAACCAGACCAAGTGCAGGATTATACCTAGAAAGAATGTACTCGTAAGCCATTGTCAGACGGCCGTCCGTTGCCTGAACATTATACACTAACCCGAATACGCTGATGAAGACCAGTGAAAATACAGTCAAAAAGGCAGCCTTCTTCATGTCCCATTTCCTCGTCGGAAGCGACTTGTATGAAGATCTCGATTTATCGCTTTTGGTGCCTATTGATGCCTCCGTTTAATCTTGATCAGATAGAAGATTCTTCCACAAACAAAGTTTAAGTTTACACGAAGAGAAAGGCTATGCGGGATACGTCCAAACCTTCAAAAATCAATTTGGGAGAAAGGAGAGGTTACACGCTTTCCGTTCATCGAGAGCTAGTGTACAGTCATTTCTATGTAAATCCGATGCACCAGACAAGTGCGCGTACACATAAAAAAGGGGTGTGATTAGAGCTTGATTGGTTCACAGAGATTTTCTGCTCTAGCGGCTACACGGCCGCATATTTTGCATAGGAACTTTGGATTCCTGATTAGTTTTTTGTACTCGTCGACGCTGATGCCCATGTCTTCTACTAGATGGCAGAGATGTTCGCCGTGGCCCAAGTGTTGTGGTGATCGTGCAGGAAGCGGATAGGCATAGGGGCCTCGCGCCCATTCCGTCGTTTCCATGACGCCCGGTCCTAATCTTTCCGACATCTAATCTATCCCTCTTCATTCTCAATGTTCCATGAAGAAGCTTTTAAGCGTTTGCTACTGTGTCGCAACAGCAACATAATACCAATTGGCTGAAGCGCGCAAGATTTGCTAGTGACGGCCCCGCTCATAAAGCAGTATAGGGCTTGTTATTCTGCAAATTTCTTCAAGAACTCGCTGCTGGTCATTACGTGACCGTACATGAGTGGCCATTGATGAGTTAGTAAATGCTTTTTGTGGGTCTGCTGCTCTTTGTCGTCCATCGTCTCTACCAGATCCGACAGTATGATAGTGAATAGCCCTTTGGTGAACCCATCGATAAGGGTTGCATTGACGCAAGCTTCTGCGAACACACCGGAGAGCAAATACGTGTCCCATCGATTTTCTTGAAAAAGTTTTAGAAGACGTACATCCGCAAAAGCAGAATAAGTATTCTTGGTGACAATCTCATCCGGTTCACGCGGACTAATCCCGTCATAAAATTCCACAGATTCCTCAACATCATGCTCAGTGTAGAAGGTTGCACAGGGATTTTCGCGATACAATCGATTGATGTTCTTCGGTAAATACTCCGCCCGCCAAGGAGTTGACCGAACCCAGATTATTCTACCACCAAATCTGCGATGCTCATCAGCAAACTCTCTCAGCCGAGGAACCATTCGTCTTATTCTACTAGACGTAATGTCTATTTCCGGACGCTCAAACTTCTCACTACAACAACTATTCACCAGATCGACCACAATCAAAGGATACCACCCAACAGTTGCATTGACAACCGGTTTTTTCGTTGCAGCAGTTTTATCGATACATATCATCTCGAACCGAAAAGGTAACAACAGCAAAATTGCCCTGAAAAATATAAGAGTTTGCGCGCATTTCTAAATCGATTCTGTACGTGTGTAATAAGTTCTAAGATTTCGTCCATTCTTCCTTAAGTAGCGAAAAGCTTGCCTCGTCTCTGAACTGTCCTCTGAAGTAGCTGTTTTGTCGAAGAACTCCTTCCTTCTTGAAGCCTAGTCTCTCCACGAGTTTGATGGACTTCACATTCTCTGAGTCAATTATGGCTTGAATCCTGTTTAACCCCATCTCGTCAAAACCATATCTTAGGACAGCACGTAACGCTTCGGTCATTATACCTTCTCCCCAGTGTGCAGGGTCCAGATCGTACCCAATTTCAGCTCGCCGCACGGTTTTGTTCCAATCGTAGATGCCACAGGTTCCTATGAGCGCCGTGGTCCCTTTTCGGACGATTCCCCATCGAATGCCTTTGTCCTCCTTGAAGGGTCTTATGCAGTAGACCTCAAGTTCTTCCTTCGCCGCCTCAAGGGTCTTTGGTCCGGGAAAACAGCTTCCTTCAACCACTTTCTTATTGTTGAAATGACGGAAGTAGAATTCTACATCATCTGGAGTCATCTCTCGCAGGATTAGCCTACCCGTCTCCAGCTGTGGGAATTCCCGTGACTCTTCCATTACTCTTGACCAGCTTTGTGCATACTTCGCAGAATGTAAATGGCCCAACCAAGAGTCTCCCTCTCCCAACGAAGATAAATGTCCTTCTCCCGTCTTGTTCTTTCTAGGAGTTCTTCGACGTCCTCATCCATGGGGTTGTTCCTTGCGTAGTCATCTACATTCCACCACTTCAGGGTCTCATAATGGTCCCAGTCGTCACTGTTGCTCACCATCGTGTAGACGCAGGTCAATCCTTCTTCCTCAGCCACCTTCACGTTGCCTATATGAGTTTCGAAATCCTCTCTTTTGGTTCCGCTTGCCTTCAAATACTCTTCATCGGGATCTTTCAGCCAAAAGGCCTCTCCTACGACGACCAATCCACCGGGTTTCGTCATCTTCTTTAAGGCTTTCAGTGTGCCTCTGTAGCCGCCGTACACCCAGCTTGCGCCTATACACATCGCCAAATCGAACAGTTCAGAGGATTCGGGCTTGTACTTGGCACCGTCCATCTCTATGAACGTTATGTCGGAGTCTGGCGTGCGCTCGTGGCGTTTTGCCAAACAATCTCGGATGCAATAGGGGGATAAGTCCACGCCGACACCTGATATATTGTACAGCTCTGCTAATCTGATCAGAAATTCTCCCTTGCCACAGGCCACATCTAGGACGTGTGATCCCCGTTCAAGACTAAGGAGCTTGCATAACTTCTCGAACTTCTCCTTGTTCATCGGATTACATAGCAGATGCTTCCTATGACCGATGTCATAATACTTCCATTTATCCAAGAAAGTTCACCTTTCTTATGCTTACTCTTGACCAGCTATACAGGTATAAAATGTGTGACATCTCCCCAATCCTCCATTTCTTCGCATGTATAACCTCATTTGTTCAAGCTAGATAAGTTGGCCAACATGTTCACTGTGAACGATGAAGGCCTCGAAATGAAAGACTTCTTCATATGCATGTTGGAAATAAAAAGGAGGAAGGAATTGGAGGGATTGCTGCTATCAGATGAATTGCTGTCTTCGTATCTGAGTTATTGCCTTAGCTTTCTGGTGTTCCGCCTCCAGGAGGGCAGTTTCAATAGGCTTAAAATCGCTGTAATCTAGAGGAAGATTCACCCGGATTATTTCTTCTTGGGTGCCTATGGATCGAACATAAGCTCTGGTGATTCCCAGTAATTCAAGCATTCTTCTCGCTAAAGATACTGTTCCTTGTGGCTCTTTCCTTTTCAAAGTGCTTTTCATATTCATCACCTCTTTTCCTGCTTTCAATCGACACTTTACTATACCGACGAGGGCTTATATAAAGTTTATGCTTTATAGCAAAAGATTAATATAGTATATATGCACTACTTTACATTGTGGCACAGATGTCCAAAAAAGAAACTTCGAATCTTTGCAAGGTAGTCGAGTCTAAAGCATCTACGTTGCTTGGAGGCAAAATCAAAAGAAAGATCATAAACCTACTGAGAGATGATGAGCTAACCATTGGTGAGATTGCTAGGAAATTGAATATGACACCGCAGGCGATTTACCATCACATGAAGAAACTCAAAAAGGCAGGACTAGTTCATGTCATTCGCGAAGAACGTTGTTGTGGTGGGCATCTCATCGAAAGCTACTATAAAGCGACCGCAGAGAACTTCATATCTTACACTGAAGAACCCAAGGGCGAATCCTCCGAGGAAAATACTAGAGACATTCTGAACGAACTGAACAAGATAGGTTTCAAAATGGAATCCGATGAAGAGAAGTTGCTGAAACTAGCTGAGATTCAGGCAAGGCGAAGGACATTCACGAAATTGCAGTCACCTGTGCCCGAAATATGCAAGAAGTGCGGCTCAGGAGACTTCTTTCTAAAGTCTGGCCCAATGGACCTCCTGAAGTTAGACCATACCTACCATTATGCCAATCTCNNCAATTTCTACAGTCTATATGTCAAGAAAAACCGAAAACGTAACCTGAGAGCGCACATGGTTTTGCACGCAAAAGACGTTTTTCATTATCTATCAATGTTACTTTCTTAACAACGTGAAATCATCTATTAAAGACTAATTGCGAATCCGTCACCAAATGCATGCAGGCACTTCGAGAGATATGTGCAATATCAGTAGCCTCTGCGTCGAATTCTCTGTTTGCTGGGAAGTTTCTCCAAGTCGTAACTCCTGATATAACATCGGAAGCAAGGTGTTATCAGAAGATAACACGACGAAATACCATTCAAAAACTCCCTCACCCAAAAACAAAGAAAGACTTCACGAATGCATGCATGTCGAAGGGCTCTCTCTCGGGATTAACTTCCAGTGTTCTGAAACGTAGAACGGTCTGTTCTAAAGCATGGTTTTATCTGGGTTTCCTTACACAGAATTGAATGACTAAACATCCTAAAAGCGGCATGGAGACTAGCCCAACTGTGAAGAAAAGGAGGTATGCCGTTCAAAGTCGTAAGCTGACTGTAATAGCGTTAGCATTAGTCTCCGTTGTTCTCGTTAGTTATGTGGCGGTGGTTTACTATCCCAAACTTCTCCTGGATGCAGCATATGCCACATCTGATGGAAGAGCGTATTCTGTTGATCCGATGGTGGTCTCGGCAAATACGCGCTTTGCCTTTAATCTTTTCAGAGAGCTTGTCGCCGAGGAACTGGATAAGAATATTTTCATTTCGCCTTTGAGCATCTCACTGGCGTTGGCAATGACCTACAACGGGGCAGAAGGTACAACAAAAGATGCAATGGCGGAGACGCTCAATTTTGGAAACATGAGTTTAGACGAGATCAACGACGCATACTCAAACTTGATAGAAAGCCTAGAAAACGCTGATCAAGCAGTACAGTTGCTGTTTGGGAACTCTGTTTGGATGAAGAAGGAGTTTGAACCTCTTGTTAAAGCTAGTTTCACCGATAGAATAACAACTTGGTACAACGGGGAGACGTTTACACGCGATTTTGGGAACCCCCAGACTGTCAGCGAAATTAATGGGTGGGTAGATAAGAGAACGCAAGGCACAATAAAAAAGATAATTGAAGAGCTAGATCCGGAGCTGGTAATGCTCTTAATCAATGCTATTTATTTCAAGGGAGAATGGATAGTAGAATTCGACGAGGCCGCAACACAGAAACAGGATTTCTTCTTGCCTGAAGGAACCGCCATGCAGGTTGACATGATGTCTACTTCAGGTAACTTCAGCTATTACTCAGGGGAGAACTGCCAAGTAGCAAGACTGCCCTACGGACGAGACAAAATCGCAATGTATGTCTTCTTGCCGAATGAAGGAATCTCTCTCGACTCCTTTATGGCCAGCCTGAACCAAACTACTCACGACGAATATATCAGCAAACTTCGGTCTAGAGGGAACCTCATCATCAAACTGCCAAAATTTAAAGTAGAGTATGGTGTGAAACGCCTCAATAATGTTCTGAAGAAGCTGGGAATGCAAATAGCCTTCGAGCCCTATGAAGCGGACTTCAGCGGTATCGCATCAACCGCCCCAGAAAATCTCTACATATCCTTTGTAGATCACAAAGCTGTGGTGGAAGTCAATGAAAAAGGGACCGAAGCAGCGGCAGTGACTGATGTAGGCATAGGACTCACCTCGATTCAACCGAGTTTGAGTTTTGTGGTCAATAGGCCGTTCTTCTTCGAAATCAGGGATGACCGCTCAGGTTCAGTTCTATTTATGGGCAGAATCCTTAGTCCCACTGGAACATGAATTAAGTCAGAGCGCGCGCATTCGAAAGATGCTGACCTGTGACTTGTGGAAGAGGTCATTTTGACTAACTAGTTAGCTAGATTTCCGTAGCAAGTGTTAAACGCTGAAAAGAGATAATTAGGATTTTTGGTGGTGATGTTTTCTTGGGTAGGATAGAAAAGTCAATTGAAATTAAGGCTCCGCCTGAGAAAGTGTGGGAAATGCTTGCTCTGGACAGGTGGTCAGAGTGGCAGGTAGTAGGTGGTATAGGTTCCTTGCAAATCGAGAAGGGTGTAAAGTTCACTTCAGAGGTGAACACTCCTGAAGACAAGTATCGAGTGGGTGCGTCTGCCCGACCAACTACCTACGACAAACTAACTTTCAAGGTCACGGAGAGTCTAAAGAACGAGAAGATTACATATCTTATAGAAGAACCAGGAAGAAATACTACTATAACACTTGTCTTGGAACCCGTAGAGGAGGGAACTAAACTCACATATGCGACGAGTTATGAAATGCCATGGGGAATTTTTGGCAAGTTCCTCGAAAAATTGTTCAAGGGAATAGGCGAAGGGCAACTCGAGAAATCTTTAGAGAAGTTGAAGAGCATTCTGGAAAAATAGATGCTCACACGAAGAACAACTGTTAGGTGTTGAAAAGGAGAATAATTATGGATAATAAATAGGAGGTGACATACTACGACATTAGAAGAGAATAAAGCAAGAGTTCGTAAAGTGATTGAAGCCATTAATGAACAAAACTTGGATTTTTTGGATAGTTTAACAGCACCAGATTATTTTGACCATACCCATCAACTTAATCCAGAAGGTGTCAAACAATTCATGAACATGATTTTTAAAGCCTTTCCCGATTGGCATGAAACTATTGAAGACATCATTGCTGAAGGGGATAAGGTGTGGGTTCGTGCTAAAGCCACGGGGACACACACAGGCGAATATCGTGGACTAGCCCCTACGGGCAAGAAGATAACAGGTATGGGTGTCAACATCTATCGCATAGTTAATGGCAAGTTTGTAGAAGGTTGGGCTGTCGAAGATTGGATGGATTTCCTCAAACAATTAGGTGTTATC